>SMTZ1_10000431_pt1 | contig 38738 bp, 31 predicted proteins | sample DeeMarSWOR136_30_FD_25667 | JGI IMG/M metagenome (IMG submission 25667)
AAATTTCAGGGCGTTTTCAAAACAACGGGCGGTGTGAGGTGCCAGTGTCTCATCAAAATAAACCAGCCGGAGATTTTTGGTATGCAGTGTTCTTAGCTGTGCAAAGAACTGAGAAGGAAAAAGAAAGAAAAAAAATGCTACCAGTAAAAGGTATAGGTTATTTTTTTTCATTCGTTAAATATTTCTAAAAACAATCTTTGGTGTTTTTTCAGTTCAATATAAACATTTTTTATCCGGGTATAAATAAAAAGAATATGAGAGATGCACCGTGCTTTCAGGCATCTCTCATATGATGATTGGCGCTTTTGTTACCTATTGGATATGATATTATTCGCTGTCATTCTATGGCAGTTGCCAGTGCATCCCGTATGGCAGCACTTCTCAGCAGGGCGTCCTGTACCTCGGCACTTCTCACTAGGGCTGATCGTACTTCAGCGCTTCTGACCAGTGCATCCCGTACTTCGGCACTTTTGACCAGAGCGTCCTGTACCTCCGCACTTCTGACCATGGCATCCCGTACTTCGGCACTCCTGACCAGAGCGTCCCGCACCTCGGCACTCCTGACCAGAGCATCCCGCACTTCAGCACTTCTCAACATGGCATCCCGTACCTCGGCACTCCTGATCATAGCATCGCGTACTTCGGCACTTCTGGCCAACGCTGCTTGTACTTCGGCGCTTCTTAACATCGCTTCGCGGATTTCGGCACTTTCAATCGTGGCATCCTGCACAGCGGCACTTTTAACCAGTGCATCCCGTACTTCGGCACTCCTGACCATGGCATCGCGCACTTCGGCACTCCTGACCATGGCATCGCGCACTTTGGCACTCCTGACCAGGGCATCACGCACCTCTGCACTTCTCAACATGGCATCCCGTACCTCGGCGCTCCTGACCATGGCATCGCGCACTTCGGCACTCCTGACCAGGGCATCACGTACCTCCGCGCTCCTGACCAGTGCCTCCCGCACCTCTGCACTCCTGACCAGTGCCTCGCGTACTGCAGCACTTTGAATTAATGCCTCCCGAAAGGCGGCATCCTGGATGACTTCCTCATATTGTTCATTTTCCAGCATCTTTTGATATTTGTCATCTTGCAGCAACATTTGCAGCTCCGGATTGACTAGCTCAATATCCTTCTCATCCATTTGGGCAGTACGATACTTCTCCGCCTTTTCTACACCACCAATGGTTCCGGTGACATCAGTTTCTGACGGCCAGGGATAAATAAACGCCAGGTAAACAATCAACCCTACAACCAGTATAACACCGACATACAACGTGATATTTCTGGTGGTCCTGGAACGGCGTTTTGTTGTTTCATTCATATCAAATCCCCCTTCGTTTTGGGTGAATGGTTAGTCGCATTTGTTAATCCATTTAAATTACAATTCAAAATTGAAAAAGTTTGTTATATCCTATTATATATTTATTTACATTCCACAATTTCCATTATCTTTGCCGGTATTAATCACATAAAATTTCTTCGGACCATATGACTTGGTCGTACATTTCTATTCTCAGGTTGATTATTGATTTTGTTCCATCGCTTCTTTGAAAAACGAGCGTATTATTACTGTTGCCATAATGTGAGATTTTTAAACGACTTCTCCTGGTTTCAACCAAAAATTGGGGGGTAGTCTGAGGTTTCATGCCAATAAAGGAGACTTCAGAATTATTGTATTCAATAAACAGTTCATACTGATTTTGACTGAAAAGGGTCGTGGTCAATATGATAAAATTTGCCAATTTACCGATTTCGATATCCCCGGAAATATCAGGGAGATCGATAGGAATTTTCTGGATACTTACGAATCCTTTACTGTCAATGATACCGATAGTACCAACAAGATCATCCAGGTTCAGGGATTTTTGATCGAAGGGTTGAGTAAAAAATAAAAGATGTATGATAAAACCAACGATAAGGCCAAATGCAAAAATGTAAGCCAGTTGTGGTCTTGATACATGTAATCTTCGAGAAAGCCAGGAAAAAAGATTTACACCTATTTCATTCTTGGCATATCTGTTAAAGTCTAAAGAATTGATGATGCGTTTCTTCAGATTTGGAGAGGGTGTGAATTGGGGAACCTGTGTTAGAAGATCGGTGGTATATTTGAATTCCTGATACAATTTTTTAGCAGCAGGATTTTCTGAAAGGTAATCCTCTAAATCGGCTTTTTTCTGGGGAGAGATCAAGCCATCAATTTCTTTATTCATTAATTCAATGTAATATTTATCAATACTCACTGTAATGATCCTCTTTTCATCAGTTCATCCTTCAGTAATTGTCTGGCGATATATAGACGGGATTTAACGGTTTTTTCGGGAATATCCAGAATGTCTGAAATTTCATGGTAAGAGCAATATTGAAAATGCTTGAGGAGAATGAGAATTCGGTATTGGGGATTCAGTTGCATCAGGGCCAATTGAATCTTGTCACTCAATTCAATCTCCATATAACGCTGTTCGGGATTTTTTTCGGTTGATAACTGTTGCATTTCCAATATTTTTGATCGCTTTTTGGTTTTTATTAAATTTAGTGATTCATTTATGGCAATTCTGTAAAGCCAGCTGAAGAATTTATATTTCGGATTATAACTCTCCAGTCTTTCAAATGCTTTTATAAAAGTGCACTGCGCAATATCTTCTGCATCGTCAAAATTTCCTGATAGTCTATAACCCAGATTGTATACTACTTTCTGGTACCTATCGACGATGGTTTCAAAAGCCTTTTTATGGCCTTTTAAACATTGCTGAACAAGAAGCTTATCATCTGCTTCCATTATAATTACAATCTGATTTTAAATAAGTTGGTTAACCTGCTTAATTTACAAATTCGGGATGTCCAAAAACTAAGATCTGATGTATAAATATTAATTTCAAAATGCTTACTCAAGTCATTAACTCACCTCCAACTCACCAGATTGATTCCCGCCAATAACTGAATAAATAAACATTTAAAACGCTTCCGCTCCGGTCAGAAAAAAATGGTTAAGTTATAAATTTTTATCCTTTTTCACCTCGTTTGGTAAATCTTATACACATAAATTCACTTTATGAATTGTCTGCTTTATTTTCCTCAATCTTGAAAATTAAATCAAATCCGGCATAATGGAAAACTTCCCTTACATGTTGGCTTAGATTTTTTAAAACCAGCTGATGTCCAATTCCTTTTAAACGCTTCTGAGTGAACAATAATACACTCAAACCAGCACTAGATATGTACTCCAGGTCTGTAAAATTTACCTGATAAGAAGTATCTATCTCATCAAAAACCGCTAATGCTTTTTCTTTCTGCAGGGCATCAAACCGACCTGCCAAATAGACTTCATTCCCGGGGACGATTTTAATGTCGAACATGAGATTCCTTCAGATTTTTGGTTAGCGTAATTTTACTTTTCTTGTCCTTGAATTCATAGGTAACCTGGTCCATTAGTTTTTTTACCAAATGAAGCCCCACCTTTCCAATTGGTCTTTTTACAAGTGGCTGGCAGGTATCGTAGGTTTCAGACTTTGTGATATCGAATTGTTTTCCGTTGGAATCGGTAATGGTAATAACCAGTGCAGGTCCTCTTTTTGATATATCAATCTGTATATGAGTGGTACTATATTGATTATATTTAATGAGATTGGTGAATATTTCCTCCACCGCCACACTGATATCTTTAAGAATCGTGGCATCTAAATTATCTTTTTCCGCGAATTTTCCCAGAAAATCGAATAGATCCTTTAAGGAATTCAGATCTCTCCTAAAATATTTTTTCATATGAAAATTAAGCTCAATAAAAATTAATTTTCTATCTTATATATTATTACTTACTCCCATGTCCCTAACCTTATAAATAAGATTGGGATGGACAAGATGAGTTATCTCAAGGGTCATTAACAAAATAGCTTTTTATATGAAACAACAAATTCAGTACTTTTGAGGTACTTTCAGTTCATATCTTCTCTTCACTTCATTTTTATCACAACGGCTGCAATATCATCCGTCTGGGGTGTACTTTCTAAAAAATTTTCCAGGCTGTTCCTGAGATCAGTAATGATTTCCCCCGTAGAATTTCTGGCGGATTTCTGAAGTAGATCTTTTAAACGTTGCAGGCTGTACATTTCTGTACGAGTATTGAAGGCTTCAATAAGTCCATCTGTATAAATGCATAAGCAGTCGCCTTTATACAGTGACAAATGTTTCGCTTGGTAAACTGAATTTTCATCGCAGTTGAGGGCACAGCCCTGGTTTTCCAGTAATTGGAGCTGTTCATGTTTGTAACTAAAGAGCAGTGGTGGTTGGTGACCGGCATTGGAGAATTCCAGGGTTCTTTTATGCGGATCTAACAACAGAAAAGCCATGGTGACAAACACATCCGGAGGTGCACTATGAAGTAGTATTTTATTTATTTCTTGTAGAGCCTCAGCTGTACTACGAAACTGATGGGTTATGGAATGTAATATACCTTTCAGCATGGTCATTATCATTGCTGCTGAGGTACCATGTCCAGACACATCGGCTTGGACAATCCCCAGCTGCTGGTCATTCAATTGGAAGAAGTCATAATAATCTCCTCCAACTTCTTCGGCGGGACTGAAAAAGCAGGCCAATTCGAAATAAGGAGAGGTAGGATATTCTTTGGGCAATAGTGCCATTTGCATGGCTCGCGCCATGGCCAGCTCCTGGGTAAGACGTTCCTTTTCCAGAGCCTCCTGTTGTAATTGAGAATTACGGATCAATTGTCCGGATTGTGCTGCAATTATCGACAATAAACGTAAATCATCTTTACTGAATGAGTTAATCGACTTTTTATTGGTTACTGTCAAAATACCAATAATTTTTCCCCTGAATTGAATTGGAACACCTAAAAGGGAATGGATATTTTTTCTTTCCTCTTCCGTAGTATAAAATCGTTTGTCTTTTGATAAATCTTCCACAATGAGTGGCTGATTATGTTTTAGAACCCATCCGGTGATATGAGATCCCACTTTGTAGTTCAGCACCCGGCTATGCCGGTCTGCTTGACGAACTAGGGTTTGCAGTGGATTCTCCTGGTGATGGGTGACTAGAAGAATAGAGCCCTGTTCTGCTTGGACCGCCTTTATGGATTTCTCGATGATTATATCCAGTACCTGATCCACCTCCAGAGAAGAACTGGCGGTAATGGCCAGGTCATTCAGAACAGTTAGCTCCTCTACTGCTGATTTTAATCTTTGAACCTCAACTTCCAGCTGTGAGATAGTTTTATTCTCTCGCAACAGCCTAAACCTGCTGATTTATCAAATAATGAAATATTTTAAAATAATGGAAATATTTATCATATTTCTGTTAGTTAAGATCAATTCAAGCGTATGGGTGAGATCGATTACTAGACTTTAAGGACACGGTCAACTTTCAGTTGATGTCCGCTGTACCGGTCAAATCTGTATCTTTTTTTACTTCAGATCTACAGACATTAAAATAAGGAATAATATAACAAAATGCAAAATATGTTATGGTGATAGGTAATACCAGAATATATATGCTTATATATAGTGAAATGTAAAGGTAAATTTCAAACCTGCCCTTACAATTCAGCGGATACTTTTATCCCCTTTTGTCCAATCAGTCTTGGTTTAGTAAAATGTGAATCAGTAATATTAAGTTTCTTGAGAAGAGGAGGTGGGGCATAGTAAAATAATAAGCGTGCTTCCATATCGTAAATATTTTCATTAGATAGCTGATATGAAATGATATTTGTATCGGCGGGAATGAGACGGCGATTGTACAACGTTTGGGTGGCTTTCCAGGGAGGTACCGGACCGTTCCCCTCTGCGTCACCCAGAATTCTCATGAAGAGTGCTGATTTGTCCTCCTGAATGGGATTTTCTTTCCAGTTTTCCCAGATAATAGCTCCCTCCTTATTGAATGCAACCAGTTTCAGACTGATCATTCTGAGGGGCGTGCCGGTGGGTAACGCATGTCCGGCACCATTATTAATAAGGGTCACCTCCATTAATTGATTTTCCTTATCGTACTGCAACCCAATATCGATGAAATTTGATAAAAATTGGTTTTGATGGGCTCCGGGAAAGAGATGTGAGTTAGTTTCCTTGCTAAACGGCATATGACAGTCCTGACAGTTCTTTTTGGTTTTTTCATAATACTGACGCCATTCATTCCCGGTAGAACACACTTCAATGTCGGCTGGATTTTTCATTTCAGCATGGCATGGTAAACAGAACTCGCTTTTCTGATAATATTGGCGATGGGCAGTGGGATGCGCATCGTTATCCACTGCCGGCTGGTGGCTATAGATTGTATCTAAATCTATTTGCATATCAATGGCAGAATGGAATCCAGTAATTTCTTTGACCCCATGACAGAAATGACAGGTGACACCCTCCTGATTGAAAACATTGTCCTCTTCTAAAGATTGAAACATCGACGAGAAAGGCATATGGCATACCACGCATTTGGTTTTCAGTTTTCCTTTGCTGTCTTCTACTGCTAATTCATACATTCCCTGGAAGAGGGGATCTTTCTGGGGTGTTGCTTTCGCATGCATGGATGATAACCAGTCCTGGTATGTTTTCTCGTGACATTTCGAACAAGAAGCCGCGGGTTTGAAATTTTCGGCTGAGAATAAACTTGCGGTCATGAAGACCGGTATCAAAATCTTAGCTAGCATTTTTTTCCCTTCCTTATAAGTGCCGAAAAAATATAGGTTATCAGAAACATTTTTGCAACCTGAATTCAGGCATTCTGTCAGGCCTCATATTTTTATCTTGATTTTTTTATTCATTTTTCTTAAACTCGGAAACTCAATAGGAATAGCATAACCTAATTAAATTATTTAATTTAAAAGACTTAATTGCAGGAGGACCTATGCGTAAATTATTGATTATTTTTTTTACTTGTCTGCTACCTATCGGATTTCTTATGGGTGCCGGATTTAGTCTTGGTGAATTTGGTGGACGATCTGCGGCCATGGGAAATGCGGTAACTGCTCAGGCATATGATGCCTCGACATTATTTTACAATCCAGCTGGTCTGGGATTTCTTGAAGGAACACAGTTTTATGGTGGGGCTACAATCATCGCTCCCTCTGCTAAATTTGTTGGTGCCCAACCCTTCATGGATGAGACTGTTCATGATGCAAAGGAGCAAATATTTCCACCTGTTGGTCTGTATGTCACCCATAAATTCAATGAACAATTTGGTATTGGACTAAGTGTTACAAATCCCTTCGGATTAGGACTTGCCTGGGAAGAGGATTTTCCAGGACGCGCGATATCCAAAGATGCTACCTTGCAGACCTTTTATATTACTCCAATTGTAGCTTATCAAGCAATGCCAGAATTGAGTATAGCAGCGGGTCTGGATGTTGTTCTATCCAGTATTAACCTGAAAAGAAATGTCTTAATTTTTAATACAGAAGGCGTTCCCAGCACCGGAACTGAAGTTGCGGAAGCAGAACTTGATGGTTCGGCAAATACTGCTCTCGGTTTTACAGCTGGTATTATGTATCGAAAAGAAAAATTGGGATTGGGCTTTATGTACCGTCATTCCATTAAGCTGGAAGCAGATGATGGTACCGCTACTTTTACAATTCTAGATGGTCTGGATCCGAAAACTGCAGCGCTTGCCCAAGGAGCATTGCAAGATCAAACTGTTGCTGCGGAACTTAATATCCCTAACTATTTTGTCGCCGGAATATATTACAAATTAACTGAAAAATTTGGAATTGAATTCGATTATTCCTGGTACGGCTGGAGTGTTTTTGATAAAATTGATTTAGTATTCAAAGATTTAGGTGTTCAAACCCTCCATGAAAATTATTTTGATGAATATCAATTAAGATTAGGTGCACATTACGATATTAATGAAAATTTCTCTGTAAGAGGTGGTTTTATTTACGATAGAACACCCCAACCTATTGAATCAGTCAGTCCTCTCTTGCCAGACGATACTCGTAATGATTTCTCATTTGGCCTTGGCTATACCAACGGAAAATTTACAATTGACGGAGGCTATATGTATGTGAACATTGGTGAGCGTACTACGGTTGAAGATGGAGTTGGTAAAAACGATAATAATTTTAATGGCACTTATACATCACATGCTCACCTATTTTTCCTTTATTTAGGCTATGCCATAAAATAAGTATTCAAAATGGAATAAATTGTAGGAGTGGAAAATGAAAAAAATTATTATATATCTAATATTAAGTACATGCTTAACATTTTTTATTACATGTGGTTTAGAGGATCCCACGCAGCCCACTGTTGAGGGCATTACTTCCAACCAATTGGTCCTTTTGAAGATGGTAGCAATAGGGAATAGCTTAACCGCTGGTGTTCAATCGGCTGGTTTGGCACACGATTTCCAGGTAAATAGTTATCCAAATTTAATTGCCAGACAGATGAACCCGGGTAATGTGTTTGAACAACCTTTGATTGATGATCCGGGATTAAGTAATACTCCAGGCGTAGGAGTATTAGATTTTGTGAATGGTGAAATCGTTCCAAGGGGAACATACACAAATCCTATGGCCTTACTGCTTAATGCTTTACTTCCTCGGCCATATGATAATCTGGGAATACCGGGAGCGAATGTGAACGAAATTCTTAATGCAACTAGTAGTGCCAATGGTCCTACTATGACAGATTTAATTTTAAGGAATCCTAATTTTGCAAACACAACCGTATGGGAACAGGCCAAATTACTCAATCCAACCTTAATATTACTTTGGGTAGGAAACAATGATGTACTGGGAGCTGCTACCAGTGGCGGTGATATGGATCAGTTGGCACCGACGGCACAGTTTCAGAGCGATCTGGTTACCCTTCTCACTGAACTGGCTAAAATTCGTGATGGTAATATTGGTATTATAATGGCAAACATTTTTGATGTGTGTGACATCGCGCATGTGAATTTGCTTGATAACTTGATTTATAAGACGATTACCCTCCCAAATGTCGGACAGGTATATCTGCCGGTGATATTTGATAATCAATTTCAACCGGTGGATTTTGATACCACTACCGGGGGCGAACTTTATTTACCCCTCTTAACAGAAGAGGGGATTCTAGCAGGGGGGAGCCCAGTTGAACATCTTTTATTGCCGTTCTTGGGTGAATATTCGGAGAATGGTTTAGGTGTTCCGGATTCGGCCGCACTAGTACCCTTGCTAGTGGGAAGTGGTATTCCACCCCAAATGGCACCTGGTATGGCTAAACAATTGGAACTGGCCATGCAAGCTGCCGGTTTAAAGACAAGCGGTATACCCATTCCAGTCAGTCTAACTCTGACCGCGGCTGAGACTGGGACTATCCAGACACGGGTGGATGAGCTAAATCAGGTGTTGCAGGGTATTACCAGCCAACAAGGTATTCCGCTGGTGGATGCAAATAATCTCCTCCAACAATTGAACTCCCCCAGTGGCTATCAGGGTTACTCTGGCAAATTCGTTTTCTTCGATCCGGCCAATACTGCATTTAGTCTGGATGGAATTCATCCCAATAACGGCGGTTATGCACTGATAGCCAATGCTTTTATCGAGAAGATGAACCTATTTCCTGATATCGATATTACCCCGCTGGACCCGGCCCAATTTAAAGGACAGTATGTGGGGAGCCAAATGAATAAAATCTCATTAGAAGCTGCGAATCAGGTGAAAGCACTTTTCTCACGCTCTAAAAAATAGTATTGTGTAAATAAAACAGTGTGCCCGGTTGGATTATTTTCGACCGGGCTTTTTCTTAAACAGATATTTCATAGCTTTCCGAACGGTCTTTGATTCTACTCAATATTTTTGTTAACTTCCCTGGTAACTTCACACTGAAAAGTAAATAATTCGCTACGATTGACTGTATTATAGAGGAGCAATAATACTGATATGAATAAAGATGAACTGCAGGTATTAAGGAATGATTTGAGAAATATTCAAAGAGTCATCGAAAAATACAAATATCATGAAACCCATCTAGAGAAAATAAGATTCCTGAAAATGATTGATGCAGAACTGCTGGATGCCTTACATAATATAGAAGAACTACTTAAGCTGGTACAAGGATCTGGTTATGTTTAAATTAACCAGTACATTAAAACAATAAAAATTGTTAACAACCGAGAGGATTGTCTGGGAGCTTTTGGGGTAGGAAGCATCTCAAATTATTCGATAATATTTAATGATTCAATAATAAAGCATTGTAGATTTAATTTCATATTCCTTTAAAAAGATTTGGCAATTTTTTAAAAAATTTTTATTTTATCTTCAGATAATTTTGATCTAGGGCATTATCTCTCTTAAATTTTTAAATATTTTGGGAAATAGTAGGATCTTATATTACTTTTTCTCAATGAATACTATAAGAGGAAATTTTAATAGTAAAAATTTTCAGAATCGACAGGAAGTAAATAACATTTATTTTATCTTATTTTGATTACTTTATTCAATAAAGTTTTAATATTATATTTTTATTTTAAATTTTTGTTATATTTTTAAAAGGATAAGCTTTTGCATAATTTATATACCATGAAAAGCACGCAATATTTTTTTATCCATTTCTCACTTGTTATGAGCTTTTAAACGATTCATGGTTATAATATTTATATCTTTTCAAGATTTTAAATGGTTATTCTCATTTTCTTACTGGTTTTGTACTGATGTTCGTGGTGAGTAATTCAGGATAAATACATATATACCTTTGTTATATAAAAATGTGTTTTGTATTGGAAAAATGAAATATTTCATTTGGCATATTATACTGATTTCACTTCTTCCGCTTTCTGCACTATTTCCCCAGCAACGTTTTATAGCTATTTTACCATTTACCAACAACGGTTCGCTTGAATTTACCTGGGTGGAACGGGGAATTGAAGAGATTTTATACGACAAGATGAGTGACCTTCAAACCCTAAAAGTATTTGAGCGTGAAACTATCCTCCACATTCTGCAAGAAAACGGGATTCAATCTGAATCTGATATTAATATACGTAAGGCATTTTCCATTGGTAAGGAAACCGGGGTGGATATATTGATTACCGGTTCTTATGGGATCTCTGGTAGTACCCTGGTGTTGAATTATCGGACGATAAGCACCTACACCGGTGCCGATGTTTCCCGCAGGTCTTACGAGGGACCAATGGATGATATTTTTACTTTATTGGAAAACGCCATTCTGGAAAGCATTAAAACTATGTCCCTCTCTCTTCCAGCTTCAGATAGAGAAATGTTGGCCAGGAGGTCTACTAATTCGATAAATGCCTTTCAATATTATTGTAAAGCCTATGTAAATTTTCAGCAGGGCGGGAGTATGGAATCGGTTGCCAGTTTATTTAACCAGGCAATTGCATTAGATCCTGATTTCTGGGAAGCTCAATACAATCTGGGCGTCATATTTTTTAATTTTGACCAGTATAGCAGAGCACTCAGCCAGTTTCAGAAAGTAGTTGATAAAAATCCTTCCTTCTATAAACCTTATTATGGAATGGGTATTATATTTTTTCTACAGAGAGAGTATCAGAAGTCTATTGAGAGTTACAATAAAGTTCTTCAACTTTCACCGGATCATGATCGAGCATTGTATTATTTAGGACGAATTTATGTACGCATGGATTCACTTGATACTGGTTTAAAGTATCTCAACAAATCTGTAGAAATAAATCCCAATTATGCTCCAGCCCATTATCATGCCGGTTTAGCAAATATGAAGCGAGGATGGTATAAATCGGCTGTTCAGGGATTTAGATCCGCCATAAAGCTTGATCCTGAAAATTATTTAGCATACAATTCACTGGGTGAATGTTTCTATGCACTACAACGCTTTGATGAAGCTATTTACCAATATAAAAAAGCCGTCAGTATCCAGCAGAATTTTTCTACTGCCTATTTTAATATCGGGAATACTATTTATAAAAAGAGTGCCTTACAGGATATTGTTGATTCATACCTTGAAATTTTGGAGTCCCGTTATTCAAAAAATACAGAAGATGCTTCCAAGGTAAAACTAGTAGAGGATCTCAGGAGTCTGCGTTCCGAAAGTGGAGCTTCACAGCAGGTTTATACTGAAATGATTAAAGCATATCGGAATGCCTTAAATTATGAAATGACCTTTTTCGAAGCTTCATTCAACTTAGCTCTTACCTATGAAAAGACAGGTATGCTTGATAGTGCGAAGTACTATTATCAGCAAACCATTGCGAATAATACGGAGCTTGTACGCGCTCACATGCGTCTGGGGAGAGTTTATGAGAGTGAGGGGAATTATGAGCAAGCCCTCCAGCAATTCAAAGAAGTTGTAAAAATTGAGCCTTCCTATTTCGCTGCAACCCCGCGCTTAGGAGAGGAATATCGATATGTGAATATCATAGACGATGTGTTAAAAGAATATCAAACCAGGTTAGATTTGAATCCTAATAATCCCGAAACCTTGCTGGTTCTGGCAAGAATCTTCAATAGCATTGGTCGTTATGGGCAGGCGGAGCGGTATTATCAGCAACTTGTGCAACTGGATCCCAAAAACCGGGAGGCAAGCCGGGAATTACGTAATCTACAAAGACAACGAAAAGAACTCTGATTTTATACTTAACTATACTTTTTCCTCAAGAGGTTGATTTAATAACTGCTTCATTAAATCCCAAAAGTCTGTTTTTATAGCAGAATCCATTTTTACTTCAGCTGTCGATGGAACCTCTTCCCTTTCAATTTCCTTCACAAGCTTCAGAATGTCTGGCGGGCTCTCAGCCACTGCCATGGGAATTTGGTCGCTGCGAACCGGCTCCTTGGGAAGTTCAGAAATTTTTTGTATAGACTGAAAATACTTCCTTTCTACCAGATTCTGTGGCATAATACCTTTTGTTTTTAAGTCAAATCTCGTTTGAATGGTAGAAAGTCCCATATGATTTGCCGGTGCTACATCCGAAGCTAACAGACTGGAAATGAGAATCGCTTCATTTACTTCAGTTTTGGTTATCGATAATACCTTCTGAAAAAATTCGCTAAGATTAATTTTCTGTTTTTCATCTTCCATAGTAAACACATGGGTGAAGTATTTTTGCAACCAGAACTTTTTCAATACTATTCCGAGAAGTTGTTTATTGGAGGCAAATAGAATGGTTTTATAGTAATAATTCAAATTTTGGGCAATTGTCAGTATTCCCGGAACGATTCTCAAATAAAATGACAGGAATTTTTTTGTGAAGATATCAACTTCCTGGAAATATCTATCACGTTCTCGGCTGTTTAAATAGTGGTTGGCAATAATCTGGTAAGGTCTTTGACCTTGGGTTCTTTTAAGTATCTGCTCGCGGAGCTCCATAATACTATCGAAGGACTGCCATGTTGCTGTACGTCTTAAGTAATACCACAATTTTTCATAATACTTGAAATGTAAGTATTCATCAATGATGATCGTTCCTTCAAGTCTGATAAGAATGGTTTTTATCATATCACTCCCCCATAAGTCTTGAAAATAATTCTATGATATCTTTAAATTGAGGATAATTTCTCATTTTTGTAATGGCCATTTCAATAGCGTCTTCTATGTATCTTAAGTAGTAATCCTTTCGGAGAAGGTTATAAGTATAGACAAATGCACCTGCATCATGCAGTTTTCTCTGAATAACCGTAAAATCTACCATTTTTTCAAATTTTTCTCTACCGAGATGAATTCTCACTTGTGGTTGATTTTCATAATATAAATTCACCATCTGGTGCCGAAGGTCAGCCGGTATGGGCAGATAAGAATCCCACATTAATGAGACCAGATCATAAACCATGCTGCCACTCCGGGCATCCTGAAAATCGATTATCTGGATATTGTTTTGGGCCCGGTCTGGATTATAGAAAATATTACTGCTTTGAAAATCGCGATGCACAAATAAAGGATATCTGGAGTCAAGAAAGCAACTGATTTCTGAAGCAAATTTGTGTAAAATCAATTGGTCCTGTTTTGAAAATCTGTGCTTAAAATAGATAGATAACAACTGCTCTTTTACATGGAACTGGAATTCAAACTGATACTTTTCTTCATCGAAGAATCGCTGGAATGCTGGACACGTCCCGTCGTATTTACAACGGTCTTGCATATCAATAAGAAAATATATTAACTCAGGATAGATTTTCACCATAAGTTCAGGATGAGTATGGAAGTATAAATCTAAGCGTGATCCGATCGCTGGATATTCCAGCAACCATCCTTTGTCTCGATGGTACTGATAGAGCCGGGGATGAGGAATATCATATTTCAAAAAATATTCACAAATCTGTGAATGATTGTCTGCAATCTCAAGCCGATCTAGCGGAATCTGCATTAATATGAGTTGATCTGGAAGATGGTTTTCAAAGAGTAATGAGAAATATTTTCGAACAGATGCTCCCCAATCAATTGGTTCAATGGAAAACCGACAGGATGGAAAAATACTATCAAGTTTTTTTTTCAGGTCTAATATTTCAGGATTCACCTTGGGATTCATTTTATCTTTAGTCCATGTGGTTTCCATCCATTTGTGAAAAGTTATATTATTAATATGCTTTTTCAATTTGATAACAATGTTATTACAAAATTCATTTATCAAAATCAACATTTTGATGAAGGAAAATAACAGTGCCTTCAGAGCTTTTAATAAAGATCAAAATGATTCATATGGATTCCTGTTAAAAAGTTTATAGGAAAGGGATTACAGAAATCATTAAATCCATCCTTTGTTTAATATTATAATGCAAAGTGTTAAGTTTCATAAAACATGATAATTGTTCAGAATATTGTATAATCCAGGCACTCTTAACTTGATTTCTTGGATAGTTACCTTCTGACACAGGATCTAATAGGTAAAAAATCAGATGTAGAAAAAAATTCCGCTTACATATATTGAATAAAATGTTAATTTATTATTCTTTTTTATAATTAGTGATTTAGCTCCGAAAATATTCATAGTAACATATTATTTATATTATATTTAGTATAACTGTCATTTCGAGTCCCGGTTTGCCGGGAAGAAATCTTTATAAGTTCAATAGATTCCTCCCCGTCTGGCCGCCGGACAGGCACTTCGCTCTCCCGGCCGGCCGGGATCGCTCCGGTCGGAATGACATTTAAATCATATTTTTTCGGAGTAAAGTAAACAATCATATTCTTTTTAATTAAATTATCAATTTGGATGAATAAATTACTTTTTTATATAGCTGCCGTTGCTTCATTCAACCATTCTTGTTCTTCTCTCGGTAAATGAGGTGAGAGGGTATTTCTTACTTTTTCATGATATTCATTCAGCCACTGAATTTCAATGCTATCTAAAAGTGGTTTATAGATTAGTTTTAAATCAATTGGACATAAAGTGACTGTCTCAAATTTCATGAATTCGGTGGTAGTATCTGAAAATTTTTGGTCCTTAATTGTGAGTATCAAATTCTCGACGCGCATGCCATACTCCCCAGATTTATAATATCCCGGTTCATTAGATACAACCATATTTTCTTCTAGTGCTACACCAATTCCCCGATAATATGAAATGGCCTGGGGACCTTCATGCACATTGAGATATGAACCAATACCATGCCCCGTGCCATGACCATAATTAAGACCCACATCCCATAGTGATTTACGGGCGAGAGTATCCAGCTGATTGCCGGCTGTGCCCTTAGGAAAACGGGTTGAAGCAAGTTGTACATGTCCTTTTAAGACTCGGGTGAAAAGTTCTTTCTGTTCGTCATTGGGTTCTCCCAATGCGATGGTTCGAGTAATATCAGTGGTGCCATCCAGGTAATGTCCGCCGGAGTCAATAAGGTATATTCCCGATTTGGCCAATTTGATATCGGTCTCAGAAGTTGTAGTATAATGAACAATCGCACCGTGTTCCTGGTAGGCGGAAATAGTGTGAAAGCTTGGACCCTGGTAATGTTCTTGTTCGCTTCGAAAACTTTCCAGTTTTTCGGCAGCAGAAATTTCAGTAATAACTTCTTTATCAATAGATTTGTCCAACCAATACAGAAATTTTACCATGGCCACTCCGTCCCGAATATGACATGCTTTTAAACCTTCAATTTCTTTTCCATTTTTAATTGCTTTCATTTTAACAACAGGGCTTTCTTTAAATAGCAGTTCACATTTGGCCGCCAGTTTACTTACAATCCACCAATTGATAGTATTGAGATCTACCCATATCCTGGCCTTTGATTTAGAAATTTTTTGTAGTTGTCTGGGGAAATTTTCATAGTCATGGTATTCAACCAAACGGCCAAAATGTTTTCTGACGTTCTTAGTTATTTTTTTTAAAGGAGTAAATAGGAGAACTTTTTTAGAAGTAACAATGGCGTATGAAATAACCACTGGATTAAAATCGACGTCCCGACCTCTGATGTTAAAAAGCCAAGCAATATTATCGAGGGTGGTTAATATATGAACATCCACCTTCTCCGCTTTCATCTGCTTACGTAGAGTCTCAATCTTTTCTTTAATGGTTATTCCGGCATATGGTAATGGATGAACCATAACCGGGGAAGCAGGGAATTCGGGCTGGTCTTTCCAGATCTTATCAATTAGGTTTTCCTCAATAGGTCTTAAGGAAATTTTCCAGGGATTCAGAAATTCTTCAAATATTTTTGCTTCTTTGTAAGAGATAACCTTTGGATCAATCCCTACTCGATCTCCTGCATATAATTGAGATTTTAACCATTGCTGTATGGAAAGCGTTTCGGGTAATCCTGACTTAAAAAGCTGTATCCCACTTCCCTTAAGTTGTTCTTCTGCTTGCAGAAAATAACGAGAATCTGTCCATAAACCTGCTGTCTTGGTAGTAATAGCAAGATCGCCGGCTGATCCGGTGAAACCGCTTAACCATTTTCTCCGTTCCCAAAGTGCTGGTACGTATTCACTTTGGTGTGGATCAGTGCTGGGCACCAGATATGCCTGGATTTTTTGTTTTTTCATCAATTTTTGTAATGCTTTGATTCTCTCTTTAACCAAGATTTTCTCCAGATTATTTAAATGAAATAGTACCTAAGAATTAATGACTTAATTATATTTAATAAGAAGATATCATGTAAATCTTATCAATAAAAGAAAGGATATTTTATTTTAATGATTTTTTTTAATCTCGGTCGATTGGTATTCACTAAGAACTATGAATATACTTATATGGATTGGTAAATTTGATGCCCTTCATTGAATATCTCTTTTCAGATAAAGATTTCAATCAGAAAATACCTACACGTTTTACTTTATGTTTTTATAAAAAACACTCATATTTTATTATTTTAATTAGAATTAAAAGTTATTTCACTATTTTTTTGAAATAATAAATAACCTGATAATTCAATATTAGTGTTTTTTACTCCTGCCCCGAGTTTTTGGACAGTCAATATTAAATTTGCGCTGATATGTTTTTCTTAATATGAGGCATACTATTTGTCTATAGTATGATAATTTTACTGTGAATTATAGTTCACATTATTTGATTTATAGTTCATGGTGTTTACTTCTTAGTGATGTTTTTCTCTTGTAATAAATATTGTAAATCCATATTAATTATTTATTTAAGAATGATTGAATAAATCGGCACACAGTTGGCAAAGAAAAGAAATAATAAATAGATTTATGGAGCTGCTAGATGGATATTCTAATCATTAATCCCGGGAAGATAAGGCATGATTATATTACCGAGCACCTGGGAATCGCCAGTCTTAAAGCTTATGCCAGTTTAAAAGGTTTTGTAGCTGAAACATTAGATATGGCCATTGAAGGGATGTCGGTTCGAGAAGGGATTAAAAAGATTATCTCTCTACAGCCCAAATCTGTTGGTGTATCATTGTTAGAAGATTCGAAAAGAAAAGGATTATCTCTGATTCAGGAATTACGTCGATCTGATTATGATGGAACTATTATTGTGGGAGGATATTTTGCCACCTTCTCATCACAAGAAATTCTGCAGGATTTTCCTGAAATTGATTTTGTGGTTCGAGGGGAGGGGGAATTGACTCTGGTTGAATTGTTGAATACTCTATTTCATCAGAGGGAGTGTTCGTTTAAAGGAATTCAAGGATTATCTTTTAGAGAGAATGGACAGATTGTAGAAAACCCTTCTCGGCCACTTATTAACGACCTTGATATTCTTCCGCCAGTAGACCGGAAGTATGCGAATTGTGTCTTGAATAGGGGTTCTCGCTTGAGGATTTATGGGACGAGGGGTTGCTGGGGGCGATGCACATTCTGTGATATCATTAAGCTGTATGGCTGCAGTCCTGGTCGAGTTTGGCGCTATCGCACCGTCACCAATTTAGTGGACGAAATAGAATCACTTGTAAAGCACTTTAGCACCGATTATTTTGTTTTTAATGATGATCAGTTTATAATAAAAGGGGTGAAAGGATGGCAACGGGCGGAAGAGTTCGCATCAGAACTGGAACGACGGAAGCTGAATATCCAGTTTGAACTCATGTGTAGAGCAGATACCATCCATCGGGCAACTCTGAATCGTCTGAAATCTGCTGGTCTTCGACGAGTATTTCTGGGGCTGGAATCTTTTGATGAGAAACAGTTAAAACGCCTTGGAAAGAGAGTGTCGGTCGGGCAGAATTTAAAAGCACTCATAACCTTGTATCAATTGAAAATAGATGTCATTGCCTCGGTGATCTTGGCTGATGCGTTTACTACCTTGAGTGATTTAGTCAAGCAATTTATTTTTTTATTCGAGGTGCGCCGTCGTTATTTTAATAGTCCCAACTGCCAGATCTCGGTAAATAAAAAAATTGAACTGTATCGGGGAAGTGATATTTATAAGGATTATAAAAAGAAAGGGCTTTTAAAAAAAGATCACTATTTGAAAGAGTGCAAATACAAACTTCGCTTCTGGGCGCATGTTCGTCTGAGTTTGTTCAGTATAGAAACTTTCCTCACTCGGGTGATACTGAATCCAATCCAGTTTCTGAATTATTTGAAAAAAGTTTTCCACTGGCAATTTAAGCAGATCAAAAATGATGTGTTATTTAGTAAATCATAGGAATTCTATTTAAAGGACTAACTTAATTCACTGAACTAATCCATTTAAAAAACCAACCAAGGAGATTCTCATGTTACAAAAAATTCGTAAGATCTTAAAGAAGTTGTACCAGTCGAGGTTTTTATTTTTTACTTTTATCGGCGGATCAATATCACTCATTAGAAGCACAACTGATAAAACACTGTCTTAAGAAAGTTAGATTACAGTAATTAGTATAATTGCATATGAAGAAAGTCTACATTCTGTTGTTCTTTTTAATTCTTGCTGTAAACTGTAATACTTTGACCGATGATAAAGTTATTATTGAAAGTCTTGATGCATTTCCTCATGGATTAGATCCGGCTCGGAATTTTGATCCGGAAGAGGTTCGTGTTTATTCGAATATCTATGAATCTCTACTCACACTAGATTCTGATTATCGTACTGTACAACCCAATTTGGCAGAATCGTGGGAAATTTCGGAAGATAACAAAGAATACAGATTTCACCTGAGACCGGGGATCCGTTTTCATGACGGATCTCCGCTTACTTCTGATGTTGCCATCTACTCTTTCCAACGGCAGGCGAATCTGAATCCTTCCTCACCTCTATTCAATATGATTGAATCCTTCAAAGAAGTTGATAGCCTTACTTTTATGATTTGTTTGAAATATCCCTATGCTCAGTTTCTTTATACTCTTTCTTCTGTTGTAGGATTAAAGGCGGTTTCAAAAAATGGTCTTGATAAATTTGGAGATAATATCTCTTTTCATCCCGTTGGTACGGGTCCTCTACAATTAGATGAGTGGGAGACAAACAGCCATATTAGTTTAATTCCATTTGATGAACATAGGGCATATAATAGAAATTCAAATAAGGTTATTTTTAAGTATTTCAGTGATTACTTTAACCAAGAGGAAGAATTCAGATCGGGGAATATTGATATTCAGTTCGCTGTTATTGGATATTCTATTGACAGATTAAAATGGCTGGGTTTGGCTGATTATAAATTTAATAAGCCGATCTCCACTGTCTTCATTGGTTTTAACAACAGATCAGATATTTTAACCAACCGAAAATTGAGAAAGGCAATTCTGTTCGCCTTAAATATTCCTTATCTGGTCCATAATATTCTGCGTGGAAATTCAGTAGTTGCCAGGGGACCACTACCTCCTATCTTTTTTGATTATCAGGAATCTTGCCAGGAGGGATATAATTACCAGAAATCAATTAATCTGCTACGGGAAGCGGGATATTCAAAAGGATTATCGCTCAAATTTTATTATCTTAATAAATTCAGGGCTAGAGACACGGTCTTCTTAATGCTCAAAAATGAATTAGAGAAAGTTCAAATTGATATAAATTTAATTCCTTTCTATTCAAGGGAGGAATTAAATAACGCCTGTAGAAGCGATTCTGCCCAGATTTTCTGGATGGGCTGGGAGTCGGATGTTTTGGGTGATCCGGAAAATTTTCTCTATTCCTTATTTTATTCCAAATCGGAATACAATTTTTTAAATTACAGACAACCACAGGTGGATCAGTGGCTGGAAGCGGCACGTCGTGAATTTGATAATGAAAAACGCCAGGTGATTTATCGAAATATTATCAAACAAATATTAGACGATACCCCGGCCGTTTTCCTGTATCATGTTATTCCATTATATGCGTATAATCGATATAAAATAAAATATCTTCCGGTGGATCCCTATGGTATTATTCAATATCATCAAATAGTGTTTAATAACTAAATTAAGTAAAAAGAGATTTAGAATAACTTTGAAAAAAATTTCATTCGACAGATTCAATCTCCAGGGAAAATTCTTTCTTTATTTTTCCGGACTGGTTGTTTTGGTTGTGATCTTTTTTTCAGCCGCCATATTTTATTTTCAGAAACAATTGATACTCGAACAAGCGCAGGAGAAAGCATTCTCCTTAATCCGTTCCTTAGCTTATACCGGCCTGAATGCTATTTTACTGGATGATTATATCGTCTTGCAAAGTCTAATAGATAGTATGATGGATGGAGCAGATATTATATCTATTTCAATCCTTGATACTACAGGGAGGGTAATTGCCTCGAGTACTCCGGATCTACGTGGTCAGGTACAATTTAACTCATTAACTAGAGATGCACTATCTTCTCAGACATTTTTACTGCAAAAAGTTCCAGGCAGTAACGAAAAAGAATTATGGGATACGGCTGTTCCTATCTATAGGTTGAACCAACGGATAGGCACCGCTTTAATGCAATATTCTCTGGTGGATCCTCTAAAAGGTCTTGTTCAATCAATACTGTCTATCGGTTTTGTTGCTATCGTCTTCAGTTTGATTCTTGCTCATCGATTCTCCCGTTCTATCTCGAAACCAATTTCTGAAGTGGTTTGTTTAGCAGCAGAGTATGGAAAAGGTAATCTGGATGCATCTATAAAAATGAAAAGGAATGATGAAGTCGGTGAATTAGTTGAATCTTTGAATAAAATGTCTCATGAGTTAAAGAATTTGATCGAGGAAAAAATTGCCAACGAAAACTTGGTAATGATGGGAGAATTTGCTTCCTATATTATTCACGATTTAAAAAATCCTTTGAGTGGTATATATTTATTATCTGATGGTTTGCACCGAAGGATCTCAGATGATAATCCTTTAAAAAAATATGCAACTGAGATTTTATTAGCCGCCGAGAAATTACACGATTTTGTTGAGAGAACTCTGGATGTGGCTAAATGGAATAAACTGAATCTGAAAGCTCTGGATGTGAGTGAGCTGATCCATGATGCGATTGCTGATCTGGATAAAGTTTATGTAAAAACAAAGACGAAGTTTGATCCGGCGATGCCTCGAATTAATGCCGACTATCAGTTATTACTAATGACCATAAAAAATCTCTTAACCAATGCTGTTGAGGCTTGCAACAACAAGGGAGAAATCCTGATAAGTACTGATTGGTGTGATAATCAGGCAATTATTAGTGTATGTGATTCAGGTTGTGGAATACCCGAGGATCGATTGAAGACTATTTTCCGCCCTTTTTTTTCTTTGAAAAAAAAGGGGCATGGACTCGGTCTGGCCATGGTCCGAAAAGCGGTTATTTTACATCAAGGTAAGGTAGATGTTCAGAGTCGGGAGGGTGTTGGTTCAACTTTCACGATTTATTTGCCGGGAGATTTAACAAAACCGTCTTCACCTGGATAATGATATATGATCATTTTTGTGAAAGAAATCTTTTTGTTTTGTCCAAGTAAGACTGGATATTTTTTGAAAATATTAAGTCCCTTTCGGAATCTGTGTTGTTTGATAAGTTTGAATGAGGAAAAGATTAGATACAATTTTCTAATAATTGGGATGAATAATGATTAGTATCTTAATTATTGATGATGAAGTTTCAATGTTACGTGGAATAGAATTTCATCTACAGGAGAGTACTAACTATCGAATATATACAGCTAGTGACAGGAAAACCGCTATTGATTTGTTGAATACTCATGAATTTGATTTGGTGGTTTCCGATCTGATGTTACCAGAGATTGTTGATGGTCTGGCTATTATTCAGGCTGCAAAAACTCAATGGTATTTACCAAGTGTTCTGGCCATGACCGCCTTTGATTCTGTAGAGAATGCTGTAAATGCTATGAAAGCAGGTGCGGATGATTTTATCTCAAAAGGTTTCGGTCTCGATGAAATGTCATTGCGGATTGATAATATGCTTGAGAAAAAGAAGCATGTTGATCGTCTCTCCATCGAGAATCGTATTTTACGAGAGACCATTCAAAAACAATTTAGTGATTATCAAATTGTTGGAAAATCTTCCAAAATTATAAGTTTAATGAAGAAAGTGCAGAAGGTGGCTGCCGATGCCAAGGTAACCTGTTTAATTGAAGGTGAGAGTGGAACTGGGAAAGATTTGGTGGCCAGAACCATTCATACCTTAAGTATCCGAGGGAATGCCCCTTTTGTACCGATCAACTGTGCTGCTATTCCTGAAAATTTGATTGAGAGTGAGTTATTTGGGCATGAGAAGGGTTCCTTTACAGGTGCCTATAGCACCAAACAGGGAAAATTTGAACATGCGCGGGGCGGGATTATTTTTCTTGATGAGATAGGTGAACTATCCATAAATCTGCAGGTCAGATTACTTCGAGTGCTCGAAGAAAGGAGTTTTTACAGGGTTGGAGGTAAAAATCCAATCGAGGTGGATGTTATGGTGATCTCCGCTACCAATAGCGATTTAAAGAAGCTGGTAAATTCTGGTAGGTTCCGTGAGGATCTCTATTTCCGATTAAATGTTGTTAATATTGTGGTTCCACCCCTCCGCGAACGAAGAGAAGATATTGAACTTCTGGCACATTTTTTCCTGGAGAAGTTTAATCGAGAGAGAAACAAACATCTTCAATTTTCTGATAAAGCCTTGCGACAACTTGAAGACTATAATTTTCCCGGTAATGTTCGGGAACTACGGAATATTATCGAAGATGCATTCGTCTTTACTGAGGGACCACTGATTCAACCCGAAAATCTCTCTTTCCGTACAGCAACAAAATTAATAGACAGGGAAGAAAATATGGTTGACATTAAACTAGCAAAAAACTCTCACCGTATTCTCCATAAAGATGCCATTGAAGCGTTCGAGAAAAAATATTTTCTACAATTACTACAGGATAATTTTTGGAATATTAATGAAGCTTCCAAGAAAGCCGGTCTAAGTCGGGAATGGTTAAGCAAGAAAATCAAAAAATTGGGTTTAAAAAATAGTGTGATTTAATGTTCACATATTGTGTCTCTTAATCCATAACAAATCTCCTTAGTAAAATTCCATCTGCTTTGTCTAATTCTTACATGTTATTTAATTACAATAAGTTACGACTTATTATTCCTTCCTGAATTTTAGTCAAAAAAAATGGTACGTAGCTTGCATCATAATATTATTGAAAAGAATGGAGGTAATAATACAATGTCCTTAATTTTAGTTGTAGAAGATGAACGGTCTATCCGTCAGGCAATACGTTTTGAATTGCTGGATGATGGATATGATGTACATTGTGCCGAGAGTTATGAGGAAGCCGCCACATACATTAAAGCATACCGTTATGATTTAGTAATATCTGATATTTTTCTCCAGGATGGTGTCGGTACCCAGTTAATAGGCCTGGCACAAAAGACGAGAAAACGGGTTCCATTTATCTTTATTTCAGCCTTCCCGGAATCTGATCTCGCTATTCGGGTTAAAAAAGCCTTGAAAGATCGCTTTTTTGAAAAACCATTTTTCCCAACTGCCTTAAAAGAAAAGGCATATGAAATATTAGCAAATAGTATATCGAATTGAGGTAATCTGCTGGATCCGATCTTCTGTCCTAAATAATTGACTAGAGAGAATGACTATTTAAAAAAGAGAGTATTATTTTGAATGAGGAATTTAAAATTCTTTCCTTGGATTATGATATCTTTTTCAAGGCCGTTTTTGAGAATGCGCCAATTCTGATATTTGTTATTCAAAAAATGGGGCGCTTTTTATTATGGAACCATGAATGTGAGAAGACACTTGGTTGGAGCTGGGAGGAGGTGAGGAAAATGAATGATCCTTTATTAGTATTATTTCCCGATTCAGACTGTCTCAGAAATTTATTATCTGCTTTAAGTCAAACAGATGGCCGTTTCAATGAATATCAGGTAAGGGCGAAAGATAGAAGCTATCGTAATCAAATGTGGTCAATTTCAAGTTTATCGGATGAGGAGATTTTAGTAATTGGTTCGGATATTACAGAGCAACGGAAAGCGGAGTTAGCTTATAAAGATTCACAAAATCAATTGCGAAATTTTTCTGCACATCTGGAATTTTTTCGAGAGGATGAGCGTACGCGTATTGCCCGCGATATCCATGATGTCTTGGGACAAATGTTGTCATTGTTACAAGTAGATCTGAAATGGTTGGAGCATCGAATTTCCTCTGATCAGAGGCCTTTACTGGTAAAAATTCATTCAATGTATAGTATCATTGACTCCGTAATTGAATGGGTTCGAAAATTTTCTCAAGAATTAAGACCCCATGTCTTGGATAATGTTGGAATCGGGGCGGCGGTGGAGTGGTTAGCTGATGAATTCAAGAAACAATCTGAGATATCATGCCAGGTTAAGGTGTTACCTCCCAAGTTGGTTATGGATAATAAAATTTCGACAGCTGTTTTCCGTATCATTCAAGAAGCGTTAACGAATGTTAGGAGGCATTCAGGTGCTACGAAGGTTGATTTATGTTTGGAGAAAAAAGAGGAATTTCTAAATATAAGTGTGAAGGATAATGGGGTGGGTATTTTAAAAGATCAAATTAATAATTCAAAATCATTGGGATTAATGGGAATTAAAGAAAGAGTAAGACTTTTCAAAGGTTATTTTAATATTCAGGGGACTCGCGGCGAGGGAACAACACTTTCTATTCAACTGCCACTTAAATCATAGGTTAAAAAGCAATACGAGTGCTATTTACTGATGATAGACCACTGTTTGGTAAAGGATAGAAGCAGATCTTTTCTGATACAACTAATTTTGTGGTGGATATTGAAGGAAATTACGGTGGGGGAGTGTCTGATAATTTAAAATCAATTATCGGATCGAGAGTATCAGTTTATGCTACCTGTTTCATTGAGAAATGCTGTTAAAGATTTCGTCCATGAGTTGGATCTTGTATCAGCACGATGGGTACCTTACTGGTGAGGTTTTAAAGAAATTGTTTATGAAATATAATGCAGAAATAACACATAATGTTCTTCAAGAGAAATTGATTGAGTTTATCGTAACTCCATACAATCGTATTGCAGTAAATTATCATGTGAAATATTTCCAAAGATTTCCTAATTTAGTATAACAAATTTTTATAAACTTTTCCTGCTATATAAATCTCCAAAGTTATTTCCCACAATATATTTCTAAATTTTTAATATTCATCTCTAAGTTCCTTATTTTACAGAGCTTTATAAGTAAAAAATCTCAATTTCTCAATTCATCGATTTTGAAATTTTTAAATCTGTGTAAAATATTTATATGTGGTGTGAAACATACGATGACATTCAAGTAAATTAATTGCTATAGTTTTTCATGTTATTTACGACAATTTATATATATTGAAATAAATCCCAGATATGTAGTCTAATTTATGACTTCAAATGGAATAAATAACAGTTGTATAGAAGAGACGAAGATAGCATAACCAGTTTATATGAATTGATTGTTGAAAGACGGAATTTTAATCTGCTATGCGAAAATATTTTCTGATGGAATCGGGGAAAATAAATGAGACAGTTAGAAATTTTTAATGATAAAAAGGTAAGTAGTATTGAAAGTTGTAGTATCAATTTCATATTAATATTAATTATTTTATGTCCTTTGGTTTCCTTTGCACTGACCACACCGCAGGTCACTGTTTCACCCGATGAGACAAATCACTATGCTGAGTATGTAGTGAATGCCAGCTTGACCAGATTTGTGCGAGTAGAAGCCAATGAGGATTCCCTTATTATCATATTTAATCCGAGCACGGTTCTCCCGGAGAGTATTAATCCAGCTTTGGTAACGGTAAATGGAGTAGCTTGTACGGGTGTTTCCATTACTGGCCAACGTTTGGCTCTTGAGTCACCAATACAGTTATGGCGGGTTTTAGGCACCGAGGAATTTACTATAGTTATTTCTACTGCAGCCAAGATTAAAAATCCCGGAACAAGTGGTGGTTATACTCTGGCAGTACAAGCTGTTCAGGAGAATGGAAATCCAATCGATCCTACTGGAGATCCAGCAACCTCCAATACATATAATATTACTCCCTCAACCTCAACCATAACGACACCGGCTGTTGCACCAAGCCCTACAGTTGCTGGACAAGCTGCAGCGTATACCATTGCCTTTAATGTTGGCTCCGGAGGTTATTTAATGGCTGGATCAAGTACCATAACAATTGGCTTTGATCCCCATACTACTATTCCCAATGGTTCTCTCTCTGGTGTAACGATAAATGCAGTTCCTGCCACAGCCGTGGCAAACAATGATACCGTAGTAATTACAATACCAGTCGATGTTGACAATAATGGTAGTGTCACAGTTAACTTTGCTTTGGGTTCTGGCATTATTAATCCTTCATCCGGAGGTTTATATACATTAGGAGTAAAGACAAGTTCGGAAAATTCATTCATCTTATCGGATTCATACAGTATTGCAAATCAAGGCGATTTTTCGGTATCAACAGTCAGTTTAAATCCTGAAGTTATCAATACCATTTCTGAATATAACCTGGAATTTATCACCAGTTCCTCTGGCGCGTTGACTGCAAATATTGATTCTATTATTATTGTTCTTCAACCAAATACGAAATTACCATCGGCAATTTCCACTGCTGATGTTCTGGTAAGTAGCGGAGGATTCAGTGACAATGCAGCGGCCGTGAGAGTGCTCAATGCTAATCAACTGAATGCGGATACACTTGAAATAGTTACTCCAGTCTCTGCGGGGAATAATGCCACTGTTGATGTTACCCTGAAAAATACCGCCGGTATTTTAAATCCATCTGAAGCTGGAAATTATAATTTAGCGGTGAGGACCAGCAAGGATATTTCCTTTGTAAATTCCAATCCATACCAGGTAACGAGATCTTCAACAACAGTTTCACAAGTGAATGTTACACCCACATCTCGGGCTTCCTCAGATACGACGTCATATGAAGTGGAGTTTAATCTTGGTTCAAAAGGTCGATTACGTCCGGGTGTAAGTACCATTACCATCACATTTCCTAATTCTTTTACAATTTCTACAAGCAGTTCCAGTTATGATACCACCAGAATTTCAGTTGCTGAGGGTGAATTCAAAATTATTGATCCTTCTCTTATTGCTCCAAATAATATCAACAAAACTATTGATATTACTGTACCATCCAACGTGGTAACTGTAAATGGTGATAATATTGTGCTAATTCTGGATGGCAAGACCACCGATCCAATTATAAACCCTACTATGCCCGGAAATTATATACTAAATGTAAAAACCAGCGCAGAGCCAACAGATGTGAATTCGTCCTCATTTGCCATAGGCGGTACAGCTGTAAACTTTAACTGGATAGTTCTGTCTGACTCTACAGTTAATAGTATATCGCAATACACTATTAATTTTGATCTTGCTTTTCCTTTGACTCGAGCTCTTGGCGACTATGTAAAAATAATTTTTCCCGAAGGTACAACATTGCCTTCAAGTATATTGAGAGACTATGTTGAGATAAATGGTACGAGAGCGCTCTCTGTGTCTGTAGTACAGTCAACCAGAACAGTAACCGCCGCTATCCCACAAGGATTGCTGTGGGGAACAGTAACTATAGATTTTGATCAACAGGCCGGAATAATAAATCCACCAGTACCTAGCTCATCTTTTTATAAAGCGATCATTAGCACCAGTCAGGATTTCTCACCAGTTGACACTCGAATTTATGAGATCATAGGTGATAATACACAGGTGACCAATGTTTCGGCATCTGCCAATCCTTCAGTTAGAAATGTTAATAATGTGGCTTATACAGTTTACTTTACAACTTCAGCTACAGGTAAAATAGTTGGTAGTACTGCCGCCGGTTCCAGCACCATCACGGTGGACTTTGATATTGTAACTGTGGTTCCTTCCTCAATAAGTGCAACCAGTGTAAAAGTAAATTCTATGGTAACACAAAATGCTGAGATATTGAGTTCAGGCGATGGCGGTATTGTTAGATTTACAATGCCGGAAGGATTATCAATAGCTAATAACAGTGTGGCTACTGTGGTATTTGATACCAGTGCAGGATTGGATTCCCGAGATATGGCAGGTACCTTTAATGTGCAGGTACGAACCTCTTCCGATACAACCTATTCAGATACCACCGGTGCTGCAGGAAATTATATCATTACCAATTCGCAGGATTTAACTGGCACCCAGGTAAGTCCAAATCCTTCTACTCAAAATGCTCCTGCTGCCTATACGGTTAAATTTACTACTGGATCTATGGGTGCTCTCTCCACCACAGATAGTATTCGTCTTTACTTCCCGAGTAATACCAGTTTACCCACCGTGATTAATCTGAATGATATCACTGTGAATGGAAATAATCCCTCTTCAAATCCCCGGATAAATGGAAATACCATCGTCGTACCTGTACCAAATGCAATCGCCTCCGTAACACCTGTTACAGTATTAATAAATCAATCTGCTAATATTGTGAATCCAACCCTGGTTCAAAGCTATACCCTAAATGTGGGTACGGATGTGGAACCTGGTCCCTTTGTTTCACCCAGCTACAACATCACGCAAACGTCGACTACCTTATCGGTTGCTGATGTTTCAGTAACTCCACAATCGCTATCCTCGGGTGCAGTATATACAGTTGATTTTAGTGTAGGAAATAACGGTAGGTTACTGGCTGGAACCAGTAGCTTTACCATTACTTTTAATTCAAGCACCATAGTAAATAGTACAGCAGCAAATTATGACAGTTGCTATATTGTTGTTGATGGTGCGGCAACTCAGATTTCTCCTTCCAATATCTCAATAAATGGACAGGCTGTGTCATTGACTGTACCGGTTGGGGTCTCGGTAGATAACCAGGATAATGTAAGACTGATATTAAGTCGTAATGGAACTCCGAAGCCGATCACCAATCCAAGCTCTCCGGGGAATTACACACTCCAAGTACGATCAAGTGTTGAAACTTCAAATATTACATCCAATGCCTATACAATCTCGAATGTATTACCAGTCACCGGTGTTAGGATGAGACTTGCACCAGATATTGTAAATGCTGCTTCAACAGATACAATCAGTTTCCGGATACAGAATACCTTAACCGGAGGTTCAGGTACAATCACAATTATTTTCCCATTTAATACCTTTTTACCAACTACCATTGCCAATTCAAATGTGCGGATAGCGAATCACCTCTCGAATCCTACCAACTTCAACAATGCAAATGCGGTATCGGTTAATACTTTAACCAGAACGGTGGTTGTAACTGTTCCGTCCGATATCAATGGTGGTGATTCAGTACGTGTCGCTTTCCTGACGGCGGCTGGACTGGAAAATCCATCCATCTATGGTAATTATTATACGGTACGGGTAAAAACCAGCAGTCAGCCCTTGGAGGCGACATCAGCAGCATATACATTACAACCAACCACAACCATGATACAAAATTTATCTGTAAATATTACGCCATACGAACCTGGTCAAATAGCAGAATTTCAGTATAGTTTCAGAACTGGTTCTCGTGGAAGGCTGGTGTCCGGGGTAAGTAAAATTTCGTTAATCTTTCCTTATGATGTGAACTTTACTCAGGGGGTACCGGCTACTTCCAAAGTAACTGTTAATTCTACTGCTGCTAATGCTCTGGAATTGCACCTGGGTACTGCTCAGAATCCCGATACCTTGGTAATAACGGTGCCCTCAAGTGTAACCATTGGAAACAATGCAAATGTAAGTGTATTGGTTGATGAAACTGCAGGAGTACAAAACGCCTCAACAACAGAAGCACTCACCTATGAAGCCTTTACCAGTGTTGAAACTGTCGTAGAAGGTATGGATATTTCCCTTCCGGTTGAACTATCTGCCTTTCAGATTGAAAATACAGAAGGTTTTGTTAAATTAAAATGGATAACTGAAAGCGAAGTCGATAACGCGTACTGGTTGATCCACCGAAAAGAATTAACATCGGAGGAGTATATCGGGGTCAAAAATGGTGAACTGGATCTGTATCAAACATCCCGTCCCTTTTTAATGGTGGAATACATAGAGGGCCAAGGGACCACCAACATGCGAACAGAATATAGTTACATAGATTCTTCTGTTACAGCTGGATTTGTATATGCATACAGACTTGCAGATGTATCATTTAGTGGGTATATAACCTATCACGAAGTACTTTTTGCAGAGATTAAAGCGCCACTTACTTTTGAATTAAATCAGAATTACCCTAATCCGTTTAATCCTTCTACTACAATTTCATATAGTATACCGGAAGAGTCCAGAGTGGAGTTAAAGATTTATAATATACTCGGGCAGGAGATTCTCACGCTAGTAGATAAAGCGCAGAAAGCTGGGTTTTATAAGATTGAATGGAATGCGCGCAATAAATATGATCAGCGAGTAGCTAGTGGGATTTATGTCTATACGATAACTGCAAAAGCCGGTAAGGGAGCACAACAATATACACCACAAGTCCGTAAAATGGTTTTGATTAAGTAATCTCTTACTAAAGTTGAAACTCTTTTTGAATTGAAGGTCAAATTTCTAAGAATTAATTATTTATAGTTATTAAGTTAAGATATTTAATTTTCACTAAAGATAATGATTTTTGATAATTAATATAAATAAAACAGATCTTTACGTTAATGTGGCTTTGTGTGAGATTTTATGAATTAATCAAATAAATTATAAATGTTATTCACAAAGATCGCTTTTTACCCGATATACCCGATTTCCATCTAGAAAAGTTCGCTCACCATCTAAAGCTAAACTTTGATGAGTTTGAAGTCCATTAGATGCTTCTAATAAAAGCGCTGCCTGATTTCCCATCACGACAACTTGCCATTTACCTTTTTCATGACTGCTTTTAGCACCATATCCAGAAGAAGCACCACCGCCACCATCAACTCCAAAGTTTGTGCTAGAAGAATATGTATATGTTCCATCTGAACATAAATGTATCGTTTCTTCAGAACTATGCTCGGCATACCCACCACCGGCATCGTTGTTGGAGTAACTCTCTAATTTCTTCAACATCATGCCGGACAATAATTTTTGCCATTCTTTAATTAGATTGCCAGTTTCGGGTTTAGAGAAATTTACTGAGGCAATTAATTTATCCAGCAGCGTTTGATAATATTCTTTTTCTGACATGGGGCCTGCAAAGAAAAAGGTTACACTATTTCCGTGAGGCCCTAGAATTCCGAATGCTTTACCGGTATAAAAAACATGGGTATAGTTCATTTGAATTCTCGAATCTGTTATTTTTGGGGAAGCATCTGGTTGCAATATAATATTATCACCTAAGTCTTGCTGTTCGGATAAGAATTTTATCAGATTATCTTGATTCATTCCCGTCTGCATAATTGCCATACCAATTCCGGGTTTGGTATGGGATGCTAAGATAAATATCGCTTGATCAGGTGGCATTCCGCCTCTCCAATCTCTGGGGATTATAAAAGAGACACCTGTAGTTGGTAAATTTACCCGGGTTCCTGGTTCATATTCCTGCCCAGCGATTATTGTCACACTCTGGCTTGATTGGGCGATGGCGGATATGATCATAATTAAAACTGATAATAGCATAAATCGCATATTCATCTCTCCTCTATATCTAAATTATCGAATTTTGATAAGTTTAAATTAGTCTTACTTTTTGAGAATTTTATTTTACTGGATTGAATATTTTTTAATAGTTGTGTTAATCTATATAAAAGTCAATTCAAATTGTTGAGGAATTTAATATTGTGTAGTGACTAATTAGTAATAAAAATGCGAAGTATTAAATATTAAATACTTCGCATTTGGAATTTATTTAAGTGGATTTCTTAAATGAATTATTCTTTATTAATGAGTTCATATGTGTAATTCAATGGGATGTTTGCTGCGCGAATCATTGCTGAGATTGAGCAATATTTATTTTGTGATAAATCTATAGATTTTTCAATTTTATCCTTCTCTGCTTCCAGGTTTTGACCTGATATTTTATAAACCAGATCAATTTTTGTGTAGACCTTTGGATGTTCCACAGCTCTCTCAGAATCGATATGTATTTCCATTTTCTGGTAATTAACCCTCATCTTCTTTAGAAGCGAAGCAACATCTGCACCGGTACAGCCTGCTAAACTGATGAGGAATAATTCCATGGGACGAGTAGCTGCATCAGATCCCCCAAAGGTTTCAGGACCATCCATGACCACCCAGTGTTTGCTTTCCCCCCTCCCGACAAAGGTGATACCATCTACATTTTTTACAATAATCTGACTCATCTGCTTATCCTCGGTTCATTATAATATTTCGGATAGAGTCTGTTCAAAGAATTCTATGGGTTTATATCCGATCTTGTAGGTAACAACTTCACCCTCTCGGTTGATGACAAAGGTTGTTGGAATCGAATTAATTCCACCATAAGCCATGGCAACCTTGGCATCTCCCATCACAATTGGATAATTGATTTTAAATTCCTCCATGAAATTCTCTACCGGATTCCAGCCACCTCGATCCAGTGAGATACCGATAATTTCCAAACCTTCGTTTTTATATTTATCATAAAGTTTTATATATCCAGGAATTTCCATCCGGCATGGTCCGCACCAGGTCGCCCAGAAATCCAGTATAATCACTTTCCCTTTAAAATCACTTAACTGAACAATATTCCCTTTGTGATCCTTTAGAGAAAAATTAGGAGCTAATGGTCTTTTCTCAGCGGATGAATTATTCTGGGTATTGGTCTTTTTCACCCCTGGCTGCTGTACCTTTGCTGTATTATCACTTTGATCATTGTTTGAGCATGAAGAATTCGATATCATAAATATCAATAATGCGATGAATCCAGTTTTAAACAAATTATACATCTCATCCTCCAACTATATAGGTCACTATATACCTTTTAATTATCAGGATACATTTGCTTATATGCATCTAATACTTTTTCCACGAAATGTGGTTCCGGAAGCGCTCCCTCAATTGCATGTTCTTCTCCAATAACTGTCTTAGGTACACCCTGTACATGATATTTCATGGCAAGATGCGGGAATTCCGTGGCTTCTACCATGTCAGCTGTAATGTTATTATTAAGCATTGCCAGTTTATGGGCCATCAATACTACGCCAGGACAATATGGACAAGTAGGGGTTACAAATACCTGCAAATGCAAGGGTTGGGTGATTTTCTGAATTTTCTTTGCGGTTTCCTGACTCACAGATGGTTCTCCCTTAGCGACTTCCTGGATATCTTCTAATATTGAGCTAAATTCATAACCAGAGGGAATCCCGTAATATCGGATACCGTAGTCTTTATCACCTGCTTTTAAGGCTATCGCAGGGATTTTATCGATTTTATATTTTTCAACCTGTTCTTTGTCGGTAATAAAATTATATACATTAAGCTCAATATTACTCTCACTTAATTCTTGCAGTTCTTTCATTAATTGATGGGTTTCACGACAAAACTGACATTCTAATTCCTGGGTAAAGTAGGCAATTTTTACTTTACGGGGAAGTTTACTCAATATTTCTTTTACCTTTTCTGCATCATCCCCAACAATAAACGGCATTCTATTTACCTCCTTACAAAATTTATTACTCTTAGTTGATTTGTTTTATAGATGTACGGTTAAAATGAAAGTTACAATTTGTTTTAGTTTGCTCTGTCTCATACACATCGGCACTACAGAGAAGGAGATTTCTGTGTTGAGTATAAAATAATTTCACAATGAAATGGGGAAGATGATTTTGAAATCTATTGTTGTTGGAGAAACAGTCCCAGATAATAGAAAAATAAATAATACCCGGGCACTCATACGATGAAAAAAGGTACCTTTCCTGTTTGATTAGACAAAGTTCTCAGAAATTACGTATTTGAATAATTAAACAGTTTTTGACTTTTGCAGGATTTCTCTGGCGATAACCAGTCTCAATATTTCAGAGGTTCCCTCCCCGATGGTCCCCAGTTTGGCATCCCGGTAGAATTTCTCGGCCGGGTATTCTTTGATAAATCCATAGCCGCCATATATTTGAACGGCTTCATTGGCAGCACGCACTGCAACTTCGCTGGCATATAGTTTTGCCATGGCTGATTCTTTATTCATATAGATATTATTATCTTTCATCCAGGCCGAGCGTAAGATTAGCAGTCTGGCTGCATCTATCTCAGTTGCCATATCGGCTAATTTTAATTTGGTTGCTTGAAAATCACTAATCTTTTTTCCGAACGCCTCCCGTTCCTGGGCATATTGCAGGGCATTTTCAAAGGCTCCACGGGCAATTCCCACACACATTGCACCAATGCTGATACGACCACCATCCAGGATTTCCATGGATTGATGAAACCCCTCACCTTCTTTTCCCAGAAGATTTTCTTCCGGTACTTCACAGTTATCGAAGAATAACTCGGCTGTATCACTAGCCCGCATACCCAATTTGTTTAAATTTTTACTAATTCTGAATCCAGGAGTCTCTTTTTCAATCACAAAAGCGGAAATGCCCTTGGTGCCTTTTTCAGGGTCTGTAATGGCAATAACAACATGATAGTCTGAATAATTGGCATTTGTTATAAAGGTTTTTGATCCATTTAGGATATATTTGCTGCCTTTTCGAACAGCGGAGGTCTTTAACGCTTTTGCGTCACTGCCCGAACCAGCCTCAGTGAGTGCCCAAGCAGATAATGTCTGCCCATTCAGGAGTCTGGGTAAATATTTCTGTCGCTGCTCCGCGGTGCCATAAGTATAAATATGCATAGTACCAAGAGAATTATGGGCTGCCACAATTAATCCTACAGATGGATCCACTACTGATAATTCCTCCACGATAAGGGCGTATTCAATATTCCCCATTCCGGCACCCCCATCGGATTCTGGGTAAATGATCCCTAAAAGTCCGAGCTCTCCTAATTTTCGAATAATGTCGAGTGGGAATTTTTTCTCTTCATCATATTCCATGAGATGAGGTGCAATTTCTTTCCTAGCAAAATCCTTTATCATATTTCTGATACTTATCTGTTCTTCAGTAAGTTGAAAGTCCATAACTCTCCCTTGCTTCTTCTCTTTAGTTATTTTTAAGATTTGTAGTACAAAATCAAAATAAAATCTGTGCTTTTTTCAGGAATTTCTCGATGTTATGATTACTTAATCATCGTTTTGTTTTTAGTAAAACAGAGAATATTGATCAATGTATTCGTTTTTGATATATAAGATTTCAGTATTATATGTCAGTTGAGTAAAAAAATTATTTTTTATTTACTTGCTGGTTTATAAAAAATCTTTATTTGAAATTAATTTAAGGTTCAGAAAGAAGTAAATCACTATTTGTAATAAAGCTATGGTTATGAATATAACTCGCCAAAATGAAAAGTCAAGAGTAACGGTGCTGTAAATGATTTCTAAAATAGGTGGTAACAGGAAAGAAAAAATAAAATAAACATCACTAAAAGATTGTATTGGAAATAGTGCCACCTTATTTAAAATACTACCGAAAATAATAAGTAGCATGAGAATCCATATAGACCAAGGTTTATAGGAATAAAACAAGCTGATAATGGAGATATTCAATATCATTAGGAAAATAATAATTAAGAGTCGCGGAAGGAGTAATTGAAAATAAGACAGATTAAGGAATTTTAATCCATATAGTATAGTAAACAGGCTAATCCAGAAGAAATCGATGGTCAATATTAACAGGAATTTAGATAGAAAGAAGTTTTTTCTGCCAGACGTACGCATAATACTGAAGTGGAGAGAATTACTTTTTTCAAGAAAAAATAAGGAAGGCATAGTTATAAAATTTAGCAGGAGACTAAGAGTACTAAATACTATCCAAACCTCGTTTTCCGGTTCGCTAGTATAGAGAAATCCCCAGAAGAAAACGTTAAAAATAAGAATGACCACAATTTCCCTCAGATAGCGGTGACTGCGAATATAGTTTTTCAGAAAATAGGAGAAATACACTCCCACTCTCATCTATCTTGCCTTTCTTTTGATTTTTATGTATAATAACATCGGATTCAATATTTAGTTTGCATATTGAAATTTAGGATGAAACTTCGTATAGCAAAAGTGAAAAGATTAATTTGACACAGTTTTTATCAAGATTCCCATTTTACGGTTTTATTGGATTGCTGATCATCTTACTTGCGGAAATTGGATTGGTTCTCCAGCTGTGGTTCTTTGAAATCTACCTGACACCGCTATGTTGGAGCGGATTGATATTGTTTCTGGATGCCGTGAATTTTCAAATATCAGGCAGTTCTCTCATACGAACCCGAACCAAAGAATTTCTCTGGATGATCCCCTTTTCAATTGCTTTATGGTACTTTTTTGAGTTCTATAATCTTTTTATTCGCAACTGGCATTATGTTGGATTACCAGAGTCGAAACTTTTACGTTATTCTGGTTATTTTTGGTCCTTTGCCACTATCTGGCCAGGAGTGATTGAAATTTTTGAACTTATCCGGAATCTACATATCGTAAAAGCAGTACATGTTAAACCAATTAATCTCCCGAAAAATCTTCTGTTCATCTCCTTTGCATTCGGAACATTTTGTATGATTCTCCCTTTAGTAGTTCCGGCTTATGTCGCCGCGTATCTGGCTGCACCGATATGGTTTGGTGTAATTTTTATACTGGATCCTTTTAATTATATGAGTAACCGATATTCTTTATGGAAGGATTTGGGACAGGGACAATTAACTACCCTCGTACAATTATTTTTAACAGGATTTTTAGCTGGAATTATCTGGGAATTCTGGAATTATTGGGCTACGGCTAAATGGATTTATACAGTCCCAATCCTGGGAGAAATGAAGTTCTTCGAAATGCCAGTTATTGGTTATCTTGGCTTTCTTCCCTTTGCTGTGGAAATTGTAGTCATGTGGGAAACTGTAAAAATTATTTTAAGAATGAAGTAAATACTATTTTCTTTAAAGTAATTAAAAAAAAAGCCTCCTCTAAAACAGAGGAAGCTTTTAATTCATTCATATTATCTTTATTCCTGTGGTTCTTGAGGAACATCCTCTACTACAATCCTCACAGAAGTCTCTGCCCGACCGCCCTGACCATCACTTACAGTAAACTTTACCTCATAAGTACCCTGTTGATCTTCTCGTGGAATCCAGCTAAAGGTCCTTGATCCAGCACTGAAATTTGCACCGGAGGGCAAGTTTTCTGCCGAATAGCTAAGCCTGTTCTGATCTTCTGAATCTCGGTCTTCTGCTTCCACTGAGAAAGATAATTCTTCCCCTTCCTTCACAGTTTTTGATCCAATATTTCTGAATTCTGGATTTTGATTGACATTATTTACTGTAATGGTGAAAGAGCGCTGATCAGATTCACCAGCTTCATCCTGCACATTATAGGTCAGAGAGTAATTTCCAGCCTGATCAAAACGGGGCGTCCAGCTAAATGTGCGTGATGAAGCATTGAAACTGGCACCATCTGGCAAATTATCCAGGCTGTATCGTATTTTTCCTGCATCCTCCTGATCCGGATCCTCAGCAGCAGGGAGGGTGAAGTCTATAGATTGTCCTTCATTTCCCTCTTTATTATCAATATCCACCAGGGTGGGTGGACGATTTACATTGAGAACATTGATATTGAAAGTCGTTTGTGTATTGAGTCCTCCCACATCAGTAATTACATAAGTAATAGCATAAGATCCTGCTTGATCTAAGGTTGGTGTCCACTGTAAACTTCTGGTTGAAGCATTAAAAGATGCGCCCTGTGGCAAATTATCTAGACGATACTGGAGCTGCCCCTGATCTTCGCTGTCTGGGTCAGTACCCTCTGGAAGATTTGTAGAAATAGGTTCATTTTCGGATGTTTCGATATCGGTCATTTCTGGAGCAGATGGAGTACGATTTATATTCTGAATTTGTATGGTAATGGTCCCGGTGGCAGTTTCTCCATAACTATCAGTCACTGTGTAGTTTATGGTATAATCACCACTCTGCTCAAAAGTAGGAGTCCAGGTAATGGTACCGGTCGTGGGATCGAGTGTGCAACCTTCAGGTAATTCAGTGGCACTCACCTGTAATTTATCAGTATCCTCGTTATCAGGATCGCT
>SMTZ1_10000434_pt1 | contig 38685 bp, 34 predicted proteins | sample DeeMarSWOR136_30_FD_25667 | JGI IMG/M metagenome (IMG submission 25667)
TCCTAGCAGCAAAGGTCAATTTTTATTACCTCCTATCCTTCTAAATGAAGTTATTCGAGAGTGAACAGTTGGGGAATTGGCATGGAAGAAATGCTATCTTGGGCGCGCATAATCGTCACCCTGGTCTTCTTGTGTTATGCTTCTTGGAGTGACTTTAAAACAAGAGAAGTTAGTAATAACGTTTGGATTATTTTTGCTCCCATCGCTTTCTTGCTAACTGCTGCTCAGTTCTTGTTTTTCCCACCCATCGGAGATGTGTTTCAATCGATGATTTACTATGGACTCTCCTTTGCAATTACCTCTGTTTTCTCAATAGCGCTTTTTTATGTTGGAGCGTTCGGTGGGGCTGATGCAAAAGCGCTCATGTGTATAGCTTTAGCGATTCCGGAGCCAAGCTCGATTAAAGCGCTCTCAGATTTTTCGTCTGCTGCTTTTCATATTACGCTTCCTTTGTCAGGTTTTGTCTCGTTTATTTTTCCTATCACCGTGTTCAGCAACGGGGTAATTGTAGCAGCTTTAAGCGTTTTTTACGCTCTCTTTCGCAACCTCCTGTGGAGGCAACGAACAGGACAAAGGCTGTTTGAAGGATACAAAAACGAATCTTTCGGGCGCAAGACATTAACTTTGCTGTGCGGCTACAAGGTTTCAGTTGCAGACTTTAAAAAATCCTTTTTGTATCCTCTTGAAGATGCCCAAACTATTCCGTCTGGGGAAACGGAGAGACGTTTGCTATTTTTCCCTAAGGATGAAAATCGGGATGAAATCGTCGATAAGCTTGTCAAAGCCGAGAGTGAAGGAAAAATACAAAACATGGTTTGGGCTACGCCTGGATTACCAATGTTAATCTTCATCACAATCGGTTTAATTCTAGCATTTAGTGTGGGCGACATTGTGTGGATAGTAATTAGTCAAATTCTCGGATAAAAACAATTAACTGTCAGTGCTGACACCGACAGTTGGTGGAGTCTCCACCATAGCCCAAAGTCCAATGGTATCTGACTCTCGGTATATAGGCTCGTTAGCGAAGGTGACAACAGCACCGTACCAACTCATGTCTAGTGGGTTTGTAAAGGAGGCTTGGAACCGCTCCACAGGGTTAAACTCAATTGTCACCTGCCTTTCTTGCACTTCAACTTGAACCTCATAGAGCCTTTGCGATGAGCTTGCGCTTCTGCTATAAAGCCTAACGTACCGACCTTTAGCTGAGAAGGTCCCACTATATTCCCATTGCCATCCATCTATCTGCCCAATCCACACTGCAGAGCCCCAATTTTCTGGGTCATCGCTTATGTAGACTTCTATGCCACTTGAATCTCCCCAGTCACCGGATTGCTGGTAGATTCTTATCCTAGAGATGTCCATTGTTTGTCCCATATCTAATGTAATCCAATGGTTCTCTGTAGTGCTATGTTGCCAATAAGTCCATGTACTGCCATCTATGGCGTCGGAGGCAGGGTGCCAACTATCTTCGCCGCACTTGTCGTATACATCAGCTGGGTTTGCCCAAGTCGTTCTCTGCCCAGTAGTTATGTGGAGAGCGCCTGTCCTAGCGCCTGCGATGCTGTCAAAAGTGTAAAGCTTTGAATTTGAGCTGTCAGTGAACATTATTCCAGCGCCGCTGCTCCCGCTTATGTACTCACTCCAGTGATGTGCCCAGCCAGTAGACGGGGTAGAAAAGTTGTAGAATAGGTTGGTGCTACCTCCATACGTTTCCACAGCCACAGGGTAACCACCGCTTGTTCTGTTCTCGGTTAGCGACCGTCCTCCAGTTATCCAATCACTTGAGAGTTGAATAAGACTCAAATCGTTTACGGATCTGCTCTGCGCTGAGTTCACAAAGATAGTTCTTAAGGCATAGGTGTAATAAGTAGCGTTTGCTGGAAGTGTAATAACGATCTGCGAGTATATATTTGGGCATCCACTTATGCCTCCAGACCATTCGGCTTCTTGGTGAATCACATCCCTTACGATGCCGTGGTGGATGATGTAGGCAAGGTTTGCGCCATAAGTGGGTGTGTCTCCATTGATTCGCATGAACTCCGTGGTGCTCGTGGCGCTTCCAACAGTTGCTGTAATGTCAAAGTTCGCTATATTCAACGTCAGAATTCCGTTTGTTAAAACACTTGAAGCTGGGTTGTCTCCCGTGAAGTATATGTTTGTGAAAGCGTAGGATGTTTGATTTGCTACGTCGCGTCCATCCCACCATAAAGTGACGTCTTCAACATTATGATTTACCAGAAAAACAAACATTTGTCTTCTACTGAAAACGCTTGCATTGCTTGTCAAGCCTGCGGGAACTTGATAGTTTGACCCCCAATCTTCGATTTGGAAGGAGACTTCGCGACTTATTCCGTTAATAGTTTGATTGACATGAAAAGCTTTCACTGGAATTGGTGGGATAGGTTTGCCAGCTGTGGTTAGTTCAAGATTTTGTCCCAACCACCTCAATGTGCCATTTTGAAGAGCTTCTATAACCATTGTATCTTGGCTAAGGGAGGAGTACAGTGCTTGGTTCCAGCTAAACGCGTAGGTATAATGGGAAAAAGTTGAAGCAGCAACTATTATTCCTCGAGAATCGACTACTTGAAGCATGTAGGCTGAAGTATCAATTCCACTTGGGACAGTAATGTTATAGACTGAGTACCAATCTGAAGACGTGACAGAGTTAATCGTCAGTCCTACGTTATTCAACTTCCAAGATGACTCGATGTAACTGTAACTGTAGAAAAAGAAATTATTCACACCCAAATTAGGATAAGAGCTGTCTCCATCACGTGTTACATTCACAAGCACACAACTTGTATTCGAAGGATTAACTGTAACGGCAAGACTGGCGGAAGTCCTGTATTGTATTCCATGGATGCCTATTCCAGTTAAATCGTAGGTTACGTTGATGGCGCCTTCGCTGAAACTTGTCCTGTTGAACCATGTAGTTGTTACATGAGAATGATTAATATTAAAAGATGGGCTCCAACTAGGATGTGTATATGCTATATTTCCCAAGCTGCTTTGCAGATACTCAGCGGCAAGATTTTTTGCATATGTCGTGTTGCCAGTTACTTGCAAAATTGAACCATAGTATCCCACTGTAAATTCGAGAATATGATCAATAGCCAAGTTCATTTCGTCAATAGCACCTAAGATCTGAGGGCGCTCTTGAATGGGGTTGTTGCGTATTATAGAATATGTTGTGATGATGGCGGTGACAAGAACTATAGAAACCAATAATGCAGCAATTATAGAGAATTGCCCCTTCTTGTTAAGTAGCTTTCTTATGCTAACTTCCCCCTTGTTGACTTAGGTGAAGCACTACAAGTCTTTGAGTGGGTCTTTCTCCAGTTTTAAGGGTAAACTCTGTTTTGTAGATAGACGGACGATAATACATGAGAAGCGCTAAAGCAGTGATTCGTATATCTGGTGTTCTCGTTAGTCCGATAGCGGTGAAAGCTCCTCTTCCTTCTTCTCCCGTGTGTTTGAAAGTTGCGGCTCCGTGGTAGTTGTTTTTTGGGTCAAACACGCTAGAAACAATGGTTATGTCGTAAGTGCTTTGAATTGAAGATGGTAACGCCCGGGTTGCTGTTTGATATGGCGAAGGATAGATTCCATAGTAGTTTGAATAATAGTGTGCATCTGATGAAAAGTAAACTACACCTACGTCTCCCGTTGATTGGCTAATATATGAATAGGATCGGCCATCCAGACCCCGTAAAAAGCAGCCGAGACCGTACCCTGACACCATGCGCATCCCATAAATTCCCCAGCCATTGTGAATGCTTGCAAAAGTCACTGTGTTGGTAACATAGTAGAAGGGCCAGCCTACGATGCTAACCCAAGTCCAATTATAAGTATTGACTCGTTGACCCAAGATATAGGCATATTTTGCATACGATCCATCAGCATAACCCTGAGTCGTATAGTATCCTGCGGGAATTGGCACCGCTTCTCCGAAGGTGTTTATTATTACCGCATTCGCCACGTTTTCATGAGGAAAGTCAGAAATCCTGGTGCCGTTCAAAAGACGACCAAGGCCTGTTGTGTTCTGCACCATTACAGTTGTGTTGAAATAAGGTGCGAGCAAATTTTGCAAATCTGCTGCCAGACTTTGGCCTGTGTAGCCTGTTATCCACCATCCGTTTGCGTCGCTACAGTTGAGGATATATAGTGTTCCGGAAATTTTCTGCGGTGTAATTGTGAAAGTTACGTTAGTTGAGGTTACAAGGTAAGTTGACGCTTCGGAGTCGGTTCCTAGACCGCCTTCCGAGTTTGTGATAGAGTGAAACTTTTCGTAGGTTGTGGTACCACCGACTTCAACCATGTCATAAACAGTAAGGTTGTAAACTATGTTTGGTGCCAGGCTGGCTGAGAGAGCTATCTGCAAGTCTGTCCAGGCTTGGTCTGTTGGGTCTTTAAAGACGGTATCAGTCAATTCTTTATTTACGTCAAGGACTTGAAGTGTTGTTAGAGCAAGTTGCCGAAGATTTGGAGATGAAATCTGTCTAGGAGAAGGTAAAACTGCAAACAGCGAGGCTGCAATAAATGCGACGGCAAAAACAAGAATGACAATTGAAACCTCGATAGTTCGCAACATTTGCCCACTACCACCATCCACTCGGCTTCCAAACTTGATAACCCTGCAAACTCCAACACGTAATTTTTGCTTGATACGTCAATTGGTCGACAACTACTTGCCGAAAATCAGTGGCAGTCCAAACATTACCAGCAAAATTCTCGCCAAACAACACGGAAACTGCCAAGGTGCCAATACCCCAAGGCATAACATTCATTCCCAACTGATTTCCAGAACGATAGGTGATGAGCAAAAATCCAGGATGACCAACTGGAAGGGTCGTTATTTCATAGTTCTTAACACCATAGTTAAGACCACCAGTGGAGTTAGCAATAGACCATTCCTGGAATTCAAAATTTTCAGTTAAGATAAAGAAAGTGGCATTGAATTTGTAGTCAGGCACGGGTGTTCCTTGGTCCTGCACGTCCCAACTGTGGGCAAGATAAACTTTGCCTTCCTCATAGTCTACAACAAATGGCATAACACCTGCACCTTGAGCGAAAGTTCTATGAGAATAATGGCCTAAACCACGGAGACCACTCAGACTCGCAGATACGACAGTAGTGTAAGATTCGCTTGCTCCGTCGAAGGTGAAATTCAGATATGCCACACCAGCAAAGTCCGTTTGTGCCGTGCCAGTGAAAAGCTCTACAGAAGCATATGTACCTGTTTTATAAGCCCGATAAAGGTAATAACTCAAAGTAGCACCACTTAGAGAAGAACCTGGACCATTGACCTCGACTTTCAAAATCAGAGGATTAGATTGATACTCAGATATAGAGACATCCACTACGGGCGTAACGCTAATTTGAAATCCATAAGTATCATTTACTCCTAACAGCCTTGACGCTGTTTCATACGTTACACAGTCGGAAATTGGTATGAACAAATAGCCAGCAGGTCCTAAACTAACATTGTTATACCATTTTCCTGAACCACGTGGATATTCTACTGGTTCCCCCGGAAGAGAGGTCAATCTCATGAGAGCGAAGGAACTTATTACGTAGCCACTTTCCCATGGTTTCTGAAGCCCAAAACTAGACAAAGTAGCATTCGTTTCACCCCAATTATACGGGTAGCCTGGGCTCAGCAAAATATTATCCAACAAGTCGCTGGCCTTAAGTGCAACATGCCTATTCTGTTGATACAAAATGGCAGCTTGCAGTGTCTGAGTAAAAAGACCAACAAAAACCAGTATAGCCGCTATGAAAGCGGTAGTTGCAACCAAATGGTCAATAGTTACTCCAGTCATTCTTACACTTCCTATCCGAATGAAAAACTAAGAGTGCCATTAGAAAATTTTTCAACCTGTATACAAGCATTTGTGGAGTTACTCACAAAAGTGGACTGCTCCCATGACACATTGGGGCCTAATGTAACGCGGCTTGTGGCTGTGGTGCCTATTCCCATCAATGTCAAATACAAATCTATGAAGGTGCTATTCTCCACTTTTGTATCAGATGCTGTAATCACATATGGGATGGATTCGATGAATGGTGGAACATTAGCCGCTTGAGTGGTTATTCCAGCGAAAACCTCTTCACGGTCCAAAGAAAAATACAATTGCTGAATAGTGCTTCCTACATGACTTGCAACATCTTGCAGTGCCGTTTCTCTCCGCCGAACAACCCATACATCCATCATCCAACCAGCAGCCATAGGAATCAGAATGACTTGAACTAAAAGAATTGGAACCATTATAGCATATTCCATACTTACATGTGGCATCTAAGCATGAACCCCCAACGCCACATCCACTCCACCAACATAAAGTTCAAGGACAGTTTCCTCAGTTGGTGAAATTGACTCTTCAGTGTCGGGAAAATTAAAGAAAAGATTGTCAAATCCAGCTAGAGGAAAATCTACCTCAACCTTGATGCCCGTTACAGTGTCTCCAGTCTTAGAAATTGATTCGCTAGTGAAAGTGACAGACTGAGAATGTTTGGGAGCCTCTCCTTCTGCAAGAATAGGAAGATAGAGCCGAATATATCTAGTGCTACCTATTGTCAAGTTTAGCATCCTTATTGTCGGAGTAACTACGACTCTTACAAAACTACCGTCAGCCATGGGTAACTTCTCCACAGCAAAAACCCTTGCAACAGGTGCAGATGCTCCGCTTAGCAGGAAGCTAACATTAGAAGAAGGATAAAGCAACTCAAAATAGCTATTTCCAACAGAATAGTGTTGTACTGGCATATTGAAGCAAATGATGTTTGTCGTACTTGTGTAGAATTTCAGATTTGATTGCGTTGTGGTATTTATATAGATTGTATAATTTAACGCTGTCTTAAGTGCAATGTCTCCATATTTGCTTGAATAGCGCGCCGTCTCTGTGCGCCCAATTACCCATGCAACATCGTCTATCTGAAGCCCCAAAGTCTGCATAAATTGTTTCGAAGAGTTAAATTCGCTTTCAGCCATTCTTAGTAAAAGAAAATTACTAGCAAAAGAAAAGGCAACAGTAATCAGCGACACCATGACGCCAGTGATTATTACTGTAGAAATGGCAGGGCTTACTGCCTTATTGTTACGGCGTTTTTTCGTCCACTTCCAAGCCATTACAGTGATTAACCTCCTAGATGCTAATCAGAGATGGTGCCACCTTCGCCGCTATAATAGCAATTATCGTCAACAATGCTGAGTGTTTGAAACCGGCAGCAACGGATTCCTCGCTTATTTTTCCTCCTACAAGTCCGATCAAATAGCTGTGAATTATGACGGAAGTGGAGAAGATAACCAGCAATGAATCTATATCAATTGGACTACTTCCTGCCCCTGGACCCGCTAGACTTACCGTTTTCGTCGTAAAAGTAAGCATCATAACCGTCGTAGCCACCAACATAAGGGCAGCAAAATAGGGCATCATTATGTAGGGTTTAACCGCCATTTTCTTTTCCTTCTCCACCCCTTGTGTCGTGGTGGTAAACTTTGCAAGCGATTCAATCATCGCAATGGTGCCTCCACCAACATCAATAGTCTCCACCAGAAGGAACATTACAATCTGTGTTACCCAGCTCTTGGTTCGTTTCACAAAATCCATGAAAACCTTTCTAAGGGGAATCCCCCAAGAAAGCTCAGCAGTTATTTTCTTCAGATGCTTACTGAAACTGCCATATTCTCTATTGGAGAGCGTCTCAATACACCTCTCTGGTGCAAGACCTGTCTTTCTGGTTTCTGTAAGATCTTGAAGAAAGAGGGTAACGCCTCGTTCAGTACTCGATTTTTCTGAGGAGAGCCTCATTTGGATGATAGCAGGTGGCCCAGCTGAAATCACTAAAGCTATCGAGACTGCTGTTGGAATGTCCACAATGTTCGCTAAGGGTGCAAGAAATGGAACTGGCATTATACCAAAGAAGTTGGTGAGAAGCATCAGGACTGCTATAGCTATTAAGATGCAAATTCCGAAGGCTTTGTAAGGCCTCCAGTCTGTAACTGGGGACTTTGGCTGCATTCCATGTGCAAGATAAATGAACACAAACGAAAGTAGAGGGGTGAAGACAAACGTGTACATTATTATTCCTGAGTACATCGACATTCCTGTGCTGTAGATTGATTCCACACTGAATAGAATGTAGAAGCACAGAGACATGAGAACCATTATGATAATGAATGACTCGAGAAGCATGCCTAGCCGCTCTGCTGCCGCTCGCACTCTTGCAGCCCTCGTCTTGAAGAGTTCTTCAGCTTTTGCCTCAAGGAAACTTGTGATGTCTCCACCTATAATTACCGTAGAAGCGTATCCTCCAACAAATTCCCGGTAAATATCTAATGGATTCATTTTTGCAGACTTTTGCATCGCAGTCAGTGGGTCTACACCAAAAATCTCCACATCTCTAATCAGATTTTTTGCCTCTTGACTCATAGCAGGTAACAAGTCCGCTTCTCCAAGTCGTTTGAAGCTTGTATAAGGAGGAATCCCTCCAGATGCCATAACAGCAACATAGGTTGCGGCGAAGGGCATCTCTCTTTCTAATTTTTGAGACCGTTCACCGGCCTTAGACATGGGAGTGAGCATAAAGGCAATCATTACAAAGATAGGAGTAGGTACCAAGAAAATGAGAGGAATGAGTTGAAAGAGATAGAGAAGCACAATAGCTACTATGCTGATTGGAAGGGTCATGAGGGCGATAAAAAACATTAGAGATACATAAGTTTCAGGATATATTCGCATGTTTGCGCGTTGTAGATAGTCTTCAAACTCGAAAACGTTCTTCAAGAATGTTGGTGCTATCTTTCCGAAAAAGCGGAACGAAAGCCCCTCAAGAGTGTCTAATAGTGGCAAGTGGCTCAATTTCTCCTAAAGCAACTTTTTGATAGAATTCTTCTGGTCTAGCATAATATTCCGCAATAATTGCAGCAACGTCTTTGTAGCTTCGAATATTTTGCTCTCTCATCCAATGAAGCACTTTTAGACGCTGCTCAATCTCAACTTGAAGATCTTTGCTGCTCAAACCTGTGCGTTCAGATATGAAAGGCAGCATAACGCTGTCATTAAATGTAGATAGATAGTCGTCTTTTGCAGCTTTCCATTTGAAAATTCTTCGGTAATCTTCGTAATTAGCAACTTCGTTTATTTCCATTACACGTCTAAACGCCTTTGTTTCACCCTCTATTTTGAGATGAACCCTCTGAACGGATAGCACAATGTTCAACAGCGGTATGTATGCTGGGGCTATATTCATAGGTTTTTGAGTAAGACGCTTAACTGCAGAATCAATGTCTTCAGCGTGCATGGTGCTCATGCCCCCGTGGCCCGTTGCCATTGCTTGGAACAAAACGTAGGCTTCGTTGCCTCGAATCTCTCCTACTACGAGAACGTCTGGTCTATGTCTCATGGAAGTCTTTACAAGATCAAAAAGTGTTACCTCACCTGTTTGGTTTTCACCAAGTCCATAACTCCTTCTTGCGATTAATGAAACCCAGTTTTCATGAGAGAGATTTAGTTCAGCTGTTTCCTCAATTGTGATCATCTTGCTTCCGGGTTTAATAAGGCAGGCAAGAGCGTTCAATGCTGTTGTTTTTCCAGCCGCCGTACCACCCAGAATCATGATTGACGCTCTATTCTCTAAACATAGCCAGAAATATGCAGCCATCTCTTCAGAAAAGGTTCCAAGATTAATCAAGTCGATGATTGAATAGGGGTCTTCTCTGAATTTTCGTATGGTAAAAGCGGTTCCGAAAGGTGTGATCTCGCGGCGATAACAAACCGCAAGCCTATGTTTTCCAGGAAGCGAAGCGTCGACTATGGGAAATGCAGAGCTTACATGTTTCCCTGCCATATGAACGAGTTTCACTACCATGTTGTCTAGTTCGGAGTCCTCTTGGAAAAGAAGGTTGGTTTCAATACTTTCGAATTTTCGGTGCCAGATGTAAACTGGTTTTTTAACCCCGTCACAAGATATGTCTTCAATGTTAGGGTCACGCATCAGAGGATCGATTCTTCCGAAACCGACGAGGTCCCGTTCTGCATGGTAGAGGATTTTGTACCAAGAGACATCGGGTAGCCATCCTAGGCTTATGCGGTATTTATCGACGATTTGTCTTGCTTCGGTGGCAAAGAATTTTCTGGGATCATCAATTTCCTCTTTGGGAGATTCGATTTCTGCCAATAAAATATCCAAAACGCGGTTGTAAATATTCTGCTCAAGTGGATCCAACTGCAACTCGTCAAGTATATACTTATATTCTCCAGTTTTCGGGTTCTGCACTATAGCTACGTGGGCAAAAGGCTCATACAATGGATATCTTTCTATAATTTTGAAGCCTCTGGGCACAGGTTTTGGTGGTGCAGAGGGAACAACCTTTTGCATAGGTGGCTTGCTAAGTTTCGGTAACCTTATTTTTTTCAGAGAACCCTTTAGTTTCGATGATGCTTTCTTCAAGTGTTGCAACGTTGCTCTCCTAAACACAATTAAGTGCATGACTATGTATTAAATATTGCGTCTTGCTAAATCGTAGTTAAACTCAAAGGTAGACAACATACAAAGCTACACCAAATTAGGCTTAGGTCAAAAAAATAATCCTAACTTGAGAAGTGAAAAACAGAGAAAATGCGGAATACGCTGTGCAGTTTTAAGAGTTTATGGTGCCACTTCTATCCTTTCAGTTCGTTTACTTTCTCCTTTAGAGGTGGAACTAGTTTAAATAGGTCCTCAACAACACCGTAGTCAGCTACACCAAATATAGGTGCATTCTTATCCTTATTAATTGCAATTATCAAGTCTGAATTTTTCATTCCAAGAACATGCTGGAAGGCACCGCTTATTCCAAGGGCTATGTAAAGCTTTGGCTTGACCGTTTTTCCGGAACTACCTACTTGGCGGTCGTTCGAAAGCCACCCTTTGTCTACAATAGGTCGTGAACAAGCTAGGGCTCCTCCGAGAGTCTTTGCTAGTTCTTCTATTTGCGGAATCTCGCTTTCGTCTTTTATTCCGCGTCCGATACCTATGAGCACATCTGCGGCTGTTATATCGACACCACCTGGCGCAGGTAAAACATATTCGATGAAGCGTTTTTCTGCTATTTCATCAGAAAGGGGAGATGGGACTTCAACAATTTCTCCATTCATGGAAGTGTTTTCTGCTGGAAAGGTTGCTTGACGGATAGTGACAATGTAGCCCTCTGCTTTGTTTAGCACCGCGTTGGCGTTAACTTTGCCACCATACATTTGCCTTGTTACTGTTAATGTCCCATTTTCAAATGCTAGTTCTATACAGTCTGTTGCTAAGGGCATGCCTAACGAAACGGCTAGGCTTGGAGCCAAGTCTACACCGAAAGAGGTGTGGCCAATTAACGTTATCAAGGGCTTGTGTTCCTTAATCAGATGGGACAACACTTTTTGATAGGCTTTAGAGTTAAAGTTCTCCAATTTGCTGTCTTCAACTAGAATAACCCTCTTTGCATATTCTGAAAGAGTTTTTGCGTATTCTTTGACATCTTTTCCGAAGAGTACTGCTGTTAGTTCAGTGTTCGTTTTTTCCGCTAATGCTCTACCCTTAGTCAACATTTCTAAAGTTATGTCTCTAATTTGTCCTCGTCTGTGTTCGGTTAGAACGAAAATTTCTGTCATCCTAGATTAACCCCCTAGCTTTAAGGAGTTCAGCAATCTTCTTAGCTACTTCATCAGGATTACCTTCCAGAAATTCTGCTTGTTTCTCCACAGGTGGCACATACATTTTTTCTATTTTTATCCACGAACCAATTTCGTCTTCCTTTAAGCCAACATCTGCTAATCCAAGGACTTTTATCTCTCTTTGCATTGCCTTCCGAATTCCCATGATGGAAACGTAGCGGGGTTCATTGATTCCTGTTTGGATTGTAAGCACAGCTGGTAGTCTTACTTCAACAATCTCTTCTAGGCCGCCTTCTAATTCACGGTTAACTTTGGCGATGTCACCATTAAACTCAATTTTCTTCACCATTGTAACGTAGGGAATCCCAAGGAGTTCTGCAAGTATTGGACCTGTTGCCGTGTAGCCATCGTCGCCTGCTAGAGCGCCTGTCAATATTATGTTGAAAGACAAATCCTCGATGGCTTTGTGAAGAATTTTAGCGATAGCGTAGCTGTCGGCTCCTTCAAACTTTGGGTCAGTGAGTCTTATGGCGTTGTCTGCTCCTCTGGCTAGGCATTTTCTTAATGTGCTGTCAGTGTCTTCAGAGCCTATTGTTATAGCGGTTACTGTGCCTCCGAGTTTTTCTTTTATTTGCACTGCTTCTTCTAGGGCATAGTCGTCCCATTCATTGATGTCAAAGACTAATCCGGTTTTTTCTATTGATTTTCCCGCTGGGTCGATTTTTATGTCTGCTTCTGCTGTTTCTGGAACGTGTTTTACACAAACAATTACATCCATAGCGTTTTCCTCTTTCTTAGATGCCTAACTTTTCTTTTAGCTTATTACGTTTTTCTATGGTAAGAGGTCCGAATTTTTTAATTCTTTCAGAAAACCTTGTGAATAAGTCAGCCGCCTTTTTGTACACTGGTAGCGGTACATAGCTGTATCTAACGCGCATGCCTTTTATATCATACTCTGAAATAGAACGGTTCATTTCAATCATTCTTTGCTTGGTAAAATGCTCGTCTATTTCTTCTTGTCCCTCAATAACTAATATTCCGTCTGCTCCAAAGGCAAAGGCGTAAAGCAGATGTTTCAGTCCAAGTATGGCTGTAGAAGGAACCGGTATTATTCGAATGTCTTCAGGATAATTGGTGCGGTCGAGTCCCACAAAGTCCATACCCGTGTATCCTACGCTTTTGTCTACAAAGGCAACAATTCTTACCTCGTCGGGTTCCTTGTCCATGAGTATTCCCCGTAGGTTGGCGATGATCTGCCTATTCGTTGAATTCTTAAAGTCGATAGCCTCCACCGGACAAATTGGGATACATGCTCCACAACCAATGCAAATGAAAGGGTTGATTTTAGCCTTCTTACCTTCCATAGTAATGGCGCTGACCGGACAAATCGGAACGCAATCACCGCAGCCAGTGCACAAGTCTTCTATTACGAAGGCTTTTTCGGGGCTTGTAGTTATGCGTTCTCCTTTGAGGAAAAGGGAAGCCTTTGCAGCTGCCGCCAAGGCATCAGAAACAGTGTCGCGAACATCTTTTGGGCTTAAGGCGCATCCACCTGCAAAAACTCCAGTCTTCAAAGAATCAACAGGGTCAAGCTTAGGATGCTTCTCTTGAATAAAACCTTCTTCTCCCAGAGAAAGCTTCATCTTCCCAGCCAATTCTTTAAGTCCGGTAGGTGGAACCATGGGCGTGGCTAAAGCAACCATATCAAATTCTTCTTCTTTTACTTCGCCCATCAAAGTGTCTTCGGCTAATACAATGAGTTTGCCGTTTTTGTTCTTCCATATCTCAGCTACTCTGCCTTTAGTGAAAATGACTCCAGCCTCCTCATCTCGCCAATAAAGCTCTTCATAACCTTTGCCAGTGGCTCTGATGTCAATGTAGTAGATGTGAACGTCAATTCCCAGCATTTTTTTGAGCACAAATGCTTGCTTTAGAGAGTACATGCAGCATATTCGGCTACAATAGGGAATGTGGTTTTTGTCTCTGGAGCCTGCACAAAGCACTATTGCTATCTTTTTGACGTCGCTGCCATCTGCACGTTTAATATAGCCTTCTGTTGGTCCAGAGGCAGAAGTAAGCCTTTCCAAGTCCATCATAGTGATAACGTCTTTGTGAACTCCGTATCCATAGGTTTTTAGCATGTTTGCGTCGTAAAGCTCGTAGCCTGTACTCATAATGACGGCGCCCACTTTCAAATCGATGGTCTTTCCCTTGTCTTCTAGGTTTATGGCTTTGGATGGACAGAGTTGTTCACATTTCAAACATTTGGTGCAAGCATCAAAATCTATAACATAAGCTGATGGTACAGCTTGCGGAAAATCTATGTAGGCCGCTTTCCTTTCAGAGAGCCCTTGGTTGTACTTGTCTATTGTTGTGACTGGACAAACTTTGGCGCATACGCCACAACTTCTACACTTCTCGGTGTCTACACCTCGAGGTTTCATGAAAACTTTTACTTCATAGTTACCAGGTCGCCCACTTACGTCTTGTACTTCCGAGTAAGTAAGTAAACGCACGTTTGGATTTCTTCCCACTTCAGCCATTCTTGGAGTGAGAATGCATTGAGCGCAGTCTAAAGTTGGGAATACTTTCGTAAGTTTTGCCATGTTGCCCCCTATGCTTGGTTCTCTTTCCACAAGGTGAACTTTAAAACCTAAATAGCCAAGTTCCAAGGCGGCGGTAATGCCAGCTATTCCTCCGCCTACGATTAGGATTTCTCTTGAACTCTTCTCACTTATGTTCTCTAAAGGTTCAAGTTCTAAACTTCGCTCGTATCCACCTCTTATTAGGCTTTTAGCCTTTTTCGTAGCCGCTTCGGAAGGCTTTGGGCCGTGAACCCACGATGCTTGTTCTCTTATATTGACGAATTCAAGCATGTATGGGTTTAAACCAGCCTGTTCCAAGGCGCTTTGAAAGGTGACAAGATGCATTCTGGGTGTACAGCTAGCGATTACAACGCGGTCTAAGTTTTTCTTTTTTATGGCGTCAATTATTATCTCTTGGGAGGGTTTTGAGCAAAGATATTTTTGATATTTGGCGTCAACTACTCCTTCCCAATTTTTAACCGCTTCTAGAACTGTTTTTACGTCCACGACATCGCCTATGTTTCCACCGCACTCACAAATGTAAATCCCGATTCTAGGCGGCTCCTTTTCCATTTTTCCTTCTCTCGTTTCTCTTGATTTGTTTTGATTGATACAGAGGAAAACGCTTAAAAAACCTTGTGTTCCATCTTACCAAAAAGAGACATGTAAAATGAATGCGCTAGAACTCGCTCAAAAACACAAATTGCTCGAATGTATTCATTGTGGAATATGCACCGGAAGTTGTCCAGTTGCCAGAAAGGCCAATTTGAATGTTAGAAAATACATGCGCGAAGTCTCTGTAGGCGGCAATATAACCATACATCCCCAAGATGAGTTGTGGAGCTGTACAACTTGTGCCACCTGTGGAATACGATGCCCAAAAGAAATTAATCCATACGATTTCCTAATAGACATTCGAGGCATTGCCGTAGAACAAGGACAAATTGCTACTACTCTTCGAGATGCTTTAGAAAGCATTTTCAAAAACGGAAATCCTTGGGGAAGAATAAGAAGCAAAAGATCAGAGTGGGCACAAGGTTTAAACATTAAACATGTGTCTCAGGGCGCTGACTTTCTCTATTTTGTAGGGTGCACACCTGCTTATGATCCTCGTGTCCAAGATGTTGCAAAAAGCTTAGTGAATTGTTTTGAGAAAGCAGGAGTAAGCTTTGGAACATTGGGAGATGAGGAGAACTGTTGCGGAAACGAAGTTTACGGAATGGGTGAAAAAGGCTTATTCGAGTTTTTGATTGAAGAAAACATGAAACTCTTCACCAAATATGACGTAAAACAAATTGTAACAAGCTGTCCTCATTCATACCATTCCTTTAAAAACAGATACGGACAAACAAGTTTTGAAACTCTCCATCACACCCAATTCCTTGCAGACCTAATCAGTAAGGGTAAAATCAAATTTTCAAAAAAGCTAGACAAGACGGTCATTTATCACGATCCTTGTTTCATCGGAAAACAAAATGGCATATATAACGAGCCTCGTAAAGTCGTTGAAAGTATTCCAGGCATAAAACTTGTGGAATTCGAGCGTTCAAGGGAGCGAAGCCTTTGCTGTGAAGGTGGCGGGGGAAGAATGTGGATAGACATTTCCGGAGAGCGGCTTTCAGAAATCCGTGTCAAAGACGCAGCTGACGCAGGAGCAGAGATATTGGCGGTTGCTTGTCCTTTCTGTCTCTTAACCTTTGAAGACGCTGTTAAGACAACAGGTTTAGAGGGGAAACTTCAGATTTTAGATGTAGCGGAACTGGTTTCGCAAGCCATGTAAGTTGAAAAGGTTCTAATTTTTCCTAATTTGGTCTTCTAGAAAAATATAAACGTCAGTCTGGAGACTTATGTTTCTCCTCAATGCCGATTAAGGTGAAAATATGTTGGAAACGTTAACGCATGATATAGTTATAGTGGGCGCGGGCATGGCTGGCTTAAGGGCTGCAATTGCTTCCGCAGATTTTGACAAGGAAATTGATGTAGCTGTAATTTCCAAAGTATACCCAGTACGTTCTCACTCAGTCTGTGCACAAGGCGGCACTGCTGCTATGTTAAGAGAAGGGGACGCCTACGATTTACATGCTTGGGACACCATAAAAGGATCAGATTTTCTTGCGGACCAAGATGTTGTGGAACTCTTTGTGAAAAAAGCTCCTGAAGAAATAATCGCATTAGACCATTGGGGGCTACCATGGAGCAGAACAGAAGAGGGAAAAATCAATCAACGTCCCTTCGGCGGCCACAGTTTTCCAAGGGCATGCTTCGCAGCTGACATGACAGGCTTCCATGAAATGCACACATTGGATGGAAAAGCCAAAACTTATGAAAACATAAAATTCTATGATGAATGGTTTGTAAGTTCTCTATTAGTAAAGGGTAAATCTGTAGCCGGTCTAACTGCCATAGAACTCAAAACAGGCGAAATGGCAGTCTTCCGCGCCAAAGCTATCATAATGGCTACTGGTGGTTACGCACGCGTATATGAATTTACAACATTTTCCCACACTGCAACTGGCGATGGAATGACTATGGCTTATCGAGCCGGCGTGCCCTTAAAAGACATGGAATTCGTCCAATTCCACCCCACAGGGATGGTGCCCTCAGGCATCTTAATCACAGGAGGGGCTCGTGGCGAAGGGGGATACCTAATCAATTCTGACAGTGAGCGTTTCATGAAGAAATACGCACCCGAAAAAATGGAGTTAGCTCCCCGCGACATAGTTTCCAGAGCAGAGACAAAAGAGATTCAAGAAGGGCGTGGATTAGAAGGCCCTTATGGACCCTACATAGCCTTAGACCTTAGACATCTGGGCGAAGAGAAGATAAACGAAAGACTCCCACTCATACGTGATGTGGCGATAAAACTAAGTGGAGTAGACCCTGTCGAGGAACCAATACCAATCAGACCCGCAGCCCACTACTCCATGGGAGGAATTCATGCCAACATAAAGACTGAAACACCAGTCTCCGGATTTTACGCTACCGGCGAATGCGCTTGTTTAAATGTGCATGGAGCAAACAGACTTGGAACTAACTCCACCTCTGACTGTCTAGTTTTTGGAGCCATTGCGGGCGAAGAAGCAGCCAAGTACACTCTTTCAAACGATTTTCAAGAAGCTCCTCGCGAAAAGATACTTGCAGAGGAAAAAAGAGTTTTTGACGGAATTTTAGGAAGTGAGGGAGATGAAAAGATTCCTATAATTAGAGATGCACTTAGACGTATAATGAGTGGGCATGTATGGGTATTTAGAAATGGCGACGGACTCAAGAACGCTTTGAAGGAAATGAAAAAGCTCAAAGAACGATTTGTGAATATAAGGGTTGAAGACAAGGATAAACAGTTCAACACCGACTTAGTAGGGGCTTTGCAACTTGACTTCACCTTGGACCTCTGTGAAGCTACAGTAGCCGGTGCACTCGCAAGAACCGAGTCCAGAGGAGCCCACACCAGACTTGACTATCCTAAACGTGACGATGAAAACTGGTTAAAACACACTCTTGCCTACTATACAAAAGAAGGCCCTAGACTCGAATACATTCCAGTTACTGTAACCAAATGGCCTCCAGTCGCGAGAGCCTATTAGGAGATGAATTAGCGTGAATTCCCAAGTTGAAAAAACCGTTGAATTCAAAGTACATCGCTATAACCCCCAACAAAAAAAACGTTACGTATCCACGTACAAAGTGCCAGTCCGCAAAGGAACAACCCTCCTTGACGCATTCATGTACATCAAAGACAATTTCGATGGGACAATTGCATTTAGACATTCGTGCAGAATGGGAATATGTGGTAGTTGTGGAGTTATGGTCAATGGAAAACCCGCGCTAGCATGTTACACCCAAGTACTCCACCTAAACTCTGACACGCTGGTCATCGAGCCGCTTCAGAACATGACCATTATAAAAGACCTGATAGTCGATCTTGAATCCTTTTTTGCCACCTATGGTAAAATCAGAAATGTCCTAGTCAAGCCCAAAGAAGCACTTAAGAAGCTTGAGGAATTTATCCAATCACCAACTGATCTTAAAAACTACTGGGATCTGTCGCTCTGCATAAAGTGTTCTATTTGCTATTCTTCATGTCCTGCGGCGCTAGATGAAAGATTCCTCGGTCCTGCAACTTACACCACTAACTATCGATTTATCTCCGACTCAAGAGATGAAGGCCCAGACGAACGGCTGAAGGCTATGACTGACAATATATGGCTATGCACCTCTTGCAACTCGTGCACCTTGTTCTGTCCGAAAGAAATTGAATGCGCATCATCCATAGTTAATGAACGTGGTCTCCTGGTAGAGACTGGAGGAATTCCAAGAACAGCTAAAGAAGTGCTTACAAGTGTTGTGCGATATAACAATCCTATGGGAACACACCCGAGTAAACGAATGGACTGGGCTGAGGATTTGGAAGTCAAAACTTTTCCAGCAGTCACAAACGCAGACGTTCTCTGCTTCATAGGCTGTGCACCATCATACGATCCTAGGAGTCAAGAGATTGCTAGAGCCATGGTTTCAGTATTCAACAGTTTAGACATCGACTTTGCAACTCTTGGCAACGAAGAACGCTGCTCAGGAGATCATGTCCTGAGACTTGGTGAGAGAGGCTTGTTCGAAATGCTTGCCCAGCACAACATATCAATGTTTGAAAAGTTCGATACACAGAAAATCCTAACTCTTTGCCCTCACTGCTTCAACACTTTCAAAAACGATAACCCTTACAGTGACAAGCGATTTAATGTCCAGCATTACACAGAATTTCTCGCCGAAACTATAGAAAATGGCAAGCTGAAACCTTCTAGACCCTTAAACCAAAAGGTCACATACCATGACCCATGCTTCTTAGGAAAGCGCAACGACATATATGAAGCTCCCAGAAGGATTTTGAGGGCAATAAAGGACTTGGAGTTAGTTGAAATGAAGAGAACGAGGGAGAACAGCTTTTGTTGCGGTGGAGGAGCTGGAAGAACTTGGACAGAGGATTCAACACCCGAAAAAAGACCTAGTGTAAGTCGAGTTAGAGAAGCATTGGAGCTTGGCGCTGAAGTTATTGCCACTGCATGTCCGTTTTGTGTTATCACCTTAGAAGATGCTGTAAAGGTACTAGACGTGGAAGACAAAATTGTAGTTAAAGATATTCTGGAATTGTTGAAGCAGACAATGTAGCATTTGCTATTGTTGAATGCCTAGTTTCTCGTAAATAGACTTCCTATTCTCTTCAGTTTTCTTCTTGACATCTTCAAAGAGATTGTTACCGTGAGAATCTATAGCAACCGTTAGAGGACCAAATTCCTCTGCCTCTAATATCCAGAAAGCCTCAGGCATACCTAGATCAAACCATTCAACCGTTCTAACTTTCTTTATTGCTTTGGCGGCGAGAACTGCAGCTCCACCTGTGAACGCTCCATAGATGGCACCGTATTTCTGCATGGCATCGGTGGTGCGTTTACCCATTCCCCCTTTACCGATGATGACGCGTGTTTTGAAGTTTTTGATGAATTCGTCTTCGAAGATGTCCATGCGTGTACTGGTTGTGGGACCGGCTGCCACGATAATCCATTCGTCTCCTTCTTTTTTGACTATAGGGCCACAGTGGAAAACTGCCAAGCCTTCTAGGTTGATAGGGAGTTGTTTTCCTTCTTTGTGATATTGGAGAGCTCTTTTGTGTGCTTGGTCCCGGGCAGTTATGATGGTGCCAGTGATGTAGACAATGTCGTTGACTTTGAGTTTTCGTATTTGTTCTTCAGAGATGGGTGTAGTTAGCTTGTAGGTTGCCATTTTTTCTTTTCACCTCATTTCATGCGTTAAATATTCTACTCGTCCATCAGGGTGTATACGGGCTGTTGCGCGTCTTGCTGCCCAGCAATTGAAGGCTACAGCTGCAGGGAATGACGCGGGATGCCGGGCGGCGTAGTCAACATTGACGCCTAGAACAGTGAATTTGCCTCCGAGTCCCATGGGTCCTATACCTGTTGAGTTTGCGGCTTCAAGAAGTTCCTTTTCTAGTTTTGCTAGTTCGGGGTTTGGGTTGGGTTGGGTGAGGGGGCGTAGGAGGGCTTTTTTGGCTAGTTTCATAGCTATGTCGGCTCCTCCTCCAAATGCTACTCCTAGAATGTTCGGGGGGCATGGCTTTGAGCCGGCTTTGATAACTGAGTCTATGACGAATTTCTTTAGTCCTTTGATTCCTTCGCCTGGTGATAGCATTGCCATAGTGCAGACGTTTTCTGAACCACCGCCTTTGGGGAGAACGGTGATTTCGAGAATATTACCGGGTACTATTTCCCAGTTTATGAAGGGTATGTTTCTGCCTGTGTTGTCGCCCGTGTTTTTTTGTTCTAGAGGATTTACGGCGTTGGGTCTGAGGGGCACTTCGGTGGTGGCTCTTTTGGTAGCGTTGCGTAGAGCGTTTGGGATTTTGTCTAGATTTTTGACTTCTGCACCGGCTTTGACGTAGAATATTATGGTGCCGGTGTCTTGACACATTGGAGTGCGAGTTTTTTCGGCAAGTTCAATATTGTCGAGGATGGCTTTAAGCTGTGTTTTTCCAGCCGAGCTTGTCTCTTGCTGATAAGCCTTTTGGAGAGCTTCTTTAACGTCCTTTGGCAGTTCTGTTACTGCAAGGCGTAACAGGTTAACTGCCACGTTTTCTACTGTTTGTTCTAAACTCAAATGCTTTTTCTCTCCTTGAGTTTGAGAGCTTGTTGTTTAGTTTGGGGTTTATTTAGGTTTTGTGTGTTTGACGCAGTAGATTGACTGTTCTATTCGGAAACCACAACTTTGCACGTACATACCGAGTTTTTTGTAGGTAAAGCCAAGAAACCCAAAAAGAAAATTGCAAAAAAGAAGAAACCATCTAAGAAGCCTTACCTCTAATCTGAGGCAACAACTCCTCCACCAACCGCTTAATCCCAAAAGTCGAAAGCCTATAACCACCATCATCCTCAGTCCGCACCACCAAACCCTCACGACACAACTCGCCCAACCGAGTACCCACAATCTTCCCACTCTTCCCCAACCACCCCCGCAACTCATCCCTGCCCAGCCAAAGCCTATCCAGCTTCCCCAGTCGCCCCCCAACCCACGCCGCCAACAGCATCAACAACAAACCCTCACTATCAGTCAACTTTTCTTTTCCCACCAACACCACTGGACCCTCCTCCCCAACAGCCACCAAACCCTTACAAGCCTCAACAACCTCACCTAAATCCACAGTCAAAACCACACCTCGAACCACATCCAAAAACGGAACCAACCTACCAAAAAACCTGTTAACACTAACCCAAACACTATTAACATCACCACTAAATGTTTCTTCAACATCTTTATATTTCACATGAACCGTAACACTCAACTCTTTTAGGCACCCCCTTCCTTCAACTTCGGCACAACCTCCTCCTCAACCCACTTCTCCCCTTGCGTCGTTAGCTTGAACTCCGACCGCCCCGGATCAGGCTTAAACACCAAACCCCGTTTCGTCATCTCATTCAACCGCGCAGGCACCATAGCCCGAATCCCACTAGACTGCAACAAACGATCCAACTGCGCCGCCGTACTCATCTTATCCTCAGAAGCATACAAAACCAAACCAATAGCCTCATAATGAGTAAACTTCCCCCGCGCAGTAACCACTGGACCCTCAGTAGTAAACTCCACAATTCCCCCCAATTGCGCCCGTAAAGGCGGCGTCAACTTAGACGAAACCAAACCCCCAACCTTCTCCATAAACTCCGGCGACATCTCCCTCAAAATATCCAAAATCTCCTTTGCACTATCCCCCTCCACGACCACCTCTCCAAAAGGCGCCTTCACCCGAATCCGCAAATGCCCCGGCAAGCCCTAAGCCGCCTCCTTCTCAGGCAGAATATACACGTAACCCGCATCTGTTTTCCAACGCCGCACCTTCCCTTTTTTGACCAACCAAGACAATACACCCGACAACGTCGTAGAAGGATAATGAATAGCATTCGCCTTCAAAGCTTCAACAATCTCAGGCATTGTCCTAGGCCTCCACGTCCCCCACTCAGTCGCAAGCAACTTTAAAACAGCTTGACTACAGTTTTTCGCCTTCTTTATCGAAGGAAACATTTTAGAAGATGCGGTGTTAGAAGACTTTAACCGAACCGTCAACGGCGCTTTTTCGGCAGCCTCAGAAGCCATGTGCCCAAATGCTTTCTGAACGTCCTCCATTAACTTCGGCAAATCCTTAATTGTTTTCAAAACCTCTTTCCGTGTTCCAGAGATTTCAACTTCGTTTTGATTCATTTTAACGCGAAACGAAAACGACATAGCTAATTGACCTCCTCATAATAGTGAAGTGATATTAGAAAGATATTATAAAGTTATTTTCTACACGGTTACGTATTTTTTCGAGGCATTGCTCCGAAATTTGGCTCTTTCTGGCTTGCAGGAGGTTTGCAAGCTAGTTGGTTTCTCTAAGGTCTTGTAGTAAAGCCATGGCTGATTGGGGTTTCAGTCCTGACTACGTGGTCAACGAATATTTGCGGTGGGTTTCAATTGCTTTCTATGTTTTCTTTTTTGATTTTTTGAGATAAGAAGCGATGATAACCGCTTTCAGAGCGGCTTCTAGGGCTTCACGGAAAGTTATCATGAAGGCTGGTAGAAAAGTGGCAAGCAGTTAGACTATCACCTATTCTCTTGTTTGTAGGATTGAGCACAGTGGATGCAACAAAAGGCTGTTTCTCTTCCGTTTATGACTTCTTTGTAGCCGCCTTCATAGACTTTGCAGCCACAGTGGGCGCATATTTCTAAACGAGGTTCGATAGCCACTGAAACGAGATTAGAGAAGCGTTTAAACAGTCGTATGCAAAGTTCTTTTCCTTCATCTGTCAACTCGAAAACCTTCTTCTCCTTTTCGCCCACTTTTTTGATGCGGTGTTTTACGAGTCTTTTTTGTTCAAGTTGTTGTAAGAAGGGGTACACTAGGCTGGGACTCACTTTTTTTCCTACTCTTTTTCGGAATCTGCTGAGTATTTCATAACCATGAGATGGTTTTTCGTAGAGTATAGTGAGTATGTAGAACCTTGAGAAGTCGGATAGGAACTCGTTTATGCTCATTTTGCTTGGTCTCAGTTAAGTCTTTAAAAGATATATCTTCTACAGATATATTTATATCTTTCCACTCCCCATAACATCTAGGGCGAATCAACACAAATGACCAAAAAGAAAACAACAATCCGAATCAGTGGAATGCATTGTGCAGCATGCGCCCAAACCATAGAAAAAACCCTAAAACGCGAACCTGGAATAACCAATGCCAACGTCAACTTCGCCACCGAAAAAGCCACAGTAGAATACGACACTGAGAAGGTTGACCTAAAGAGAATTGGTGAATCAATCAAAGAAACAGGTTACGAACCTGTTGGAATAGCGACGGAAGGCGAAAAAATCAAAGAAATAAGACTAAAGATAACAGGAATGACTTGTGCTTCCTGCGCAGCTACTGTGGAAAAGGCTCTCAAAGGCTTGGAAGGCGTAAAAGCTGCTAACGTGAATATCGCAACTGAGAAAGCTACGGTCAAATATTCTGCTGACCATGTTTCAATTTTAGACTTGAGAAAAGCTGTTGAAGACGTTGGCTACGGTGTCGAATCAGAAGAAGAAGTTGACAGGTCGATTGAAGAAATGAGAAAAACCCGCGTTAGAATGCTTGTGGCATGGGCTTTCACAATTCCTATAATTGCTTTGATGCTTCCTGACATGTTACTTGGTTTGGCGTTGCCGAACCCAACAATTTTCAACTTAGCCCTCATAATGCTTGCAGTGCCTGTCCTTCTTTGGGCTGGACTGCCAACAATGCGGTCTGCAGTGAAATCAATAACACATAAGACAGCGAACATGGACGTCCTCATCATGATGGGCACCACCATAGCCTTCATCACAGGTCCCCCAGTATTCTTCACAAGCATTCTCAACTATGCCGGCGTTTCAGCCATGATAATGGCTTTCCACCTTACAGGCAGATACTTCGAAGCAAAAGCCAAAGGAAGAGCCTCACAGGCTATAAGACGTCTTCTAAAGCTAGAGGCAAAATCTGCAAGAATTTTAGTAGATGGCGAGGAGAGGGAAGTTTTAACTCAAGAAGTTAAAATCGGCGATGTCATGATAGTTCGTCCAGGCGAAAAGATACCCACCGACGGTGTAGTTGTGGAAGGCGAAAGCTCCGTTGACGAGTCTATGGCGACTGGAGAATCCATGCCTGTGCAGAAAAAAACAGGCTCCGGGGCTATTGGTGCCACTGTAAACCAAGAAGGCTTGCTTAAGGTGAAGGCAACAAAGATTGGAAAGGACACATTTCTTTCACAAGTCGTGAAGATGGTGGAAGAATGCCAAGGGACGAAAGTGCCAATTCAAGAATTCGCTGACAAAATCACAGGATACTTTGTACCCACTGTTTTGGCAATAGCTGCCTCTACCTTCCTATTATGGATTGCTTTTCCCGATGCAATGTCAACCGTTGCGAAATGGATGGCTCCAATTCTACCATGGGTCAACATCAACCTTCCAATAATGGTCCTAGCAATCTTCGCTACAGTAGCAGCTCTAGTCATCGCATGTCCCTGCGCCTTAGGCTTAGCCACCCCCACAGCACTCATGGTAGGAAGCGGAATAGGCGCCGAAAACGGCATTATAATTCGAAAGGGCGAAGCCATACAGACTCTCAAGGAAATCAAAGTCATCGTTTTCGACAAAACAGGCACCATAACCAAAGGAAAACCCGCTCTGACGGACATCATGGTAGCGGGAAACTCACAATTCTCGGAGAAAGAAATTTTGGAAATTGCCGCAAGTGTTGAAGCCGGGTCCGAACATCCAATTGCGAAGGCAATAGTAGAAGCCGGTCACGAAAGAGGAATTCAGCTTTCTGAAGTCAAAGGCTTCAAGGCTACGCGAGGAAAAGGGGTCACTGCTACAATAGGTGGAAAAATGATTCTGGTGGGCAACCGGCTTTTCATGAAAGAAATGGGTATTGACTCAACTTCAGTTGAAGACAAACTGAAAAGCCTAGAAGACGAGGGAAAAACTGCTGTTCTCGTCGCTGTAGACAAAAAACTTGCAGGTGTATGCGCTGTTGCCGACACGCTAAAAGAAGATTCCATCCAAGCAGTTAAAGAACTTAAAAAGTTGGGTTACCGAACCGTGATGATAACAGGTGACAACCCAAGAACTGCCAATGCCATCGCAAGAAAAGTCGGCATAACACGAGTGCTTGCAGAGGTTTTACCTGACCAAAAAGTAGAGGAAATTCGCCGTCTTCAAAACCAAGTTGGAATGGTGGCAATGGTCGGCGACGGCATAAACGACGCCCCAGCTCTCACTCAAGCAAACATAGGCATAGCCATAGGCACGGGCACAGACATCGCCATAGAAGCAGGCGACATAATCCTAGTAAGAGGAGACCTGTCCAGCGTAGTCAGCGCCATAAAACTCTCAAAAGCAACCTTCCGAAAAATAAAACAAAACCTGTTCTGGGCCTTCATCTACAACACAATTGCCATACCTGTAGCTATCTTCGGACTACTACATCCAGTTATCGCCGAACTCGCCATGGCCACAAGCTCAGTATCAGTGGTAACAAACGCCAACCTGCTGAGAAGAGTAAACATTCGCCCCTCCTTCTCAAAACAAGACAGAAGAGGTGAGAAATGATGGCGAAGGACCCTGTTTGCGGTATGGAAGTCGATGAAAAAAGAGCTAAGTGGAAAAGCGCCTACAAGGGCAAAACTTACTATTTCTGTGCTCCTGGCTGCAAGACGGAATTTGAGAAGAACGCTAAGAAATTTATTAAATAGTTTCTGAGCCAAGTGTAGCAGTTGAAGAATGCTGGCCTATACTTTAATGGCTGAAATTGAGCATCACATCTAGCCTTAATCTCTAAAACGATAGACGAACGCTGAAAGCTTTTAGGCTACTTGACTTCTTGAAGATTAGCGAAATTAAGGTGCTTCTTTATGCCAGTCAATGCCAATATGAAAGAATTAACAGTGTGGAGCTTTGTTTTTTGCCGCAAGTCTACGATAAAATCTGAATAATCGGTGTAGTTCTTGTGCATGGAAACTATTACAGAGTTTTGCCCATCCAATCCGCTGCCTTCAGAGACAAATATTACTCTAGGATCTTTCTCCAGCCATTTGTAAGGTGCCTCGGCTTCTGGTTGCCACTGCATGAAGGTCAATGCAGCAAGTTCGAATCCAAGCTTTGAGAAGTCAGGTAAAGCAGTGTACTGTAGAACATACTTATCGTCTTCAAGTTTTCTCCTTGTTCTAGTAACAGTAGGTTGAGAGAAACTAAGAACCTTTGCTAAGTCTCTATCGCTTCTTCGAGAGTTTTTAATCAATTCGTACAGAAGTTTAGGAATTTTGTCAGGATGCATATTTGCATAGTTTTACAAAGTAGTATATAAATTATGCGATTTGATTTGAGACATATGCGTTTTGCGATTTTCATTTTTTTATTTTCAGCAAGAAATTAACGTTTTTTATGACCTTTATAAAACATAGAGCCCTTCAGTAAATCTTTCTGCTTTGCTTTTTTTCACCAAAACAGTGTCTTCGATTCGAACGCCACCGAAGCCGACGAGATATATACCAGGCTCGTCCGTAACCATGTTTCCAGCTTCCAACACGTCTTTACTAGCGCTATTCAAAACTGGTTGCTCGTGCACTTCCATCCCAATCCCATGACCAAGACCATGAACAAAATATTCGCCGTATCCCGCCGTCTCCATCACCTCTCTTGCAACTGCATCTGCATCCTTCGCCTCAGCTCCTTCTTTTATTTTTTGAAACGCTTTTTCCTGAGCCACCTTCACGAGACTATGTATTTTCTCCTGCTTAGCAGATGGTTTGCCAACCACAAAGGTTCTTGTCATGTCTGCGCAATAATTTTTATATTTTGCACCAATGTCAATGACTACAACATCTCGGGTTCGAAGTTTTCTTTCACCACATCCTCCGTGAGGATAGGCTGAGCAGGGACCTGAGGCTACGCTGGTGTCGAAAGCTACACCGTAAGATCCGTGGCTGCGCATTGCATATTCAATTTCAGCCGCAACTTCATATTCTCGAAGCCCAGCTTTAATTGTGTCGTAGCCAGCTTGCATGCCTTCAACTGTTAAATTTGCGGCTCTTCGCATTTTTCCCAACTCATCCTCATCTTTTATTCTACGAAGACTCGAAACATAATCGCCTTTGGCTTCAAGTTTAGCTATGGCTTTTAAGTCTTTGTTAAGCCTTTGATATGCTTGAAAGTCCACTTTATCGAAGCCAAGTTTCGAAAGTTTCAAGTCTCTGATTTGCTCCGCAATTTTCTTAGTTAAGTTTTCGCCACGTTTCACCAGTTCTACCCTACAGTTTTTCGCTTCAGCCTTAGCCCATTCATAATTCACGCCATAAATGTAAAGGATACTTTCATCTTCGCTTGGAATTAGCAGCATCGCAGTACCTAATGAGTCGGCAGCACCCACCAACTCGGTGAAATAGAGTATGTTAACTGGGTTGATGACTAGGTAGCCGTCGAACTCGTGCTGGAAAGCGTTATTGAGAACTTTTATTCGATTCTTCAACATCTATTCCTCCTTTAGAGAGAATGCTAGTTAATGAAAATAGACTATAACTTTTGCGGATTCAATTAGCCACCGCTCATCAATGACATTAGAATAATGCGGTCGCTATTCTTGAGCATTGTGTTAATTCCATCAAGTTGTCCCATTAACACTCCGTTCACAGTGACTACGAATCCTGTCTTGACATCTTTTTGACCTAGCTCAAAGACTTCCTTTTTAAAAGACGTCCCGTAAAGATTAGAAAGTTTGCCTAGCAGCTCTTGAAGTGTGGCTCCCTCGCTTAACTCGAATTCTTCAACTCGTTTGTTGAGCATGTTCTTAATAAAGCCTAGATATTCCACCTTTACCTTCATGCTAAGCACGTCTTTATAAAAATAAAATTGATGCAACTATTTAACTCTTCCAAGAAGACATTATTCCTAACACAAAAAAATCAAGCCGGAGAAAACGGCATTTTAATCATAAATGCGCGCGCAACTTTATCAAGCGTTTGTCATGTAAAAAGACGTTTCATTGCTGTACGAGAGTCATTTTCTGTGTCGTTTGTTTCTTTCTCGCCTTTGCGTGTTTCGACGCCATTCCCTTTTTCTCTGCGTCTTTATAAGGGTTCTAGAGCCTTGGTGCCCTCTACCAGCTTCGCGATATTGGCTTAAAGCTCCATAAAAGGTTGGATAGTCCATTTGACTTTTTTGAAGAGCAGTAATGTTGTTGTTCAACTGTTCTCTGGTTTCATCGTCTTTTACGTTTTCAAAGGCTTCAGAGTAAGCTAGAAAGGCAGCGTGAAATTGAAAATCAGATGGATTATCGATTAAAAGCTTCTTTGGTGAAGTTAATTTGTTGCCGTTGGATTCTTTGGTCATAGTTTTCCAGCTTTTGTGATAGTTTAGAAGGTAACTTACCTTTTATAGATTGTGCTTGTTCCAAACAAAATAAACTATCTTAAGGAGTGTATTTGAACGGATGCTTTGATCGGTCTTTATTCTCCACCACTTCATCCACCGATGGCCTACCCTCAATAGCCTTTCTAATAGCATGCCGCATAGCCTTGTAATTGTTAATGTACACTCGCTGCCTGTCAACCGCCGACGGATGCACAAAAACATTTGCAATAATAATCAAATCCTCCGCAACACTTTCAGGGATACTGCCGTCCGCCAGACCATCCGCAACTGCCTTAGCTACACCTGCCTGCGCCGGACCATAAACCATACTGGCTTGCCGCATATTCTTAATCGTCACCGTGGGCACCATCAATGTAACTGGCTTCACTATAACGTTAGGTTCTAGAATGGCTACTAATGGTTCGTGGCCAGGAGTAGGATTTGCCTTTGCGTGGGCATATGCAGTTCCCACCGGGCCATCCTTCTTTCCAATCATCAAATCAATGTGCGCCACCTCCGCATCCTTTCCAGCTAAAGCCTCACCCACACGCAACTTAAAATCACGAATCACTTCATGCGTTATATGAATTGCCTTGAACCTTTCTTCCAAGACTTTCTCCTCAATCTCAAACTTAACTGGCTTAGGCTTGATTTTACCAATTTTCTCCAAATCCAAACGCAACTCTTCCCTTGCCTCGTAAGTAAGTTCTCCACCAACGCTGAGAGGCAACCTCACTGGTCCTACTTTGATGCCCATCATGTTCAATGCTTCCTTGGTTCCCACCGCTCCACTTTGGGCAGTAATTCTCGCAATTTTCTGGACTTTATACTGTAATTCTCGAGCCTTCTGTAAGTCACCTTTTTGTACACTGTCATAAATTTCAACCCAAACGTCAGGGATGAAGTTGGCGCTTGCTAAAATAGCTCCGCTTGCTCCAGCAGCCAGAGCCGCCACAACCACTTCGTCATGGCCACACATCACGTTAATTTTATCACGAACTTTCTCCAACACGGCTAAAATGAAGTTAAGCTGCCCACTGCTGTCCTTTAAGCCAACTATGTTGGGAATTTGTGCCAAGTCTTCTACCATTTGCCACGGTAAAGGCAGCCCAGTACATTGTGGTATATTGTAGAGGAGAAGAGGTAAATCCACTTTGGACGCAATGGTGAAATAGTGCTCGTAGATACCTCGGCTCGTAGGTTTCAAGTAATAAGGTGTAACAATTAAAGCTGCATCGGCACCTGCATCCCTTGCATACTTGGTCATCTCCAAGGCTTGTTCGGTACCACTCGCACCTGCACCTGCAACAACAGCAACCTTCCCATCAACTTCATCAACCACAATGTCAATCGCATTCTTCCTTTCTTCAATGGTCATGTTCACAAACTCGCCAGTAGTCCCACAAGGGACAACGCCATGGACACCTAGTTCAATACAGCGATTAACAAGCACACGCATTTGTTCCTTATCTACCTGTTTTCCATCTTCAGTGAAAGGCGTCACCAAAGCGGGCATAATTCCTTTGGGCTCAAACATTAGTTTAGACTCCTTGGAATCTTATCATGCTCCTGGACATTTAAGTGCTACACTTCAACATAAGTTGACGCAATGTTGCAGCTATTTTTATAAATATTGCAAACCTAGTAAACCACACTGAGACTATCTTGGAGGATGACTGCTATTGAACGACCTCAGGCAAAAATTGAGAATCAAGGAAGAAACCTTAAAACAAATTAACAATTTTATCATGAAGGAAGACAACCTCCTTGTAAGTAATCTGCTGGAGATTGTTGAAAAATATGGCGGTGTAGATAAAATCAACCTGAAGGCTCGAGAAGCCCGCAAACTCGAAAATCTCATGGCACGGCTTAGACGGAAAAATTCGCCTTTTGTCAAAGACCTAGAATGGTTAATTGAACAACGAGATAGAGGTGCTTTTATCAGCATACCAGATTACCGCAGAAAAATTTTGGGAGATAAAGTCGATTCTATGACTTTTGATGAGTCGTTTGCGGTGACCCTTGAAATCAGTGCTTGCAACTTTTTCCCATGGGTCATAGAGGAAGCAAAGAGGGCTATTGCCCAGCAAGACCTTATGCCTGCCCGTTTCATTCGTGTCCGATCCATGAAAGAGCAAATTGAGGATAACGAAGTTCTCGCCTTCGCAGCGGCGATGCAAATTGTAGGTGCTTCTTATGTGGAGACTTTAGATACAAAGGGAACTTCGCCTGGACCTGACGGTTTGCCCGTTAACATTCATCTAGGGGGTCCAGAGACCATCACGGGATATTTTGGCGGCGTCGGGATGCCTAATGAGTTTGCTTTGAAGTGGGTTGACGAATTTCTGCACTATTACACTGAATATGGTATTCGGCAGGTATTGAATACAAACATAGGAAGCGTGTTGCTGGGATACTGGTTATATAAGCTTGGAATCGACATTGAATTCAAGATTTCGGTGTATCTTGGCAACGACAACCCTTATTCCTGTCTCTGGACGCTGATGACCGCGAAACTTTTCAGCCGCGACGACGGCACAAGCCCCTTGGTAGGCTTCAACCTCTCGAACGCAGTCAACAACAAGACAATTGAACTATCCGCCTACATACGGAAAACCTTCGACTTTGAAGACGTTGTGCGAATTGAACATCACATTGTGGAAACCTACAAGAGCATCGTGAGGCAGCCCTATGATAGACTTGACGAACTTCTTGAAATTGCCGGTCACGTGAAGAACATCAGTGCCAAACATGAAGGCGGAACACTTGAGATTGAGAAAACCCGGGAACACCCATCAGACATCTTAGAATACTTTATCTCAAAGAAAGACATTCTTGCGCAGGGTTTGATGCCGAAACTAACACTTAACTATCTTGACAAGCATGATGCTATGAACAGGACTGCCAAAGCTCTCACTAAACGGGGTCTAACCTTTATTGCCGCTCGCAAGTTACACAAGAAATAAGGGCAAAAGCTTACTGTAAGGTTACCATGTTGCTGTTTTGGGGCGTCTGACTATTAGAAGAATCGTGGTAACGACAAAGATTCCTGTTGTTATTAGGAAGAGGTACATCAAACCTATAGCGTTGTTCTGAGCAATTTGGTTATCTGTTATTTGCTGATATTTCTGCTGCAAGTCTGTATAGTTCGCCTCTAATGAAGTATAATTATCCTGTAAGTCTTCAGCGAAACTATTTAGAGCATCGTAAGCTTGCCTTAATTCTTCATAGGCTTTGTTTTGAACGAATGTTACTTGAAAGGCGTCAACATCCTCAAAGTAGGTACGTATATCTCCTTTAATGAACCAGCTATACTGCAGCTTTCCATAAATCAAACCTGGCAGCGCATCCTCCGGAATGACCACTTCGTAATGCTGCTCGTATTTTTCTCCTGACGATAAGTCGAAATTTTCCAGAAAATTAATGGTTCCAATTTGCGTTTCGGTCAGATTGTCTTTCAAGCAAGAAACGGCTGCATTTATGAACTCTATATGTATTTCTGTTGATGCCTCAGCATTTATAGTGACGTTTATCGTCTCCCCGGGCCAAGCTTGAGTCGGAGCTATTATTTCCATAAGAAAAACCCCCCAATTCAAAGAGTAGCAAACCTTTCTTTCTTCGGTTTGGGAGTATGCAACTGTGCTTATACTGATGTTTGCAAAGAGTAGAATTATGCTTGCTAATAGAGGTATTAGTTTTTTCACGTTCAATTTTTTCTTTCACCTTCTAAAGTGCTTAGTGCGTTCTATTCAACAATATTTAACGATTTTCTAGCACTATTTTGAAAAATCAAAACCATTTAGAACATATTTTTAATCTTTGCTGGCGAAAATTCGCTATTCCAATGCCCGTATGAAACGTTGGTATACATATAAGAAGTAAATAAGGGCAAAGAAAGTTAGCATGACTTCCAAGGTTAAGATAAGTTGGTTTTGTTCCACTGCCAAGAAATAGCCTTGTGTAACGATGTCTGAGAAAACAAGGATCTGGAGAAATATAGCGCCTCCTATACAGCTAAACCCTAAGCAGTGGATAAATTGCCGCAGACGCCGATTGATGTTTGTTTTATACAAAGTTATCAGAAATATAGTGGAAACCGCATATCTTAAGGATTACGAAACTAAACATAAAATACCCCGTAATAATTTCTCTTTTAGATTCTAAATAGCTACGGTTCATTCTCTAAAGCAGAATTTCTTCTCCTTCCAGTGCAAGCTCCACACAATAGTCTCTAAATAATTTCTTAAACAATTTCGGATGCTCCGTGTGAATCGGCACCAGTTTCCTTGGCTGAATTTTATTAACAACTTTGGCGAGATCCCTTGAAGGACAGTGACCCGAGGCATGTATTTGATGAAATTTCAAGCCAAAATGGTCTAGCCAATTATGCAACACTCTTGTATCAATATCCTCTTCGCTGAAGGGCTCACTCATTGAATGGATAAACTCTCCCCCAGCTGAAGGTTTGATGTCAACTAGTTCAGTGAATCCAACAAGATCTAAATCGAAGATTGTTTTAGACTGGTTTTTGCGCACATAATTGAAGTTTTCTGCTCTGTCCAAGAATGGTCTTTCCCAAACGTAATAGTCCTTTGGTTGAAATTCTCCAGACCTTTTCCTTTTCTTGTAAAAAACCACAGTCTCATCCTTTATTACATCTGGAATTTTTAGCCGTGGATCTTCCCTGAGTTTATGTAGGAAATGGGCTAGCTTAATGGGAATCACAAATTTCCGTTCGTTCTTCTTTGCGATTTCGTAAAAAGTTTTGAAACGATCGACATCTCGGCTGTAGAAAGACGCTATCACCAGTTTAGGAGCAGAAGCTACCACCTCATTACTTTCCTCTCTCACTTTAGATTCGGAATGTATTTCACAAGTTTCTTCTGGCGATATTCGTGTCCCTTCAGAAAGCATGATTTCCACATCATATTTTCCAGCCTTTTCGGCAAACTCCCAAGTCATGTCACGAAGGGGGCCATGAATTCTAAAATCGCCAGAATATGCGATAGCCCCTTTAGATGTATGGATAATGAAGCCGTAAGCTGCTGGAATAGAATGGTCTACATGGACTGGTTCAATTTCCAAAGAGCCGATGCGAATTTTCCTTCCAGTCCTAAACGTTTTGTATTTATGTTGCCCTAAATTGATTCGACTTGATTCTTCCATGGCATCAATTATTATTTTAGTGCCTTCGCCGCAATAAACAGGAATCTCTTCGTGGACAAATGGTAAATAGCCAACATGGTCTAAATGTGCATGGGTTAATATTATTCCATCGATTTCAGGTTCTCTGTATTTGATTTTCGTGTTTTTTATTGCATCTTTATTATAGATGCCTTCCATATTGGGAAGTAGTCCAAATTCGAGGAAATCCCCTGCTCCATTCACTGATCTTGGACAGAGATATCCAGCAAAGTATTCTGCCTGCTTAGAGAATGACATCCCAAAGTCTAGAAATACTCTTGTATCTTTGTCTTGCAGAAGAACTTTGTTTCCACCTATCTCGTTTACTCCACCGAAAAGAGTAATGGCAGTTTTTTTACTCATCATCTTTTTCTCCCATCTTCTTACAAATGTTCGCCACTATCAAAATTATGTGAGGCAAGGTAAACACGCTGAAGACCTTTGTGTATTTTGCCGAAGCCGCTTTCCTTATAATTTCTCTTTTTCCTCCAGCCTCCAAGTAACCCTCTATGAAAGAGGAAGCAATAATTCGGGCAGCTTCGTCAGAGTGAATTGGAAGAATGTAATGGCCTGAATAGTAGAGAAATTCGGCGACGTCCCAAGGCTGGTTTCCGTTGCTTGTGGCCTGTTCAAGGTCCAGAAAGTATACTTTTTCATCATTTGAAATTAGGAGGTTTTCGGGCTTGCAGTCTCCTATAGACACATTCACTGAATGTGCCTTTGCGATTTCTCTTCCAACAGCTTTAATTATTTCGCTATTTCTTGCTTCACCTTTTTTTGGTGAGGAAATGATAATTTGCTTGACTGTTTCACTTATTTTCTCTCCTTCAACAAAATCTTTAAAAATCAAACGTTTATTTAGACTGACATAGAGAATGCGTGGAACAGCAAAGCCATGTTTTTTGAGGAACTGGTTGATGGAATATTCTCTTTCAAGTCTTGTTTTTCCAAGCACAGCAAATGAATGGGTTCCTAGGGTCCAGAGGGCTAAGGGAAACCACTTAAAACCCAGCCAATCTTCGAATTTTTTCACCACGATTTTTTGGGTTTCATGGTTTTTTTGGAGACGAAGCAAAAATACACTGTTAAGAACGCCACCCATTTCTTCAATTGTTATTTTCAGTGTTTCTCCGCCTGGGACTGTTTTCCGCACAAAGTCTTGGATGTCTGTTTTGTCGGAGAGGGGAACTGGACCTAAGGGTGTGGGCATTAACAAGTATTTTTCTGTCTCTTCCAGATAATTGAGCAAAGTTATTTCTGCTTTTCTGCGAGAAGTGTCTGCAAAGATTTTTTGGTCTTGGAGAAAAGTAGTGGTTATTCTTGAGGATATTCCTCGAATGTAAGGAAAGAGAGCCTTTCGGATTGACATCAGTATGTTAGAGAATTTGTTTCTCTGCCGCTTTGTTGCTTCTATGAAATCTTTGTCGATTTTTATATAACCATTTGACGAGACTACATATTTTTCCTTTTCCAGCTCTTTGAGAGCCTTTAGATATCCATCCATTATGAAAGCCGTGTTTTGCTCTCTTGTCTTTACACCAAATATGTTTAGAAAACTGTACATCCGAGGAGGAAACAGCTTTGTCCTTCTCCTTATGACTTCATACATGAAAAACTGTGGTTTGATGAGAAGCGCGGTGGAAAGTTCTGGATATTGGAGAATCACGTTTTTAAGGAGCTCTAGCACAAACCGTTTTTTCATCTCAACCTCCATTTTTTCCAAATAGTCTGGATTTATCCAAGGTTGATATGGTAAGGCTATTATTTCTGCAACAGACTCGCCGAACTGTCCGTGTTTTACATCGCTTTCGAAAACTTTTTTATCAATTGCAAGAATGGAGAGACTGATACCATCTGTCTGCTTAGTGAAATTGCTCATGTTGCGAAAGTAGTTGGGTACAATAAGTAAGACGTTTATGTCAGCTTTTTCATTGTCGTATCCATATATTCTTGGACCGTAAAAGCATGCTGCAAAAATTTTGGAGCCAACTGTCTTTCTACATAGTTTCTGAATCCGTAAATCCTCAATCAGGTTGCGACTGACAAGTTTGGACATCATTACTCCAGATTATAGAGCTTTTCATGTTTAAAGGGCTATCTTCAAAAGCAAAACTGTGTACTCTCCAGCGAGCATAAATAGGTACCTACAAAAGCTTTCTCCGTAGCTCCACTCTTATAGAAGTACGTGTCTTTTTTGTTTATAAGGCGAAAAAAGAGAACTTTCTGCCGATATTTTCCACAAAAAAGGATTATTCTTTCTTATTTTCAGAAAGAAATGCATATATACGTTTTATTGTTCCCTTAGGGAAATTTGGAGGACTGAAACATGCAAAACTACATGGAAGAGGAAGAAGACTTCGAAGAAGATTGGGAAGAAGATGAGGATTGGTAGAAAAAATGGCAAAGAAAAAAGGAAAGAAAAAGAAAACTAAGGAAAAGAAATAGGGCTTAATCTACTCTGCCCACAATAGCACCTTTTTTTTCTGTTTGCTCTTTCTTTAATCAACACATAATTCTTGAATTTGGGAACGTTTTCAAAGCATAAATATCCCTTTTCCTACAAGTTAGAAGAGGTGGTTAAATGGCAAAGGAAGGTGAAGTTGGAAGAGAGATTTCCGAACTTCGGGAAAGAATTGTGCGGCTTGAGGTAAAAGTCGAAGAACTTGGCAAACGGCTTGACAACCTATCAAACTACGCTAGAGAACTTTACAACTATCTACAAAAATTGAGGTAGAAAATTCCATAAAAAAGGAAAGGAATTTATGCTGGTGGCGGTGGTGGTGGCGCCGCCTCTGGAGATGGTCCAGCAGTTGTTTTGATTGAGAAGAAAGCGACAGCAAGTAGTATGAGGGCGATCCAAATCAGTAGTAAACCTATTACGACTATTGTCAGAATCGCGCCTATCAGCAGTATTAGCCCTGTAGTGCCAAACATGCCTACTCCCGACTTTGTGGAGAGCAGGTTTAATGATTTTCTGTAGAACCAAGCTGTTAGAATAATGGTTATGAAAAGGATAACGAAGGCTATGACAATTGCTCCAAGTAAGGTCAGAAGAGAGTCTAGAACAGCCTCCGTTGTAAATGCTGCTGTCCATTCATTTGGATTCATCCAGTCACTGATGCCTATATCAGCGATTATCGCAAGAGCTGTTCCTATAAAAACGGCTATAGAAACCACACCGCCTATTATGCCCACTATAAAGCCGTAGAGAGCGTTGTTGAATATGCCGTTTTCATTGTAGTAATCTCCCACGCCTTTCAACGCGATCAACACTAATATAAAACCAATAAGACCAAGTAAACCTGTATAAGGTGCTGCAAACGTAAGCAATGGTGATATGAACATCAATATTGCTCCTACGCCGCCTAAGTTCTTGTTTGTTGTTAAATCCATTTTTTAAGCCTCGAAGAACGGTTTCTACGTATTTAAATAAAAGCTTTTCGAGAACACAAAGCGTTTTTGCATTATTTTCGTTCAATTATTTTCATGTAAGCAAACATAGCTGCTACAGTAAAGATCACTGAGAAAACGACGAGATTCCGTATCATGTTGAACGTGAATTCTGGAGTACCCATAAGAAATGATCTTATTAGGTCCGCGCCGCTGCTTAAAGGGTTGAACTCAGCCAACACGACAATAGGCTGCGGCATTACACCGTCCCGGCCAAGATCCTGTATAAGCGACAGCGGATAAAAGATGCTGCTGCAGAAAAACAGCACGTAATAAACCAAGCCTCTTGCAGTGACAAATTTCTCAAGGCTTGTTGTAGAGACGGCTGTGGCTATGCTCAAGCCCGAAATTCCTGTTGCCAATAGAAAGAGAGCTCCTAGAATCACCAGAAACTGGGGCAGTGACGGGAAGCCTAGAAAGAGAAATGTTGTTAAGAGCAGTGGTGACATGTACATCATTCCCCGTAATCCACCTGCAAGTAATCTTCCAATTGCAAGTTCTAAACGTGTAATAGGAAGGCTCAGCATGTAATGGTGAATTTGGCGACGTACCTCCATGTTTATTTCTCTGCCAATCATGTAAGCAGAAGCAAACAACCCCAGCACAGTTACTCCTGGGGCAAAAAAACTGAAGTAGCTCTTGATTACATCAACTATTTCTTGGCTTACCATTTGATTGTATATTACTGCCATAATAAATAGGTCTGCAAGATTCATGCTTATGAGTCCAGCTAGCCACCATTTGTAGCGGAAGAAGCTTCGGAAGTCGTGTTCAATTACATGTAGAATTGCCTTCATTTATTGCCAGCCTCCGCCCTCGAGCCGTCTCTCATAAAACGTGACACCCACAAACGTAAAGGCGGAAAAGAATATCACAAGACCAATTATTGCCGCCAACGGCATAGGAGTAATAGTTAAGTATCTTTCAATGCCTACACCCCAACGAAACAAATCAGAAGCAAAAGTAACTGGATTGAAATTTGCTATAGCCGCATATGCTTGACTGGCGTCTTGAACGAAAACTTGTGGATACATTGCTGTACTAAGCCGAATTATGAAGGCATTCAACACTCCCATAAGAATATCAAAGCGATCACTAGATTTCAGTCCAACGGCAATCGTAATACTCATTCCAGAAACGCCAAAAGCGAACAGAAAAAGGGCTGAAAAAGCAATTATGAAGTTGATGGGGTTTGCCAGTCCAACCACAAATAAAGATATGGCAATAAGTGGACCTACCAAGATGAAGCTACGTAATCCACCACCAATCGATCTCCCCAACACCAACTCCCTTCTCGAAACAGGCAGACTAAGCAAATACTCAAAAACACCATGTCCAGCCTCTTCAAATATGTCGTATCCGATGAA
>SMTZ1_10004199_pt1 | contig 38676 bp, 35 predicted proteins | sample DeeMarSWOR136_30_FD_25667 | JGI IMG/M metagenome (IMG submission 25667)
CTTCAGATGGCTTCATACTATCGTATGCATAATATCCAGTCGCTGCAATTGCCGCAGCTGCGACTGCACCGCCAGCGTATTTTAGGAAATTACGCCTATTTGTTTTTTTACTCAATTTTTATCCCTTACGAAACTCTGTAATTTAAAACAGTTAATCTAACAAGCATCAGTATATAAATAATTACGATTCAGTTCAAGCGTTAGAATTTCGGAAATAGCAGTCTTTTAAGAGTGTATGAATGGCAATTCTTAATTATAACTGAATACAAAAAATTTGATCGGATTTATCGGATTTTTTTGAATAGTGGAAGCTAATTCAAAATAAAAAATAATGGAGGTGTATTTTTGACAGCAGCCATGTTCTTTTCAAGAAAAAAAGAAGATAAGAAAGAGGGTACTGTGCCGTTAAGAACGAGGGAAATTAAGAGCTTCTTAGACATCTATCTAGAAAATGATAAAGATTTACTATTAGATGAGCAAAAAGGCCAAAGATACACTACTTTAGAATGCATTAATGATGCTTTATGTCCATATGCTGAATCAGTTGGTAAAGTGCATGATTCTAAGAATTTACCTCCGGATACTCTTGCAACTATTAGTGATTTACTTGATAACCATGAAAGAATAGGTCGTTCAGAATTAGATCTGGCAGAAAATGAAAGAAGATATTATGTGAAGCGCGATTAAATTGTTTTTTCCTTATTTTTTCATATACTTTAAAAATTAATTTCTTGTAATTAGATTGCTTTTTTTCTAATTTTTTAATATTCATCCAAAGGCAACTGCAATCCTTCGTACATTCTTCTAAATAATTTCTCAGTATCTTTCTCGTTCAAATCTTTGGGATTATGTGCCAATAATCTTTTGATAGTAAGCATCTTTTTAGCCATCGATTCTATATCTTCACCGCTAATTCCAATTTCCTTTAGCGATAGTGGATTGCCTACCTCTTTCATGAGAACTCTAACTGCATTTACAGCATTGTAAGCGTTCTTTTTTTGATTTGCTCCTTTCTCCGCAATTCCTGCAGCTTCAGCAATTTTAACCATCTTGTCCAGACAAGACGTAGCGTTCAGTTCCATTATATACGGAAGTGCGATTGCACAACCGACTCCATGAGGGATGCTTATTGTAAATGAGTAGGCAGCTGCATGGCCTGCACAGACTCCTGAAATGCCAAGTGAAATTCCAGCAAACATTGATGCCAGACACATTTCTCTTCTTGCTTCGATATTTTTTCCATCATGATATGCTTTCGGTAGGTTTCTAAAGATTCGTTTTATCGCATCGATAGCAAATAGTTCACTGAAAGGATTTAGATCGATCGATATGAGTGACTCAACCGCATGAGTTAATGCATCCAATCCTGTAGATGAGGTTACTTTTGGAGGCATAGTTGCGGTCAGTAATGGATCGATAAGAGCCACGTCAGCTATTATATAAGGCGTTACAATACCCATCTTCAGTTTATTTTCCTTGTCCGATACTATTGAGTTCATTGTAATCTCAGAGCCTGTGCCAGATGTTGTTGGGATGAGTATTTTTGGCACACCAGGTTTTTTCACCATCCCGACACCAACAAAATCCTTTAATGTTCCGATATTTGTAACGCTTATCGAGGCTAGTTTAGCCATATCTAGTGAACTGCCGCCTCCCATTCCTATTGTCAAATCGAATTCTGATTTCCTTGAGATATCTATGACTTTTTCAGCAGCTTTAATACTGGGTTCAGGTTCAACTTGATCAAATACTTCAGTTTGGATCCCTGCATTCTCAAGTGAATTTAATATTTGATCACTTAATCCAATCTTTCTTATCGTAGGATCGGTTATGAAGAGTACTGAATTAGAATTGAATTCCTTTACTAATTTTGGTATTTCTTTAGCAGCACCTTCTCCAAAGAGTATCTTCTTCGGTAATTGAACAGAAAAATCAGTTCTAATTGTCAATTTTTTAACCCCAAGAATCAAGTATATAATCTAATATTTCTAATTAATTAGAAACGTATTGTTAAAATTATTTACATATAATTATCGTACATGAGGTATGTGTCTTTTGATAGATGGAGTCAAGAATCTTAATGAGCAAACTAGTGATTTGGATAGCTTTTTTTCTCCGAAAAGCGTTGCTGTTGTAGGCGCGTCTTCTAAACCAGGCAAAATTGGTAATGAGTTGGTTAAAAACCTCTCTCATTATGAATTCAAAGCAAAAGTGTATCCGATCAATCCTAAAGCAGATGAAATTCTTGGCTTAAAATGCTATCCTTCCATTAGTAAAGTCCCAGATCCTATTGATTTAGCAATCTATGTTGCGCCTTCTACAATACTACCAGATCTAGTTGAGGAGGCAGGAAAGAAAGGTGTCAAGAATGCTATAGTCGTGTCTGGAGGTTTTAAGGAAATGGGTGATGACAAGTCTGCTAATGAAGCTAAGCTCGTATCTGTTTCACATAAATATGGAATACGCATAATTGGTCCCAATTGTATTGGAGTATTCGATGGAAAAACCCGTTTAGATACTTTTTTCTATCCGCATGATCGGATGATACGGCCCAAACTTGGAGGAGTCTCTTTCATTACACAAAGTGGGACCTTTGGACTCACCTTCCTTGAATGGGCAACAAGCTCAAGACTCGGAATGAGGAGACTTGTCAGTCTTGGAAATCGTTGTGATGTTGATGAAATCGATATAATCAATTATCTAGGAGAAGATCCTCTAACTAAAGTAATAGCAGTACATTTGGAAAGCTTAAGCGATGGAAGAAGATTATCTGAGATTTCAAGGAAAGTTTCAACAAAAAAACCTATAGTATTGTATAAAGCTGGTAGAGTGGAGGGATCTAAAGCAGCAAAGAGTCATACCGGTGCAATAACAGGGTCATACCAAGTCTGTAATTCTATTCTTGAAAACTCAGGGACGATTATTGCTAACTCATTCGAGGAACTATTTGATATAATAAAAGCTATTGAAAAACAGCCTATCGCTAAGGGAAAAAAAGTGACTATTGTTACAAATGCGGCTGGTCCTTCTGTGGCAGCAGCTGATCTATGCAATGAGTTGGGATTGCCTTTAGGAAAATATTCAGATGAGATTTTGAATAAATTGAGTTCTTCGCTACCACAATATGCAGTGATAGGAGAGTATGTTGATTTGACTGGGAGTGCGACGAGCGAAGATTATCAGAAAACATTTGACATTATTTTCTCTGATCCAAATTTTGATGCTATAATAAATTTCATTGTGTTTCTAAATCCACCTCTATCTCCAGATGTGGTTCAGGTTATCGCAAAAGCACAGAGATATGGTAAACCTATTGTCAACTGGGCAACTGGAGGTAAATTCTCACAGGGATTAATATCGAAGCTGGAAGAAACAGGTATCCCAACATACTCAACAGCTGAGCGAGCAGTTTTAGCTATTAAAGGATTGATAAAAGCCGGTGAGAGTAAGAAATGGATTTCAACTGAGAAAATAGTTGCAAAAAAGAATGAAGTTGTTGAGGTATTCAAACGTGTATCTTCGGAAGGTCGTGATATGCTAACAGAAAGTGAAAGCAAAGAAGTTCTACGAGCTTACGGAATTAAAACAACCTCTGATCATATAGCTAAAACAGCTAATGAGGCTAGTTCGTATGCTAAAAAAATAGGTTTTCCTGTTGTATTGAAGGTTATCTCAACCGATATAACACACAAATCTGATGTTGGCGGTGTTGTTACAAATGTGAAAACCAAACAAGAGGTCGTGCATGCTTTTGATAGGATAATAAAAAACGTAAAAGATAAAGTGCTTGATGCAAAAATCGATGGAATGTTAATACAGAATCAAATACCCCCAGGTGTTGAAGTTCTTGTCGGTTCAACGATTGACAATGATTTTGGTCCTGTCATAGCTTTTGGTCTAGGCGGAGTTCTTGTAGAAGCTATAAGAGATGTTTCCTATGGATTAGCACCGCTCTCAAGAGAGGATGCGCTCTTCATGATATCTAATACAAAGGTATCGGAATTGCTAAAAGGAATTAGGGGCCAACCACCAGCAGATTTGAATAAGTTAGCTGATTTAATAATGCGAGTTTCTCACCTTGCATATGATCAATCAATTGCTGAGATGGACCTCAATCCAGTTATCGTTTCAGCTGATGAATGTACTGTGGCTGATGCAAGAATACGAATGAAAACTTAGTTACTCTGAATGTAGATCGTTTGATATCCAATCCAATCCTAATTCTATTAATTTGTCTTTTCCTGGTTTGCCATCTTCGTCCAATCCACGTTCCTTATAATATTCCTCTAGCATTACATCTAACTCAACAATCTGCCCCTTTGCTGGTCCCTCATCAATAGATTCTTTTAGGAATCTTTCAGGTAATGTATCGTCTTTACGTGTAATTCCCATCTTGATATTGAAAGCTCTTTGAATGTTCCAAATTCTTTCTCCAATCTTGATCAAATCGTTAAAACTGATTTTTGTGCTATTTATCGCATTATAGTAATCAACCAAGATCTGAAGCGGAATTTTCCCCCAGAAAACCATGAATTTACATATCCCTAAGGAGTCCACAACGCAACAAACGTCTTGGTATACCTTTGTCATGCGCCCTTTATCTTTTACCAGAAATCCATCTACAGGCTCTTTCCATGGTAGGTCAGGGCTGAGCAAGTCTCTTTCCACAAGCATAGGAGAGCCTCTATTATGATTTGCACCTACGTTAGAAGTAGCATAGGCAACTCCCATCGATTTGAATTTGCGTGGATTATGCTCAGGAAACTCAAGGCCCTTAACATGAATTGCGAACCTTTCAACATTATTACCTATTAGCTCAGCAGCTTTTTTTACCCCTTCACCAAGTATAGCTCCTAGCCCTTCCTTGTTTCCGATAGATTCGCATAATTTAACAACAGCATCAGAATTTCCCCATGCTAAATCTATTCCATCAGTATCTTTTATCAATCCATTTTCGTAACACTCCATTGCAAAAGCAATTGCCTGTCCACTGGAAATAGTATCTATGCCGAGCCTATTGCAAATATCATTAGCCTTAGCAATGGATTCAAGATTGTCATTATAACACAAGGATCCTAAGGCAGCCATTGTCTCATATTCAGGACCGCTACCTTCCATTGCGTAAGGCCCTTTTTCTACCTTCACTTTTCTTCCACATGCTATTGGACAAGTCTTGCATGCGCTAGGACCTATTAAAATAGTGTCTGTCATTGTGGAGCCGGTTATTCTCTCGGCAGTTGGGAAGCTTCCTTTTGTCCAGTTCTTAATAGGCAAATTTCCATTTTGCTCAAATACTATCAAGCCTGATGCTGTTCCATTATCACGAAAACCTTTTGTATTCGGCAGAGCTATACTCAAAGCCTCTTTCTTTAGATTGTTTAAAGCCTCTTGTTCAGCTATGTCGATCTTAACGGTTCCTTTTGATGCCAAGGCTTTCAAATTTTTAGACCCCATAACCGCACCTAGTCCACACCTACCAGCAGCTCTGCTATCGTCAGACATAATGCAAGCTAATTTTACAAGCTTCTCTCCTGCAGGTCCTATTGTGATAACAGATACCTTACTATCGCCAAGCTCTTGCCTTATCGAATCTACCGCATCAAATGTCTCTTTTCCCCATAGATGCCCCGCATCCTTGATCTCAGCTTTATCATCGCTTATCCATAAATAAACTGGCTTCTCGGCTTTTCCTTGGATTATGACTCCGTCGTATCCAGATTTTTTCAAATCTTCACCTATGGGTGCAGAGAAAAGGGCTTCTCCATATATTCCAGTAAGAGGTGACTTGGATACAACTGTTGATTTGATACCACATGGTACTGAAGTGCCTACGAATGCACCAGTCATGATAATTAATCTGTTCTCAGGACCCAAAGGATTAGTGTCAGATTTTACTTCATCATACAATATCTTTGAAGCAATCCCTTCGGCCCCTAGAAAATTCTCTATTATCTCCGAGTCTAAATCTTCTTTTTGTATTTTATTATTTGAAAGATCGATTCTTAATAATTTGCATGCATAACCATTAAACATAATCCCACGCACCAACAATCTATCGTATATGATTTTAATTAAAATTTAGTGAAAGAATATTAAACGTATAACCAGCTGGCGCCTAGTAAATGGATGTTGCCTAAATGAACATTCTTCAAATTTTTCTTTGCAATTTTAAAGCATTCTGAAACTTGTTTCTTTGGGGTGATCGGTATATCGCTCATATAATAGTCTGGATGAAATATTAGTAAAGAATAAGGAATCTCTGGATCGAGTTCTGAGATAAATTTTGAAATTGCTCCCACTTCTTGTATATCAACATAATGAGGTACTAATAAAGTAGTTGCGGTCAGCAAAGGCAAATCAGATCTTTTCCTAATGAATTCATTGACAATCATTTCAAAATTCTGGTAGGCTCTTTCATTGGAGACTCCACTTAAGGCCAAGCTTAATTTGGGATCGAAGCACTTCAAATCGAATTTCATATTTCCTCCACTTGCAAGCGAAGTTTCCGCTGCTTCCCTTACTAATTTGGGGTTGCCACATCCATTCCATTCGTAACAAATCCGCATTATTCTATTATTCTTGAGAGATTCATCAATTATATTGTTAGATGCATTAATTACAAATGGAAGTTGAGGTTCAGGTGAACCTCCAAAGTAGCAGATGCAAGAGTAGCTATTATCTGAAACGACATTATTCACAAAATCTTTTGAAGAAATTATCTCCCCTTGTTCAATGTTCTTATGAGAAGAGTTCTGACAAAATAAACAATCGAAATTACATCCATAAAGAAAAACTGCTAGATTTGAGTAGCCATTCTCAGATTTCCCTTTAGAGTATGAATATTTAGGATATCCTACACCTGTTCCACCTGGACAAAACCAAGCAGCACAACAATTTGTTATGTGAGGATCTTTGTAACTATGCATCACCCCTTCATTTGCATTAGTTAATGAAAATAATTTGCCATCTTTAACTTCTCTTAATCCACAAAAGCCCTTCTCGCCATCACCAATTATACATTCATTAGAGCATAGATTGCATTTTATTCCTCCAGATGATTTTGGAGGAGTCGTTCTTAAACCATAGAATTCTCTTGAAGAACTATGTGCTTTATTGATGAATTGTGATGAAACTTTAGATTTATTTCTTATGCAGTTAACACAAATTTCCAAGCTTTCCGATATGCCGTCATCTTTTACTCCGCATATCTTGCATATATTGGGCTGATCAATCTTTCTCATTTTTAAATTATCAGCATGAACCTACTTTCTTAAATGAATCCAAAATAGGAACTAAGGGAACTTAAATATAACGTGATTATATAAGAGCTCAATTATTACTTTTTAAATAATTCATAAGAAAATATTTACATGAAGTGGGAATAATGAGTTCTAAAAAACCTACAACAGCATTTACATTATCACTTATTGCTGGTATCCTAATATTGATCAATGGAGCAATATTAGGGCCCCTATCTATATTCTTGGCAAAAACCATCCAAGAATATATTCCAGTGGAGATTATGACTTGGGAGGTTAAAGCGGGTTTAACAATAGCATCTACAATTCTTTATGCTCTAATGATTCCTGGAATCTTCATGGGCATAATTGTAATTGCTTCTTCATTACTTCTATATCGAAGTCAAGTCCATGTTGGTTTTTGGGGAATTATAATCTTGCTTGTATCGATCTTAAGCTTTACCATTGGCGGTGGTTTTGTAATAGGCGCCTTACTAGGAATTGCTGGTGGAATAATAGCGTTAACCTGGAAGCCATCATCAAGAAAGTAAAAACAATTATCATACACTGCATGAGTTAGCTTCTATGCTCCTTATCGTTTTATCTGATTTTCACGGTTCGTTGAATTTGTTAGATGATTTCATATCGAGAATGAGCAGGTTTGAACCGGATTTATTCGTTTTTTGTGGAGATGTGATGTATGGACATAAGAGAGGGGATGAATGGTTATCGGCTAAAAGAGAAAAACGAGTAGCTGACAAAAACTTGCCAGAGATTAAGAAAGAAATAGAGCAAGATATTGAAAAACTTAGGATTTTCTATAAGAGGCTTGGAAAGATTGGATCTGAAATTGTGGCAATCCCAGGCAATATGGATGCACCAAAAGAAATTGTCTCAGATTGCTATAATATTCTAAACGATGAATTCGAGAATCTACATTTTATTCATAAAAAAGCGCTTAAAATCGGAGATTATACGTTCATAGGGTACGGTGGTGGAATTGAGAAGGAAAAAGAGGAATATTTTGTATATAACACATCTGAGGAGGAAATAGGAAAGAGATTAAAACCGCTTTTCCAGAAAACACAAAATGGGAGGATAATTCTGGTTACACATACACCGCCATTAGCCGATCGAATAGACTTAGATGGAGAAAAACATAGAGGGTCGAAATATCTTACTAGTATTATCGGTAAGTACCAACCTTATTTAGTATTATGTGGCCACGCTCATAAGGCCAGAACAATGGAGATGATTGGAAAATCAACAATAGTTAATCCAGGTGCCTTTAAGGATGGAAATTTTACTTTTGTTTTGATCAATGGAGAAATTAAGGTTATTTTTGAATCCTTAGATTGAAATAGAATGTAAGCACGCGAGCTAATTCAGAAATTATTAAGGCGAATTATGACGAATTGATTATCTTTGAAATTCCTCTGCTTTTTTCAATTTTTACAACATTATCTACAAAGCTCTCGAGTTCTCTTTCGTGAGAAACCATTATCAATTGCGGGCATTTAATCTCATCAATGATTTCCCTCATTTTGAAAAGTTGAGATTTACTGAAACCATCTGTCGGTTCAAATTAGGAGATTAGATTTCATCCCAATTGAGACTTTTTGTACTACATTATTTAATGCTAATCTATAAGACAAAGCTATGCTAGTCTTTTCTCCACCGCTTAGAAAAGCCACATTCTGTTCATAACCGTCTTGTTCGATTATCGGTGAGAACTGTTCATCAATTCTAGATTCTTTACTAGGATCCTCGATCATCAGATTGTACCATTTTCTATATTGCTGATCGAATTCAGAATTGATTGAGAGTAGTGCATATTTCTCAATCGCTTCAACAGTTGCAATGAAATAATCGTCTATCCATATTTTGTATTCTCTAAGTAGTTGTGCTTGCTTTTTCTGTTTCTCTTTTTCATTAATGGTTTCTTTAAAATCAATTATGCTTTTGTTTGCTTCGTTGATTCTAGTTCTTAATTCAGTTGCTTGCTCCCTGGACCGTTTTAATTCCTCATTCAAATCGTTAATCTTACTTTCAATATCTTCTATTCTATCTTGAATCTTCTTCAATCCTTTGAGCTTAGATTTTGAAGATTCTAAATCAGTGTTCAGTTTCACTATTTCTTTATTGGATTTTTGAATCTTCTCATTCCTTTTTTCTATCTCAGTAATATCTACTTTTAATTGATTATTGAAATCCAGAATTTTTTCTTGTGCAGATTGGTATTTTTCTAGGTTTTCATTATCTTTCTTCATAGCTTCGATTTTTTCCAGACATATTTTTCGCTGTTTTTCTACATCTACTTTTTCAATATTTCTCTTGTTAATTTTATCTATGAACTGTGTTGACTCTATTGGACTATCACAGGTTGGACAAATTTTATTTTCCTGAACTGACTCGTAATCTTTAATCTTATTTTCTAGAACATTCTCTTCCTTTAATAATTCTCTTTCTTTATGTTCAAGATTAGTAATTTCTTTGCTTAACGCTTCCCTTGTCATTTCTGTTGATTTTTCGATCTTGTTTAAAGGATCTATCTTCTCTTTGATCAACTTGATTTGAGTTTTGATTTCATTTATTTCTTGAGTCGCTTCCTTGATCTGTTTCGTCTTTTCATTTATTTGATTCTCAAGATGTGGCATAGTACTCGAAATATTACTTAGAACTATCCTAGTCTCTTCATGATCCTTTAATTGCTTTTGATAGCCAGTAATCTTTCTTTCAAAATTTTTTGTTTCCGTCTCTTTTTTCAGGAGGAGATCTTTGCTCTGGTTTATTTGTTCATTTAATTCTTTTACTTTATTTTTTATCTCATCTAAATCAGATATTTTACCATCTAACTCTATTGCTTTCTTTTGGATGAAGTTACTGAAATTGGCTGCATTGATTGATGCTATTCTATAATCTTCAAGCATGAACGCTTTTCTGAGAGTTTGTAATCTAACATCTGCTCCATAATTGAGGATGGCTTTCATCTCTTCTTGTGGAGTAAATATCGCATATCGATAGATCACACTTTGAGCTTTTGGATCGCTTGGTTCATTGAAACTAAGAATTTTTAATATTCTTTCTTTTAATTCAGAAGGTGCAAGTTGTAGTTTTCCTTCGTTTGATAGCAGATAACCAGTTCCTTGTTGAACAGAATTGCCTTTTCTTTTTAAAGATCGAAGAACTTTATACTCATTTCCATCAACTTCAAATTCTAATAATACACTACCTTCTTTTTCACCGATTCTAAGTAATCCAGAACCTTTTTCTGAACCTAAGCCGAATAACGCAAACTCTATTGCCATAAGGATAGATGACTTGCCTGATCCCATATCTCCTTTAATCACTAGGATGTGCCCTCAATATCTAGAATGGAGATCGACTCTTTTAGAATTCTCTCTTCATAGTCTTTTTTCTTTTCATTTAATTTCTGCTCTTGTCTTAGAGTTTTAAGCAATTCGTTTGCTATTTTAACACCACTATTATTTTTTAATTTACTTGCAGAAATCTTGATGTTGCCAATGTTTTCTCTGAATAAATTATTCTCTATAGTCTGAATGTCATCACCTATAATCTGCATTGTCTCGATCTCTTTTGAAGAAAGGCTATGCTTGTTTATACTTATGTATAAGGCACCTTTTTCATAGAGAAGATTTCGTAATTCGTTGGAATTAATCTCTGCCGTAGTCCCGCCTGAAAGCTCTCCTTTGATTTTGAGGACAACTAATTTGTCTTTTACACTTAATTCTTGAAGTCTATTGAGTAATTCCTTCTTAGCTTGAGTTGATGATTTATCTGAAACATCATATTCAAAATATATTGGATCGACTATTCTGATCTCTTTGAATTCAACTTTCTCCACTTCATCATTGAAATGAACTATGAAAAAACCCCTTCTTTTTCCTTTTGAAAATTGTTCAATATCTCTAGGATAACCAGAGAATAAAGGCCCTGGATAATTTATCATTTTGAAATCAGGAAGTTTACCTTCCAATTTTTCATGAATGTGACCTCCAGCATAGTAAGAAAATCCTTTTGGTAGAAGGGATGCTGGTATGGAGTCCATCCTTGCAAGATATGTTGGTTTTAATTCAGCTACTGCACTGTGGAATGCAAAGATCTTAAATCCTTTTTCTCTTTCAAGGCTTTCTTTATCGAGAATTTCAAAATAATCCTTCTCAAGACCCAACCTTCTTCCAGATAAACCTGTAATCTTGACATCTGTCTTAGGATCAGTAACGAATTGGAGTTTCAATTCTTCATTCTCAACAATAGCCTGGACTATTTTAGTAATCAATCCAGCGCTATGCAAGATATCTATAATGGAAGTCTCATTTGGACTATAATCATGACTACCATAGATAACATATATCGGAATGTTATGCTCAAGTATTTGTTTGATTTTCTTAACAGCTTTGTTTACTACGTCCATGTCCGGAATGTTGGCATGAAAGAGATCACCTGAGATAAGGATAAAATCGACACTTTCTTCTATACAGATATTCATCGCTTTCAGGAAGGCGGTGATTTCCCATTCTTTTAGTTCTGGTTCTCTATTTGCTCCAAGATGCAAGTCTGCTAAATGGGCAAATTTATGCAATTAGTGATCATCCTGTAAAGATTGTTTTACTTTTTGATCGATTCGATATACTCTTTGCTATAAATTCCTCAAATAATGGTATCTTAATAGGAACTGCAAATTTTGTAAAATTACTTGTAATGATAGCTTCTCCTTTATCTAAACTGGCAATAGATCTATTTTCTGCAGAGAGATCTTGAGATGCGCTTTCGATTATTGCATGCCTTTCAGCTGCCATTTCGTTACCTAGTACTATCTTAGTGTTCATATTTGCTAAAATCTGTCTAGGAATTAGACTGATCAATTGTGTTATTGCGATGAGCCCTATTTGGAATTTGCGGCCCTCTCTTGCCACGATGCTGTATATATTATCTCCCTTGCTTTCGATTACCTCTTTGCCAAGAACTCTTGGGGCTTCTTCGATTACTATGGCAGCTACGGGTTTCGGTTTTAGAGTCCCTTCCGATTTGTATCTTTGATATCTATTGAATATCTCTCTAATTACTATACTACCAATCAATAATTCAGCTTCATCCAATAATTTTGAGGTGTCCACTATTACAACTTTATTTTGTTCTAAAGCATCAGCTATATCTTTTGTAGTAGTTGAACCGGCTGTAGTGCTAAAAATCTTATTTCGGCATTGAAGATCACCCGAATCGTCTATATGAATGCCTAGAATATTATCGAATTTACGCCGTAAAACATCTAGAGTTATTGGTTTTACTCCCTCTATTTTTTCCCCTCTTACAATAAATTCGATCCAATCTGAGCCATACTCAGTATGGTATCGTTTTATAGCATCTTCCTGAGCGTCAGTAAATTCCACTAATCCTTGAAAATGTTCGTGGCGAATAGATTTGAGATTAATAACAAGAGTGTTAGCACCAGTAGGGGGATTTGATGAATAGTATAATAGATTTGATTTTGCCACTGGATGACCCTTAAGACCTTTTGAATGCCTTCCGTAATATTCATCATGAGGGTCCAGAACTAATATACCAAAATTATTGGCCCCCAGTACATCCCATAACATTACTTTTACTAGATTGCTCTTTCCTCTTCCAGTAGTAGCGGGTATAACAATATGATGTGAAAACGCATTAAATCCATCTAGATAGACATCAACATCCAAAACTTTAGATCCGCTTCGAATCTTACCAAAATAAATGGGATTATCGGGTTTCTCAAAGAAAAAAAGATCATCTTTCTTTACTAATCTCAACGAACCGAAAAATTTTGGAAGGGTCTTAGGTAGAAGTACTTTTCCTCCCATGATATGAAGCACTGGTTTTACTGATGCGATGACATAATTACGCATCTGTGAGTCGAAAATTGAAAGATCTTTTCCAGTCCTCTCTAGAGTTATGCCTGCCATCAATTCTCTACTAAGTTGTGATATTTGGCTGCCGTATGTTAATTCAAATACTTGTAACAAAAGTCTTGAGTTTCCTTCTTCAGATATCAATAAATCGCCCAGTTCAAGTTCCTTGTCTGCTTTCTCTCTAATCAAAATCTCAGCAGAATTTCCACCTACTACTTGGCCGACAATATCAAATTCAGACAAATTAAGCCACCAATTCATTCAAGATATCATGAGCATCTACAGCATGGATGCTAGCAAAGCTATCTGCTTTACTATTTTTAGCAATTTGAGATAGAAACATAACCTTATATCCTTTGGCCTCCTCTTCTGAGATTCTTGCATAATGATCTGCGTCGATTAAGCCATATGGATAACCCGGAAAGGTCAGATCTCTTGAATTCTTTGAGATTTGTGAGAAAATTTCATTAATTTCATTTTCTTTCAACTTAACATACTGATCATGCATAATTTCGAATCTAAAAGCGTGATTTGAGTTTCTATTAAGTTTCACAATAAAAATTGTTGCGTTATGATCGTCTCTTGATATTTGCGCGATTGGGATGTACCATTCTTGATGGGGTAGATTACTCTTAGCATACCTTTCTATGCTGCCAAGTAAAGATTGGGAATTCGTGGTCATTAATCTACTAGTTTTCGATAGACCAGTAATTATGACGTCCCTTTCGTTAGCTACTTCAAATAAATTGTTCGCATACTTCTTTTCATTAGTATACCATGTCCTAAGATTGCCATCCATTACGATCATATCAAGTTCTCGGATATTTTCTGCAACAAATTTTGCACAGTTCCATTCTGTGAGTACACGAGACATAGTTGCTACTCTTGAGATGTCAGCAATTTGCCCTCCAAAAGACATAGTTCTATCAGCTGAGTTAAAATTGAGATCTTTTTCATCAGGCAATTCGATTTTTGTATTCTTAGTCAATGGGTACAAGCGAGTGTGATAGAAAATATCTTCGTTTTGTGTCTTTGAATATGTAACTGAAAAGAATTCAATCTTAAAAGGATGTGGTGTATCGATCATCTTCTCATTATTTTGAAATATATTAAAGTAAATTCTATTAATTTGAATTGAAAAATCTGGGGCACCTAATATTTCTCTATTTCCACCATCAATGAATACAATTTTTCTTTTGGAATCGACCTCACTTATCGATTTAAAATTGTTCTTAGTTATTTCAAATATTTGATATGGTGGAGTTTTGAAATATGGCTTTCCAACCTCGTTCTTTCCAATTTTTTCAGTAAGGCTTAGAATTATCTCATCAATAATTTCTAAGATCACAAGAATCACAATCCAATTTGGGCGACAAATTCAGGAAAAAGATTTTCCTAAGTTAAATAATTACAAATATAGATAAAACTTTATTTTCAAAAAATTCTTTCAGAGATTGATTACCAAGATTTTGAGCTCTTACTAACATTAATCCAGCACTTCTTACACAAAGGAACAATTTTTTCTTTATGCTTTATGTAAAGTATAATTTCAGTATCTTTACATTCTTTTTTCCAAGGGTTTTTACAATGTTCTATCATCTTGAATTTCATCGGAAAAAAGGTCATACTTGAATTTAAATAATGAAGCTCTTTTTAACAAAGGACAGAGTAGAGTGAAATAAAATTTAGCGCGTGGGCTCTACAAATTTTATGCTTACCAGAAAGGACTAATTCATAATTTGATATAAAAAATCTTAATTAGTCAATTTGAAGATAATCTGTTTTTTATATGCCAAACTATACTACTAACGGTCCGCTTGTAATAATCTCTGACATGCATCTAGGTAGAAGGATATTCAAGACCAAATCGTGTCGTCCTGAAGATTTAGTGAATTTCTTCGATTGGCTAAAAAATAATAGAAAAATCAAAGGAAAAAATGGGATTACTACTAAAGCTAAGATTCCAAAAAAGATTATTTTATTAGGAGATGTCTTAGAACTCTGGGCACCTGCTTCTGAACGAGAAATCTTGTTACATGTTAATCCTGTTCTATTCAAGTTAATAAAAATCGTAAAAGAGGATCAAGACATTATTTATGTGCGAGGAAATCATGATCAGAATATCAAACGTTATGTTGGTAAATTTGAACCAAACCTTCATATCTATGATAAATATGTAACAATAAATTTTCAGCTTAAAAATTCTAAATCTAAAAAGATTGTTTTATTACATGGTGATGAATTTATTTGGGGACGTACTAGAGGAATGTCTTCTAGGATCATGGGGTATTTTTATCGAATAGCTTCTGACCTAGACGAATCTACGAGACTAACTATTTCAGTGACATTCATTATTTTCTCATTACTCTACTATCTCATTTTCTATACAGAATTATTTCAAGGATTTCCAGTTCCAAGTTTAATTCGAGATTTATACATGGGATTATTGGGGATAGGTTGTTTCTACGCAGTCCCAACCTTAATTAGAATTTTAGGTCTTCGACTTATAGAAAGATCAGCGATAAAGGGCATTCAGAAACTCAAAATCAGAAAGTTAATACTTCAACGTGAGGCTGAAAAGGTCTCTTCAGAGATTAGACAAAGATTCTATGATGCCGTGCAAAAGCCATCATATGCTATGATGAAGGAGATAATTAGTGGGACTTTTAAGACATTGTGGTGGAATTTTCAAGATTGGTGGAATCGACATTGGAAAGATAAGGCATGGCGACCAGAGATAATCATTTTTGGTCATACGCATATTCCAGAAGGACCTGTGAGGATCAAGGATATCGAGGGGGTTGATAGGTTGAAAATAACAAAGAAACTAGAAAATACAATATTGGTCAACTCGGGATCATGGATAAAAGAAGGGATAGAGGATAATACAAATTTTATCTTCATCAATGATGATGGCAAAATTCAATTATGCAGTTACGATGTAAATAAGAAAATTGGAGTTGAGTTAGGTAATTTAGAAGAACCCTACTCAAAATAAGGATGTCAAGGTTTTAAAAATTAATAGCCTATAATAACATTAATTTTTGGTATTATTTTGAAGTAAGAATTTATGGTGGCTATTTTGTCAGTTCAAGAGAGAAACATCATATATTTTGATAGGCCTGGTTTTCAAAACACAAATCCGGTAATAGAAGCTGTTAAAAAAAGGCTTGAATCTGAAGATATAAAAAATGTCTTAGTCCCAGTTACTACAGGTAGAACTGCTGAACAATTCATTCGTGAATTAGGAAAGAAAGTAAGAGTTGTAACAATCTCTGAAGTGGAGGTTGCGCATGCTTGCGAAAGAATTGCTGAGACCGATCAGGGTATTATTAGAAAAATAATCTCAAAGAGACTAAAAAAGAAATCAGGTAAACTGGATAAATCATTTCGTGATATTGTTGATATAACCTTTTTACCTTTTTGCAAAGAGGCTTGGAATGTAGCAAAAGAGATCCTTTATGCTTTTAGTCAAGGAATGAAGGTAGCGATAGAAGTGTCGCTTGCTGCTGTTGAGATAAAAAAGGTTGAGCCTTATACAAGAGCTATCGCAGTTGGAGGAACTGGTGAGGGGGCAGATACAGCTATTGTCGTCAGATTAGCATCTCAAAAAGATGCGTTTGGAAAAGATCCAGATAAAAGACTTACAGTAGAGGAAATTTTAGCTATCCCAATAAACAAATGGTAAATTTCTACTAAATTACGTTGTGGATTTATGCGATTATCTAGATTTTCAATAATTCTTCTGCTATTGGTGATATTTTCAAGATTCTACTTCACTGAAGGTTCTTCAAACGAAGATTCAAGTTCTGTATATGGTCAGGTTTTTGAAACTAGTGGAGGTACTATTCACCCATTAATTCAAGCAAGAGTATCGGTGTATAATGAAGGATTTGTAACTCAAACCTGGACTTTAAGAAATGGGAGCTATTCAATTACCCTAGATCCAGGAGAATATACCGTCGAAGTCCAACGGAGCAACTACATAACCAAAAGAATTCAAATAGTTCTCGAACCAAATTCAACATTAAACCTTGATATTCATATGGAATTGAGTATCTCTCCTTTTGTTATTACCATTTTGCTGATAGATCTCCCGGACGGGCTTTATCCAACGATTTATCTTGATGGCTTTTTCTATGGTCATGTCAAAAATGGAACTGAACTTATGTTCAGAGGGGCTTCTTTTCATATTATAGAGATCAATGAAGTAATCTCAAATAATATCAAGTATGTTCCAAGAGATCCAATCTTCCATATTTATGGAGAAAAAGATGTAGCTTTGTTTATCTTTATACCGTTATTCAAAGTTAACTCAACTACGCATCCTTGGATAAACAATTGGTATGCCGAGGGGGAAATAATACACCTTGAAGCTAGGAACATTATTGATTTTGACAATTCAACTAGACTGATCTTCGATGGGTGGAATAAAGAGGGAGAGATCATTAAAGAAAATCCTATGGATATTGAAATATTTTCAAGTTTCCAGATTGATGCCCAGTATAAAAGGCAATATCTTCTTTCAATTAATTCAGAAAGAGGTTCTACAAAAGGTAGTGGATGGCATGATGAGTTATCCATGGTTAATATTTCTATAGTGGAGACTGAGGTCGGTGCTTTACCTCTTAAATATAGGTTCATCGGTTGGAAGGGTGATCTGGTAAGTCAAAATGCTTCAGCCAATATTTTGATGGATGGACCTAAGGAAGTATGGGTTGAATGGGAGATATTTCAATATCTAGGAGTGCAAAGACCAGATCCGATTTATAGAGCCATAATCACCATAAGCTTACTAATCTTTGCGGCTAAAATACTGGGAAGTATCTTTTCAAGATTTGAATTACCAGAAGTTCTGGGCGAATTATTTGCTGGTGTTATTTTAGGTCCTTATGCCTTAGGCAGTTTACTTTTTTTCGGCGATCCTATCATGGAATTGAATGAATATGTATTAGGTTTTGCAGAGATCGGTGCAATACTCCTTCTTTTTATTGCCGGATTAGAGATCAGTTTTAGTGATTTTAAAGCCGTAGGGTCACGATCAATTATAGTTGGGACATTTGGCGTAATAATCCCTTTCCTATCTGGATTGTATATACTGCAATTATTAGATTATCCTTGGGGGGTCACTCTTCTAGTTGCTGCAACACTTACAGCAACAAGCATTGCAATTACATTAAGAACCCTAGAAAGCCTTGGTGAGCTCACTTCTATTGAAGGAAAAATAATGATAAATTCGGCGGTGATTGATGATGTATTAGGATTAGTAGTACTCGCAGTAGTGATCTCTATTGTAACACCTGGAATGTCGTTCACTCCTTATGATATTTTTTGGATTCTCTTTCGCACAATTGCTTTCTGGCTGATCTTGTTGGGAATAATGTTGAAATTTGCTCCTCGGATTATTGGAGTGGCATCAAGATGGAGGGCCAGAGGTTCAATTGAAGCGATAGCCACATCGATCTGTTTTGGAAGTGCTGTAATAGCGTCAATCATAGGTCTATCTCCCTTAGTTGGGGCATTTGCAGCTGGTATGGCATTGGCAAGTTCTAAGGTAATAGTCAGAGTTAGGGATTACATAGATAAATTAGGATTGCTATTCTCACCAATTTTCTTTGCTGTTATCGGAGCTCAGTTCAATATCAGATTGTTGAATTTTGAACTTTTTTGGATAATTCTAATCTTAATAGCTGTCGCCATCGCTAGCAAGATTTTGGGATGTGGATTCCCCGCAGCTGCTATGCTAAGAAATATAAAGAAGGGGATGAGGGTGGGAATTGGTATGGTCTCACGAGGGGAAATAGGATTAATAATCGCAGGTATTGGTGTAACATCTGGAATCATGAGTCAAAGTATCTATGGTGCAGTAGTGACTATGGTAATAGTGACTACGATATTAGCGCCTATTGCATTAAAATGGACATATAACAAGAAAGAGGAAAAGAGTCCAAATATGCTTACAAATTAGCTTTCGCTAAGTGAAATAAATAGAAGAATTAGTCTTGGCCGTTTCTGAACTATGCTTTTTCTTCTACGACTATTCTTTTTACTCCAGGATCAAAACTAACCTTCACTTTTATTGATGAAGTAATTGAAAAAGGAAAGGCTGTATCTTCTACAAGATCCTTAGGGAGGTAGACAAAATATTTTCCGTCTTTTCTTCTGAATATACTTCCAATTCCATCTGCAACCATTAAAGAAAACCTCGAATTTTAATGACGGATAAGTTATCACTATATATAAATGTTTTATTAGAATCTAAATTGTTTTCAAAATTCCCTCAAACCATACATAATGGGAATTAGTGCAGCAATTAAGATAATTACATTGACGATTACATTGAAGTAAGCCTCAAGATAAACAGATATTGCAGTATCAGGAATGAACCAAATTACTAAACCTACCAAAATTGCTTTCAGAAGAAAAGAATTCTTTTGGGAAAATGCATATCGTCCTACAAAAAATATCGTGATAGCCCATCCCATCATCGTTGAACCCAATATTCCCAAAATTAATTTTGTGACTGCTGACTGTTTGATTGGTAAAATAGTTGGATCCATAAAAAATGCCATAAAGAAGCCAAAGAATAGAATCCCTATTGAAGTAGCACTTAACCAAATCTTGAATAATCTATTCTTATTGCCCATGACTATTACCCTAGTATTCTAATTATTCATTCGTTACTTTTGGAATTAATCTAATCTGAGTTAACCCATATGGTTTAACAGTGTAATAAATAGAATTACTAATGCTCCGACCACGAAATAGATAGGTCTGCCTTCTTTTTGAGGGGGTATCATATCTCGAATAATTATGTAAACAATAAATCCAGTTGCGATCGATAAAGCTATGAATAGCCATACTTTACTCGAGGAGAGAATTAGACCTGATAAGGTCCCTATCATGAAAGGGGTATTTTTTAAAATAGTATATAATCGGCTTTCATTTTTTTCACTAATATGAGCTGATGAAACAGAGATAGCAAAAGTCCTGATAAAAAATGGGGCAACTATCAGATATGCAAGTTGTTCAAAAGCTTCAAAATAAACAGCAATGAAAAAACCTATGAAAAATCCATGAGCGGCCAATCCTGCTTTTTCAAACAAAATAATATCTTTAGCTACTTCCCTTTTACTTCTAGCATGTTGATAAACATATTTTTCTAAAATATGAATTAGAATAAATCCGATTAGAAGAAATACGTAGACGAATTGGCCTAAAAATTGTTCGCCAAGAGTAATATGTGGTAATATTTTAAGGAAAAAAATACCAACCATTAAGCCTGCCCCTAAACTTAGAAGCTCCCGGTGAAATTTTTCTATATGTTTTGAGAATTTTTCGCCTAAAATATGAACTAAAATGATAGCCAATGTAACGAGAATTGCTGCTAACCACACAATAAATTCCTCGATACTTAAACTGATTCAATATTGATTATGAAAATTATGATTTAAACTTGATTAATAATATTAATAAGAAATAAGTAAAGAGTTAAAAAAGGAATCAATAATGCAAAAGGTCGAAGAAATTCTAAGTCAATCTTTTCAAACAGCTAAGAAAATGAAAAGGCTGCTCTACCTAGTTTTGATCATCTATTTCATATCATATATGATTGGATACTTTATGATCACTTACAATATGCCATTTGCCTTAGAAATGAGTGAATCGCTCCTTGGAGATATTTCCGAAAATCCGATTTTTAAACCGGTTCTAGAAGCGATTGAGAATAGGAATCTTCCTTTCGCAATTATTTATACATTCACAGTTAATTTATTGAGCGGTGCTTTCTTAACAACAACGCTGCCAGGTGTTATTCCCCTCCTTGGAGCAATTATATCTATCACAGTTTCAGCTTTTAGAGGATTTATGATTGGAGCCTTATTCACCTATGCTGCTTCATTGAATACCGAAGTGTCTGCTGAATTTGGGTGGGCACTTTTGAGTTTAGGTACTATGATACTAGAGCTTGGCGCATATGTTTTTTCGGCAGCTGCAGGAATCAATATTAGTTTGAGTACAATATTTCCAGAACGTTACAAAGTAAAAAGTAGATGGATTGCATTCAAAGAAGCTTGGAAGGATACTGCAAGAATTTATGTTATAGTAATCATTATGTTAGTGCTTGGCGCAATATGGGAGATGGGCGGAATTTTTCTTTTCGCTCCTTAGGTAATTATTTACTATGCGTTTGTTGATTCATTCAATAATTAGTGGTCAGGTGTATATAGTTGGTATTGGAATTTGGATTAGAAGTTTTTTCTTTTGTTCAAGAGTTTATAGAATTCCTACTTAGTGATATTTCATCGATACCGTTCACAATATCCCTTGGAGCAGCTGTTCTGTTAACGTTCATGTACCTTGCAAATTTTGTATCGGATATTTTATTACGGATGATTGTAATACCGATGTGGGTATTTGTAATAATAACATTCTTCTTTCCAAGTTTAATACCAAAGGAGTATGAGTTTGTTTCGCTTATTCTATTTGCTTTGATGGTATTCATTGCTCTATTAACAATAGGACGGTATAGAAAGAAACGAGAGAAGACGAGAAAAAATAAAGCTGCAACAGATATCTCTAACTGGTTAAATAATAGGCGGTTATTGAGCTTGAGAAAGAATTATACTGAACAGGATATCAAGGAAAAAATAATCGAAATCCTTGAGAAGTATAAGCTAGATTGACAAACACAAATTACTAAATTCTTTTGGTTATTTAAGAAATCTTAGTCGAACAATGCTGTCAGGGAAATGAAAGATGAAAGCATCTCTAAAAAGAGATATTAGTACGCTCGAAGCTACTACATTCGGCATTGGTATAATTCTTGGAGCCGGAATTTACGCGATAATAGGGCCAGCAGCAGCCACAGCAGGGAATTCCCTTTGGCTATCGTTTGTAATAGGAGCAATAATAAGCTCGTTTACTGGATTAAGTTATGCTGAACTTTCCACAATGTTTCCAAAAGCCGCCGCCGAGTATGTCTTCACTAGACGAGCATTCAAGAAAGAATTCTGGGCATTTTTATTAGGATGGCTAATAATTCTTACAGGTATTATAGCTGCATCAACAGTAGCTATCGGATTTGCTGGTTACCTAAGATCATTTGTCGACGTTCCGATATTCATAATTGCTATAATCTTAATTGCGTTGCTCTCTATCCCAAATTACTTAGGAATTGAAGAATCTTCAAAATTGAATATAATATTTACAATAATAGAAGTTGCAGGATTGATTGTAATCATCTTCTTAGGTATGAGTCGATTTCCAAATGTAGACTATTTTGAAGCTCCTTATGGATTTCAAGGAATATTAGCAGCATCTGCCTTGGTATTCTTTGCATACATTGGTTTCGAGGACATAGTGAATATAGCTGAGGAGATGGAGAATCCTATAAAGACCATCCCTAGAGCATTGATCCTATCTATTATATTTACTACTTTCTTCTATGTTCTAATAGCAATCTCTGTAGTAAGTCTAGCCAATTGGAGTGAGCTTGGAACTTCTGATGCCCCACTGGCATTCGCAGCCTCCAAATCTTTGGGAGAAAGCGCCTTTCTGGCAATTTCTGTTATAGCGCTTTTTGCGACAGCAAATACTGTGCTCATTTTATTGATAGTAGGATCAAGAATGGTATATGGCATGGCTAGAAGTGGTTCGCTTTCAAAGATTTTCTCAAAGGTCCATAGCAAACAGGGTACCCCATGGGTCGCGGTTTTACTAGTAATGACATTATCGATGATTTTCGCTTCGTTGGGTGATTTAAAATTAATTGCAGGGATAACGAATTTTACGGCTTTTGCTATCTTTGCTTCAGTTAACTTCATCTTGATCTGGCTTCGGTATAATGAACCTGAACTGGAAAGGCCATTTAAGGTGCCATTAAACATTGGAAGATTTCCATTGATACCATTCCTTGGTCTAATATCGTGCATATTCCTAGTGTCTCACCTAGATCTTCTAGCGATCTTTCTTGGCATCATTACACTCTCAAGTGGAGTATTATTTTACAAATTAATTAAAAATTAAAATTTGTAAAAGTGAATTTTCCATCAAATCAATAAATATAATAATTCCTCATCAATTTAGACCATAATGATGGCTTTTATCATTATCATATTTCTTTTAGGATAAGATGAGAAATCCTATGAAAATAAAGAGCAAACTTAGAAAGTTTCGAAGAAGATTTGTTGAAATCTCAGTAGCAACTCTGATGATAGCGTATTTAATCTTCATGATATTCAGTATATTCTACCCTTCTTTAAATACCACTGACCCTCAAGACATGGCTGGCTTTGATGAAAAAAAGAGAATAGCTATTATCGATCAGCTCAGCCTATATGATAACAGCACATCTTTCACCGATAATATGACTGCAACTTTAAATTCTGCAGGATATCAAGTAGATGTTTATAGGGATAGAGAGATTACTATAGGCTTTTACAAGAATTTACCTTTATTGGAGCATCGACTAATTATTTTTAGGGTCCATTCAGCACCATCTCACGTAGAATTTATGCCTAATGCGACTCAATCTCAACCTTGGTGGTCAGTCTATCTATTTACATCAGAACCCTACAGCCCCTTTATGTATCCAATTGAACAACTTTCAGGCCAGGTTGTACAAGCAGCTATTACTGAAGCTTCACCTCGTTACTTCGCAATAGGACCTGATTTCATACGGAAGAGCATGCGTGGTGAATTCAACGATCCGATAATAATCATGAGTTCCTGCAAAATACTTAATGAATCTGATCTGGCAGATGCGCTGATAGATAGAGGAGTGAAAGGTGTGATTTCATGGAATGATTTAGTGGAATTGAATCATACTGATAGAACAGTTGAAGTGTTGATTGAAAATCTAATTATGGAAGAAATGACAGTAAAGGATGCTGTCGAAGCAACAATGGAAGAAGTTGGACCAGATCCATATTACGGAAGTAAACTAGTCTATCATCCTGATGTAATAGGTAAAGTAGATTTAGAAAGATTGATTTTCACTTCCAATAGCAAAATAATTGCTTCAGAAAGAAAGGACTTTATCTAATTTCTTATTTTAGCAAAAGATGAATTCCAATTCAATGAGTCTTTTATAATCGATATATTAACGGTTTAATTATAGTGCACATCAAATATACTATCGTATATTTTGAACCCTTTTCACGAGTTCAGAGAGCAATGTAAAGAAGCTTTGAAAAATGCATTAATCAAACTTTATGAAAAAAAAATTAAAGATGTGCCGATAATACTAGAGATACCTCCCTCTAGAGAATTTGGAGAACTTGCAACTACAGTCTGTTTCGAGATATCAAAGAGATCAGGGGTTAAACCATTTGAAATAGCTTCGGTTATTGCTAAAGAAATTGATCTCCATAATTTTACACTTATAGATTCAACCAAGAATCTTAAAGGCTATTTGAATTTTAGTTTGAACTATCCAGAGTTTGTTAAATTAACACTAAACTCTATCAGAAAACTTGACAAGAATTATGGTTTTGTTAAGTGTGATCAAGTCAACAAGATCATTGTAGAGCATAGTAGTTTCAATCCGATCCATGCCATCCATGTTGGGCAGGCAAGGAGTCCAATTCTTGGAGACGCCTTATTCAGAATGTTAAAAAATAGGGATCACAAGGTCTCAAGACATTTCTATATTGATGATACTGGAAGACAAAGTGCTATAATCGCATATGGATATGAGTTGCTTGGGCTTCCAAGACCACCAATTAAGCCAGATCATTTCATGGGCCAAATATATAGTATCATGAATTGTTTACTTGAAATCAAGAAACTTCAGGAGAAAATAGAAGACTCCGAAGATAATGATGATATTTCAGAAATCAAACAAAAATTGAATGAATGGATCGATATTAGTAAGGAATTGAAAATCAAACATTCAGAGCTTTTTGCCCAACTGGAAAAAAAGATGAATGCTGAAAAAGAACAAGAAATGAAATTGAATAGATTTTTGAAAAATTATGAGGAGAAAGAATCAACCTCTGAACAATTGATTAGGAAAGTAACCGATCTATGCTTGAAGGGTTTTAATGAAACGCTGAACAAATTAGGAATTGAGTTTGATAGTTGGGATTGGGAAAGTGACTTAATTTGGTCTGGGGATGTTAAAAAAGTAATACAAAAGCTCAAAGAGACTGAGTTCGTTTCAACAGAAAATGGTGTCTTAAAGTTAGATGCAGAAAGACTAGTAAATCAACTTGATTTAAGAGAGCTTCTTGGTATTAGTAAAGATTATGAAATCCCTTTAGTATCTCTTACGAGATCAGATGGTACGAGTCTTTATGTAACAAGAGATATCGCTTATTCGCTTTATAAATTCAAACAAGCAGAGAATGTAATAAATGTAATAGGCTCAGAACAGAAACTAGCACAATTACATGTTAAGATTGCTTTGTGTGCTCTAGGAAAAAAGGACTTGGCTGCTCAACAACATCACTTTGCATTTGGTTTAGTAGAGTTGCCACAATATAAAATGTCTAGCCGTCGAGGAAGAATAATAGCATTGGACGAGATAATTGATGAGGCAATTAAGATTGCTCATGAAAAAGTATCAGAGCAACATAGGTCTATTAGTAAGAAAGAGGAAGAAAACATAGCGAAGTCTATAGGATTAAACGCTATCAAATATGCTTTGTTATCTGTGGAACCATCAAAGAATGTTACTTTTACTTGGGATAGAGTCCTGGACTTTAAAAGAAATAGTGCTCCGTTTATTAACTATGCGTTTACGAGAATTCAAGGGATCTTAAGAAAGGTTGGAACAGTACCGAGGGAGATTAAATATGAACTATTGAAGGAACCTTTGGAAAAAGAGATCATGCTCTATTTATCACGTTTTCCAGAAATTTTTATAGATGCCTGCGATAATTTGCGGCCTGATGCTATAGCAAATTATGCTAATCTCTTATCAGAAAAGTTCCACGAGTATTACGAGAAAGTAGACATTTCTCATGTAGATGATGAGGGGTTGAAATTTGCTAGGTCGGCATTGATTAGCTCAATTCAAATTGTCCTGAATAATGCCATGAATACACTTGGCATTGAAATGACCGAAAAGATGTAGATTTAAAATTAATATTAACAAAATGTTGAATATGAAAGTATTAAATATCAAATAATGATTATCAATTTATTCTAGTGAGGAAATATGCCCATAGCTTTTGTTTTAATAAATGCAGAATTGGGGAAAGAAGAAAGCATTCTTGAAGAACTTAGGAATATTGAACAAGTTAAAGAAGCACATTTTGTTTATGGTGTCTATGACATTATCGCTAAAGTCGAAGCAGAAAGTATGGATAAGCTAAAGGAGATCGTTACATTCAAGATTAGACGCTTAAGTGACGTACGAAGTACTTTAACAATGACCGTTGCTGAAGGAATTTAAGAAAGATTTTTTTCTTTTTTTTAAATAAATCAGATTTTTATTTCAGGATTCTTAGCCCAATCTATCTTTTAATATTCATGGATTTGATCAATACTCCATCATTTATTTTTCCAAACCTGTAAGTCCTACCACTTTTCTTATTATTGAGGTATATTACAGCCGGTGCAAAAAGGTTGGGATCTATCTTATAGAAATCAAATCCTGCTGCTTTAAAGGTCTCATAAAATGGTTTACCATAGTCTCTTGATGTTGATGAGGGTACTTTTGAGCCAATTTCCATAAGCTCTTCATCATTTTCTACATCAACAACATAAGAGGTAATACCTCCATAACATAATGTGTCATTTGTCCTTCCCATGCATATAGCTGAGTCCGAGTGTAGCGGAGCTATTGGGGCAATTCCACATCCATAGATAATTTTGTTAACATTGAAACCTACTTCATGTAGCTTGTGAATTCCCGTTTCAACTATTCTTCCAGATATCTGAACCGATCCTACCATTGAGCAGGTTGGAGCAACGATCGTGTATAGATTTTTCAGATCAACCTTACATTCATCAGCGATGTACTCCAAAACCTCTACAGGTGGAATTTTATCTGTCTCTAAAAGTATTACTGCGGTTTCAGAGTTGTCCTCATAACCTATCTCGTCATAGAGTTTTTTTGGCTTCAAAGCCAATGCCCTTGCAGGACCAGATCCCATCGCAAAATACTTGTCTTTTTTAATATTCCAACCTGCAAATTGAGCGCCTAATGTTGCTATGGTAGGATAACTTGTTTCTACAAAAATTGATGGTAAATTAATATTATCATAATTATTATAGCAAATAGAAGTTTTAGCTAAGCCACCCAAGCTGGCTTCAGTTACGAAACACCCAGCGCTTTGACCTCCAATGGCCTTTATCCCTGTATCTATAATAGTGGCCTTAGATTCTTTTATTTGCTCAATTCTTAGAAATTCTTTATTCTTTAGAGCATTTTCAACCAGCTTAAGTGCATTATTATTTACACTAATATCTTTGCTCATAACTATCACACCTAGACTTCCATATCGAGATAATCTTCACAATATTTCAAGTCATCATTTCCCTCTTTTCTAACATACAATCTGCCTTCGCCATCTTCATTACCATCACCAACGAAAAGATAGAATGGACCTTGGATCTTCTCTTTATCTATTCTAGCACTTCCCCTGATGCTTTCAATAGCAAAACTTGGCAATATTTCAGGAATTTTACCATTGATTATTATTTTCCCACCAGACATCTGTGCACCAGCCCTACAAAGGCAATTTTTATCAATATAAATTGTGCCATTCTTCATATGCATTCCTGGGTAGGTCTCAGAACTGCCCATAATCTGAATGGTTCCTCCTTTCATCCAACATCCAATTTCATTACCGGCGTCTCCATGAATCAAAATCATGCCACCTTTCATCCCTTCGCTTTTTCCTCGATAAGAGGCTCCTACAAAATCACCGGTATTGCCTTTTACCTCAATCCTTCCTCCTAGCATAGATGCGCCTAACCAAGATCCTGCATCCCCACTTACAATTATGCTTCCATCTTTCATCTTGTTGCCAAGGTACATTCCAGCATTTCCATCGATCTGAATGTTTCCACCACTCATATTTTGTCCAATTCTTTTTACTTTTGAAACATCTCCAATAACTCTGATGCTTAGATCTTCAATCTTATCCACTTGCTCACCATTCACATCAAAAATCTCGCCAAGATTTATTTTCCTATTGCCTTCCCAGATCTCTATATTACGAATCTCGTCCAAGGATTTACCAACAATACTGTCTGGATTTAGATCGGGGGAATCTACTGGAACTCTTAATATTTTATTAATCTTGAATGTGATTTCAGCCATCTTCAAACCTCCGCAGTGACTTCAATTTTTTCTGGAATCTTCAGGTAATCTTCTCTTATTACATAGTTGCTCATTCTAACTGTATAGCTATCTTCAAACATATCCTTAAGATTCTCGAGAATGCTGCTTTCCAAATCTTTTGATATTCTGCTCTTGGCCCAATATGTTCTCCCATCAACGCAATCCAGAATCTCCTTTTTCTTTGAGATTATCTTTCCTCCTTTTATTGTATAATGAGCATTGCCGAAAGCACGTTTGAGTTTGGGATAATGTTTAGAAGGATCCATAGATGATGGATTGAAATCATATATCGCAACATCAGCATCAGCCCCAATGCCAAGATGGCCTTTATTCTTCAATCCTAGAGCTTTAGCTGTGGCAGCTCTTGTGATAATCGCTAACTCCGATAACGTATATTCTCTATCCATACCAGGTATATCTAAACGTCTTTTAGCGCTACTATTGATCTTAGCAAGTGCTTTCTCTCTAGCTTTTTTACTAACCAACCAAGAAATCACCAAGGGATATTTTGTGAAAGGTGCTCCATTGGGGTGATCTGTCGTCATAAAGATTCGCCACGGATCTTTCACTAATAATGCAAGCTCAAGACCTATCCCCCATTGAATTGCATTGACGTAATTGCTTCTTCTATATGTAAAAGGTACAATTCCAGATCCTGTCTCGGCTTCAACGTCGCAATTTACCCATTTATTTCCCGATAGTTTGTGCAAAAAGAACTGGAATGGACCGTCGGCAGTCATAGTTGTCGTATCACCGAAAGCTATCTGACCTAAGTCTAGGGTTACATGCTTATGTTTGTTTACATAATCAGCTATTTCTGGTGCACCTGAACTCAGATTCAGCCAAGAACTACCTTTGAATCCTGTAAATTGTGTATGAGTAATGTGAATTATCGGCTTATCTCCAGAATATAAATTACTTACAGAATCCATAGTCTCGATAGTTGTTTGATAATTTCCTGGAACCCCTAAATTATTTGTGTGAACGTGAATTGCATGAGGAAGATTTAGCATTTTATTGGCCTTGCATAAGCCCACAACGATTTCTCTTGGAGTGATACTAAAATTTGGAACTTCATCCTCAAGATTGGTTATGAAATTTCCCCAACCCCAAGCCTCAACTCCTCCTGGATCGACTATCTTAATTGCATATCCTCTAGTAGCTTCAAGCATCCATGAAACATAAGCAGCGCATTCCTCTAATTTATTCTCCTTTAATAGTTCCATGATAAACCAGTTGTTGCCCAAGAGAGTGTAACATGCTTTATCTAGAATTGGAATTTCATTCAACTCTTCATGAGTATGTCTTGCTTTCAATGGTGGAGCAGCTGCCTCTATTACAGTAGTATAACCTAGTGTAGAGTAACGATAGCCGGTGGTGAAGGTGGATGGAATCGAATGTCCTACTCCTGATCTCTTTATCTTTGTTTTATATTCTACGTCCTTTTCATGGTCCTCGGGTCTTAGAATTCTCCCCGAATTCACTTTGGAACCAGCGATATGAGAATGTATGTCCACTCCGCCGGGCATGACTATCTTTCCAGAAGCATCAAGAACACGAGCTCCTTTTGAAACTTTATCAACTATTTTATCATCCTTGATAGAGATATCCATCTTTTCTCCATCAACATTATTAATGGGATCGAAAATTATACCATTTTTAATTAAAAGCTCAGATGTCAAAAATCTCACTTACTAATTTTTTTTACTCTATTGAGCAGGTTTTGAAGGATCTCGACGTCTGATACTATACCGTTAGGTGGTTCGATAAACTTTCTTGCTTCGAGTACAACTCCATCCATCCTATATATACTTCCTTCAGTTTCGATACCAACATGAGCCGAAGGTATGACTACTTCGGAACAAAGTGTTGTTAGCGTCACATGAGGATCTATGGTTATTAAAGGGATCTTTGCCAAATTACGAGCTGCTTGATTTGGAAAGTTTGATATGGGATCTGAGGCTACAACTAGAGCCGCATCACATTCGTCTCGCATCAATATATCAACTGCTGAAGTATCCCCAGGATTGTAGAGTGGAAAACCTTTGCTTAAATCCACTGCAAAGGGATATCCAGTCTGCCAAGCTGTAACTTGGTTGGCACCTGTGACATTGAAATGCCCTCGCATTGGCATTATAAGGAATTTGGTACGTTTGTTCAATTCCCTAACAAGCGAAAGAGCCATATCGATGTTTCTACTCTTACCTAAACTCATTGTTATGCCTAAACCGAAAAAGATTATTCCGAATTCACAATTGACCATTATATCCGCTAAATTCTCTATCTCCTCTAATGGTACACCTGCAACTTTGTCTTGCTCTAACTCAAGATCTTTTACTGTAGCAGTTATAGCTGAGAGCAATTCATAATCTTTGTTGGGTTCTATTTGGATGAAGGAATCTGAGATCTTTGCTGTATCTGTCATTCTAACATCTACAGTAATAACATTTCTATCTTTTCGCGTTGCTCTGAATCTCCCCTTGCTAAGTGCTGAATATCTCATCATATGATTTGGATGAGCATGAACGGGATTGGCGCCCCAATAAATTATCAAATCAGCTCTATGCTTTACCTCTCCAAGTGTACAAGTTGATTCTCCAACATCCTGTATTCCTATTATCCCCGGACCGTGGCATGTGCCAGTAGTATTATCCATAACTCCCCCGATGCAATCCGCTAATTCTACTCCAAGTTCAATAGCTTCACAACTGGTTAGACTCCAGCCATACAAAATTGGGTACTTTGAATCAGCAAGAATGTTGGCAGCCTTATCGATAGCTTCTGATAAAGATGCTTTTGATAATTTATCTCCATTTCTCACCATCGGAAATTCATTTCTCTCTTTGTTGAAATTCATTAGTTTACCTAACGACATCGCACACGCGTTTTTTGCACGGCTTATATTACCATCTTTGATTTCAATCTCTAAGTTATCGCAACAACAACCGCAGACTGTACAGATAATATCCTGAAAAATTTTTGAACTCATATGCACTCATTTACTTCGAATTATTTCAATAATTTCCTCTATTGTTAGGACTTTTTCCTTCATCGCTGGCGAAATAGTGGCATTAATTCCTTTGTAGGTCGGCATACCTGTACTATGTGTCTTGGGATCGACCAAGAATTCAGCCCATGGACCATACGGCATAAATGCCATGCCTTTCTCCAAAGCTTGTGTTCCTATTGAAGCTTTGACGACTACACTCCCAGAATCAGTGCTGATTTTGACATTTTGTCCTTTTGCTATGCCTAAAGCATTCAAATCATCTTGATTTAATTCACAACATGCAACATTATTTAGATAATCTTCTGAGAGTTTGCCTTGTTCCTTAAGCCGGCCCTGAACCAAACTTCTTCCAGTTACTAGATTGACTTTCAATGATTTAGATTTCATTTTGATACCTTTTGAAGGCCAAGACTATTTCGGTTTTTCCATCAACTTCCTCTTTTCAGATCTAGTTCCGTCTTTAGAGTGCGGGTTCCTGAATACTGCATCGTTGCTTTTTTCAATTTCTCTGGCTTCATCAGCAAGCTTTGCTGCTGTACGTATTAACTCATGTGCAGTAGCGACCGTTGTTGTGTATTGTTTCCAGTCTTTTTGCTTGAAACAACCTTCAACTGAAAGTTTACCCACTCTCTCAGCCATTTCAAATGCAGCTGCAGCTTTTGCTTTAGCATATGGATTTTGGAAGTTAGCAGCTGAAACACTAACCTCACTATTTACAACAATTTTTGGTAAGTTTAGAGCTTTGCCCTTTTTGATCGACTCAACTAAACCGTCTATCTCATTCATTAGAATATTGAAGACTCCTGTAATTGAAAGGACCCTAATAACATCTGCATTAAACAAGCTCATCTCCACAGTATCCAAGAATTCTTTTCTAGCACCTATCATCGCATCAGATTCTACAATAATGTATCCCATGCCAAGTTCTTCTATCTTCTCTAGAGCTCTCTTAGCTGGGCTGTCAGATACAACCACGGCGGGAATGCCTTTTTCTTTAAATTTTTCCATGGCTTTCATTGGTGCTGGTAGAGAAGCGTTTGGAGTGGTTAATATTATTAAATTGGGTTTTGGCTCACAAACTTTCTCAGCTATATCAGTCGCATGCTTAGGAGTTAACTTCGAGCCAGATCCAAATACCAATGCATCAATATCTTCTCTCTCAGCTCTCTCGTCAAGAATAAATTCTATTAAAGGGGCTGAACCGATATTACCCACTTTTGCAAATCCTATGATTACTTGATCCATTTTTTTTAATCCCCATGATTCTAAAAGCAATATTGGTTTTAAATAGAATGATATTGCAAGATAAAAAAGAAGTGGTCTTAAAAAATTGTGAAATTAAACAAAGTGGATATTTCTTTAAATTTAAGCTTGATTCAATAGATTTGAGAGGAGAGATAAGGAATGGCTGATGTGGAAATTGAAGATACTTTTGCTGAAGCTTTTCCAATGATTGCTGGAAGAGTTTTGATCACAGCAGAAAACGATGATTGGGCGATGAACTCTGCAAGAAGTGCAACAGGTTTTGCTTCGTCTATCATTATGTCTCCTGCAGAAGCAGGAATAGAAGGCCCAAAAGCTTCACCTAAGAAAACACCTGATGGAAGGCCAGGTGTGTATATTCAAGTGTATCATCGAACTGGAAGAGAATTTAAAATGCAGATGCTCGCTCGTATTGGTCAATGCATTCTAACATGTCCTACAACAGCGGCCTTTGATGCAATTCCTAAAGCCAAGAAAAGGCTCAAATTGGGCAGAACGATCCGATATTTTGGAGATGGTTTTCAAAAGAAGGATCAAATGGCTGGCAGAGATATCTGGAGAATACCGGTTATGGAGGGGGAATTCATAATTGAAGATAAATTCGGAGTCAAAAGAGCTGTTGCAGGAGGTAATTTATTGATAATGGCAAAAGATCAAACGATTGGTCTTGAAGCAGCTGAAAAAGCTGTCCTTGCAATCAAGGGTGTTGAGGGTGTTATCACACCATTTCCTGGTGGTATCTGTAGATCAGGTTCAAAAGTAGGTTCAATGAAGTATAAACTACTAGCCTCAACAAATCATCCTTTCTGTCCTGTATTAAAAGATTCAATAGAGAATTCAGTGTTACCAGCTGGAACCGGTGCTGTTTATGAAATCGTAATAAACGGACTTACTCTAAGTCTAGTTGAACGTGCCATGAAGGTTGGATTAAAGGCAGCAATGGATGTAGAAGGTGTAATGAAGATTACAGCAGTCAATTTCGGTGGTAAGCTGGGTCCATTCAAAATAAATTTAAAAGATCTTCTATGATAAGCAACTATGTAGGCAAATATTCTTCAACTCATATAGCGCGCTTCCCTGAGGTTAAAGATAAAATCTGAGAGGTTACGCTACTTCCCCTAAAGAGCATCCTGGATATTTGCAGTCTTTACATTCTGGTGGATCGGCTCTAGGTTCAGAAGTCCCTTTTATAGAATCTATAAGCTTTATGCTTACTTTCACTTCTTTATCTGATCCTTTAATTACAAGAGTTATTGCACCTTCTGCACCGCCAACTCCACCCGCACCTATGGGAATTGCTTCTACATTGTTTAAAATCTGAAAGGCTTTTACTTCGTCTACAACTGTTCCATTTAAAGGTAATACCCCGACTGGCATGCCCATTGAGTAATCCATCTTTCCAATACCAGATTCGGAAGATGCATGAAATATCGAAGTTGGTATCATTTTCTCTAAACCCACAGGGATTATCATCCTTATACCTCTTGCCATTGCAATGCCAATCACTTTCCCTATAGTTCCTCCAATTGAACTTCCTAGAAAAATACCAACATTTCCATTGGGGTCAATGGCATTTGCGCCTTTAATGAAAACATCCTCGGACCCCATTCGTTTTAGAACATCATCAATTGGAGTGTCTTCGTAAAGCTTGCCTTTTTCAAGAATCCAGTTCCTGGCATAACCCCTTTGTCGTATTGAGTCGAGCATCTCCTGCATTAGACAAGTTCCGCGTGGTATAATTATTCCACACCCATAACCTTTCTCTACTTTTTTATTTGTCAATTCTTCTAACACGAATGCGCAAGTAGTACTTGAACCTAAGAGTATTATGCCATCTTTTAGTGCTCTCTTTACTGGATCCAGCGAAATTACAGCTTTAGCTATAAGCGCTTTGGATTCTGGTGGCGTTAAAGTAATTTGTGCTTGCATGTTCTCTAGTTTAGTCTGACTAAATTAAAAAGCTTCACATGCAAGCTTTGTTCTATTAAATTATAGCGCGCGCGCTTTCAATTTCTTAAAGATTTGATCCATTATTCAATGCCTTTTTGCGCTAAGTTTTGATCTTTATGTAATCCGTTCCTTTTGCATCTAATGAACCTACAACGAATCTATAGCTAGTCTCATTGCTCTTTATATCGAATACTTTTTCGAGTTTTCCTCTGATGACAATTGTCTCACCTTTTTCAGCTAAATCGGCATAATTTCTATCATAACTGACAAGCTCATTTACATCTTGGATTTTTGAACCATTGATTATGCGTGTTTCTTCAATCACATAATTTGCTGGAATAAATATGTTCTCAGATGAATCTATTACACAGGCTTCAGCTTCTACTAGACCTACGGATGAATATTTTTTATCGCCATAATTTTCAGTTATTTCAATTTCGGTTTTAACTGGATTAACTGAAAAGAATGTGCCTTTGAATGTTCCTCTATTCCACTTACGTTCAAAAAATATTTTCAATTGTTCTTTATTCATGAATCTAAATCGTTTCTCAGACTTTAAGAGAAATTCTCCGTTTGCTTTTTTTATTAAAGTATCATTATTTTGTAAAATTCTAACTAAAGTTTCTTTTACTTTCAGACTATTTTCTTTTCCGTATACTGTAATATCAATATCAGAGAAATTAAGATCATGAATCCCAAGAAGAATGGATCCAGTTATCCCAAAGTTATTAATTGAAATCCCACTTTCTTTAGAGAGTAGCTTTGATAAATCCAACGCTTTTTGACTTAAAGAATCTAAGTTAGAAGAATCTAACATATCCAATAATTTCTCTTCTGGGATAAAATGCTTCTTTATATCAGTAATTGGCACGGATGGAAAATTAAAATCGTAATTCTCTAACTGGTAAAGATAATGCGGATAGTTTTTTTCCACGATCTTTATTGATTCAATTAAATTCGGGATGTCATATTGCTTAATGGTCCGTATTAGATTGTTATTTCTCTCTTTTGAGGACTTTAGAAAATATTTGAGGTATGAAATTATTCTGTCTTGTGGATGGATGTTTCCAACCACAGTAAAGTATAATCCATCCCTTGTAAGAAGGTGATCTCTATCTCTAAAGGTTCGTTTTGGCAATTCATTTCCACATTTTAATATGTTACGATAACAAATCTTATGAAATGTAAGCTTTAATTAAAGTCAGTTGGAATTAAAAATTCCATTGAGTTGATTATCGATTAATGATAAATGAGCAGGTATCAAATTGCTTACAACTTGCGATGCTTTTAGAAGTAAGTGCCTATCCAAAACCGGGCAACATTCATAGGACTGCTGATTTCAAAGATACAAAATATGAACATTTTCTCGCATCTACCATCGCAATTGGAGAACAATTTCGTCATGCTACAAATATTGGCATTAAAATTTCTAAGAAAGAAATCGAATTGAAAAATGTTGTAATCGGTAGAATGATAAATAATGCTGTAAGCGATATGTTATCATGGCAAAGTGGTGGAAACACCAGTTTGGGTATTATTTTACTTCTAATGCCTATCGCAATTTCAGCCGGCATGGTTTTTGGTCATGGGGATTTCTCAAAAGTAAAATTACGAAATACTTTGAGAGATATTATCAAATCAACCAGCCATGAAGATGCATTAGAGGCTATTAAAGCAATAAGGAAGGCAAAGCCCGGAGGTCTGGGAAGGGTCGAATCCTTCGACATTACCGACAATAACATAGAAAAAAAGATTTTACGAGAAAAACCTACCTTATTAGATCTCTTCAAGATTTCTTCAAAACGTGATTCGATAGCTAATGAGTGGGTAGATAACTACCCAATTACATTTGATATAGGACATCCATATTTCATAAATTGCATTAAAAATAATCATGATACAAATAGTGCCATAGTCCAGACTTATCTGCATATTCTATCAAAATTCCCAGATAGCCTAGTTATAAGAAAACATGGTATGGAAAAAGCAAGAAGAATCTCTGACAATGCTAAAGAGATACTCAATCTGGGTGGAATCACTACAATTAAAGGAAGAGAGAAATTGAGCCAATTGGATAAGGAATTTACAAGTGACAAACACAAAATAAATCCGGGTACTACAGCAGATCTCACAGCATCTACTCTTTCTATAGCTATTTTGGATGGATTTCGTCCTTGAATTTAACCATCTAATCTTCTTACAATTACTACAGGTCTATGAGTCAAACTTTCTAGCATTTCCCAAGAAACTTCTGTAATTCCGACGTTAAAATACTTGGACATATCCCATACAGTTCTTCCAGCTCCAGATTTAATCGCCTTATTAGCAATCGCTGATATTCTCAAAGATATTTCTGGAGATAAATATTCGTCAGATGTTGCAATTGGTGTGGATCTCGCTCTTAATTTTAGAAATCTACCAAGTAAATAAGCAAAAGGCCCTATGTTCAATATCTTCTTTAAAGTTGTAGGTCTTGAGGTTAAATGTAAGTCTTTGAAACTGAATGATTTATCGCTATCAAGAATTATGACGATTATGCTAATACCGATTTTTTCTTTTACAAATGAGTGTATCTCCTTTGCAATAATTTTTGGATCTTCTAATGGCAAAGATACAAATTCATATGGCAGATTGCTTCCATCTATACCACTTTCAGAAAAATTTTTTAAAGCATAAATTGGTCCAGCATAAGATAATATTGTTTGTTTATGATTGGCTCCCTCCTTTATCGGATAATTCCTTAATCTCTCTAAATTGGTTTGATTAATTCTTGCTAAAGGTCCAAGTAAATATCCCCAAATCCTTCTCATCCAGAAACTTGCAAGGAGTCGTGCCGATAATCCTGGAGATATCTTTGCCTCGTTAACAATTCTACCAAGAGCAATTGAGATCGCTTTTTCTGATATTACGAGGAAATCATTATCTTTTGCGTGCTTTCCTACAAACTCTAGAGTATGGATTAGATAATCTTCGCCTGGCTTCCAGTATTTTGTTTTCATTGTAATAGTTTTATATTTGATCTTGGGCATCTCTTTCAGAAAACCAACATTAAACTTTTAGTAATAATTAATAATCTCAAGAAAGTCCCTTAGAGTCTTAAATCAATCTTTTTTTAATTTGATGATCTACAAGAATATGAGTCCAATATGAAGATCGGGATACTTACGAGAAATGAAGAATCTTGGTGCTCTTCACAGTTAATTAAGGCCTTAAAAAAACATAATATAGGATCATTGTGCCTGAATTTCTCAAATTTAGTAGCTAAAGTCGGCGATCAACCTTATGTTTCTTTTAGGGAAATAGATTTGTTAGATGAACTAACCGCATTGTTAGTCCGTCCGATTGGACGTTGCTCCACTGAAGAGATAATTTTCCAAATGGATGTACTTCATAAACTGAGTAAACAAGGTTTGATCATTTTCAATCACCCTTCAGCTATAGAAAAAGCTGTTGATAAATATTATACTCTCTCTTTGCTAAGTGATTCAGGATTGCCTGTTCCAAGAACAATTGCAACGCGAAGCATTAAAGATGCAATAAGAGCATTCAAGAATTTCGGCGGAGAAGCCATAGTCAAACCATTATTCGGTTCAAGAGGAATAGGTACTGCGAGAATATCGGATGCTGATGTTGCTGAGAGAGTTTTTAGAACGTTAAGATTTTATCGACATGTAATATATGTTCAGGAGTATATTCCCCATGGGAATAAGGATATAAGGACATTTGTCGTGGGAGATGAAATAATATCATCCATGCAAAGGATTTCCGATTCATGGAAAACAAACATAAGTAAAGGTGCAAAACCGATTAAGATGGAAATCAAAGGGGATATTAAGGAAATGAGTTTAAGAGCTGCTAAAGCAATCGGATGTGAAATAGCTGGTGTGGATCTTATGGAGACAAAAAAAGGCCCTTATATACTTGAAGTCAATTCTCAACCAGGGTGGAGAGGGCTCCAGTCCATATCAGAAGTGAATATAGCTGGAAAGATTATTGATTATATAATTCAGAAAT
>SMTZ1_10000435_pt1 | contig 38664 bp, 28 predicted proteins | sample DeeMarSWOR136_30_FD_25667 | JGI IMG/M metagenome (IMG submission 25667)
TAATATATCAAAATCAAGAAATAGAATCAAACTTACATAAAAAAGAACACAGTTCAGAGATTTCTCATATTTTTACTTCCTTTGATACTGTTTACTTATTTTAATTGGACATAGTAGTTTTATTATTATCATTCCAAAAGCATGTGAAAAATGAAGCGAGCTTCGTTCATCCTTAGTGATTTTAAATGAATTATGGTTCTCCCTGAATTTGTACATAAATCTTTCTGCGTCGAGGACCATCATATTCTGCAAACATGATTCCTTGCCAAGTACCCAATACTAATCTTCCATCATGAATCATTACATCTATTGATGGTCCAGTGAGAGTTGATTTAATATGTGCATCAGAATTTCCTTCTCCATGAGAAAATCCAGCACTCTGAGGAATTAATTTTCTCAAATGATTGATTATGTCTTTCATAACAGCAGGATCAGCATTTTCATTAATTGTAATTCCCGCTGTAGTATGAGGTATGAATATTCGGCACACTCCTTCCCTCACGTTTGATTTTCTTACGACCTGATTAATTTCACTTGTTATATTTACCAGAACTTCCCTACTTGGAGTTTGTAATTTTAATTCTTCAAAACTAATCATATTATTACCCTATTAATTATTGAATTATAATCATATTAATTAATTCTCTTTTCTTAAAAGTTACCGTGTTTACCTTTTCCTTTAATAAATTCTTTACTTCCTTCTAAATATTCTCCACTTTCCAAAGTTTTTAAACCAAAGTCAAATTCTTTCGCCATAGCGTCTTTTATTCCTAAACCAAACTGATTATAAGCAGATAATCGGTCATTTCTCATACAAATTTGAGGAAAAGCTGCAATCTCTCTTGCCAATTGTTCAGCTATAGCTCTTGATTGTCCTACATCAACAATCCGATTAGCAAGACCCCAATTATATGCTTCTTCTGCATTTATAGAACGACCGGTCAATATCATATCTAAAGCCCGACTTAAACCAATAAGTCTTGGTAACCTCACAGTTCCCCCATCAATGAGAGGGACACCAAATCTACGGCAAAATACTCCAAAAATTGCATTTCTTTCGACTATTCTCATATCACACCAAATAGCAAGTTCAAGACCTCCAGCTACCGCATAACCTGCAACTGCAGCAATAACTGGCTTTGATAATATCATTCTACTTGGACCCATTGGACCATCTCCATGTTTATCAATTCGATTTCTGATTCCTTCTGAAATGGCTTTTAAATTCGCACCAGAACAAAAAGTGCCATTAGCACCCCATAAAACACCTACTAAAGCTTCATTATCATTTTCAAATTCACGGAAAGCATTAGCTAATTCTGATGCTGTTGGTCCATCCACTGCATTTTTAACTTCTGGATTATCTATTATTATTGTAGTAATTGGATAATCTTTCTCAATTCTTATTGCCATAAAGTAAGTAAAATTTGGTGGGAAATAAATTTATTTTGATGTGGTATTTGAGGAAATATTTAAAGGCTCATTTTTTCTTCTTCAAATTTGTTTTATAATCTTTTTTAAAAGCTCTAAAATCTCCAATATCATCATTTCCTCCTACAAATTTGGGCAAATGATAATAGGCTCTGAATTCATCTGAAAATATTAAACTGATAAACAGGCCTTTTTGATCTAATTTTTTATATAGATGGATATCCAGATGAGGGGTTTCTCCAGCATTATCCACCACAATATTCTTTCCTGCTGCTTGAATTTTTTGATAAACCGATAACCATTTATCAGGATTAGATGATCTTTCTTTTGCACCGGGAACCCATTGAATCCCGGTGATAGATGGCACCTTTAATAAATCGTCTAAATGAACTAGTTGACCTGGTCCATCTAAATGATAAATTGCATAATCCATACTTTCGGCTTGCGTGGTAATATCTGGTAATACAAATCTTTTGAAATATTTTGGTGATAGCATAGCACTAAAATCAGATTGGATTGGATACCATCTTTTAGGGCACCATATTGGCATCCAACTATTACAACCATCAGCATAATGTTCTATTATTGTCTGAAGATCATCATACACTTTCAGTAGTTTTTCAAGAATAATAGACCGGCAAGTATCAATAATTTCTGGTTGTCGCTTCATGGTTAGAATAATATTTGTTGGACCAAGAAAAGATGATAAAATATCCATTACTCCTCCTAAATCAGTTACACTAATAGAAAAATCATTTCCAGCATGTTTTGCACTATATTCGGTTATTCTTAACAGACGACTATACCATGGATTATCCTGATTTAGTTTTACCTTCTCTAACAGTGGTATGACTTCTTTTACTGATGTGTCTCTATGGAACCAAACAGTATTTGTTTGAAATTTGGGCTGAATTCCAAATACAGAAGCCATGATTCCTGGCCCATAATTTGGAAAAAATCGAGGGATTGCTTCAGCGCCAAACTTTAAATTATTTAGAACTTCTTTAAATTTATTAAAATAGATATGAATTTTATCCCAATTCTGTGCTAAATACCAAGGCTCTCCGAAATATTCAAAAAGATATTCAATTTTTATATTTCTTAGACCTGGTAGAAAATAATAATAAGCAATACAAGGCCTATCAATGATTTCATGATCCCACCATGCCTTTAAGCGTTCTTTGGCTTCATTGATATCCTCTTTATAAATACTCATTTAACAAAACCAAATTTCTTTTTGCTTGTTTGAGATTAAATTTTGATAACACAAGAATTATAATAAATACTTCTAATTCCACAAAAATGTAATGCAGAGATAGTTGATTATATATAAAATTCCGAGCTGCTTTAATGAAAAGCATTATTTTTATAGATATTATTATTGATATCATAATTACATTATGAACGCCCATGAAAGAGTATTAAAGGCAATCAATCACGAAGAAGCTGATCGTATACCTCTTTTTTGCCAAGACATTATGCCCAGCTTCAGAAGAGAATTATCGAAATATTGGGGTAATGAATTCAAAAGAGGAAGAAAATATTTCTTTTATTATTTAGATTTTAATTTTCATAAAAAATTAGGATTTGACTGTTCTTGGGGTTTTGAAGGATTTCCAGTCATTTTACCTCCCAGATATCTTAAAGAATATCCACTACCCCAATTAGAAGATTCTAACAAATATATTGATATTGATGGAAGAATTTTTTTGAAAAAAACCCCTGAAGAATCTGATATCTCTTGGTATTTAAGCAATTATATAAATTCCGAGGAAATGGCAGACAACTTTTACGAAACTTATTATGCTATTGAATGGGAAGAAGCTCCTGACTTTGCATCAAAAATTAATAAAAAACTCAAAAGGTTTCCAATTGATGATATTGTTCCATGTGCTCACCTATCTCCAATTTTGGAACCTATTTGGCAAGGAATTGGTTTAGGTATGTTAATAAAATTAATTCGAAAAAACAAAACTAAGATAAAAAAATATATTGCCCTGAGGACTAAAAAAGCTGTTAAAGGAGCTAAAATGCTAGCTGAGACAGATTTTGAGATCTTTTTTCTTTGTGATGATACTGCTCTAAAAAATACTACAATGATAAATCCTCAATATCATTATGAACTGATCATTCCAGCATATAAAAAAATATTAAATGAGATTAGAAAAGCTGGAAAATATGCTATTTTCCATTCAGATGGTTTTACAGAGCCTTATTTTGATGGTTTAATTAAAGCAGGATTTCATGGGGTAGAATCTTTAGAACCAATGGCGGGGATGAATTTAAAACACTTGAAGGCGAAATATGGTGATAACTTATGTCTAATTGGGAATTTAGACGTCTCTCAACTTTTACCATATGGGAATGAAGATGAGGTTGTAAATGCTGTTAAAAAATGCATTCAAGATGCTGGTGCAGGTGGTGGATATATATTGAGTCCCTGTACTGACATAACTAATGCTTGTAAACTCGAAAATGTTTTTACAATGATTTCAGCAACAAAGAAATACGGAATATATCCCTTAAAATTATGAAATAGGTATTGCAATACCTACTTTTAATTAAAATAAAAAAAAAAATTTTAAAAACCGAGTTCAAATAGCTTAGCTTTATTTTCTAAAACTTTTTCTTGAGTGAGAGGATAGAATTTCCAAAAGATTAGTGTGCCTGTTAAGAGGACCAACATAGGAATAATTCCTAAAAGGAGACGAATACCCAAGATAACCAAGTTCACATTTGCACCAGATGCAACTAAATCCGCATAAGTTTCAAGTCCAGGATCAAATCCAGTAAGAGTAAATACTAAAGTAATTAACGCTTCATCGATAAAAGCCGTTGCCATTCCTATTACTGCCCACGTACCAACAAGTATACCTTTTTGCTGTTTCCCAGTACGCACAACAAAATCATCTTGTACGTTCGAATATAATACTGGCATTCCAATTGTCCACACACATCCCGTTCCAAAACCCATCATAAACATGAAAATTCCAAAATCAATAGGTGTTTGGAAAAAACCGAGTGGTATTATTAAACCACATAATATAAAACTCCCGATTAAATATGCTTTTTTATTGTTATTCAACTTTTTAAGAAATTTGAGCCATATTGGAATAGAAGTTAATGCACCTGTGAGAAATAATGCGAAAAAGACAGTCATTACATCTGGATCATCAGATCGCAAAATAAACGTTGTTAAATATGCTACCATTCCAGTCATTATTGTTGTAGCTGAAAGGAACGCAACATACGCAGCATAGAGAGCCATAAAACTTTTATGTTTAAGAACTAACAATAGACCTCTAAATATATGTAATCGTTCATAATCTCTTGAGTAATATCGATCAATAATGATCTTATCCTCCCGAGCTCCAGGGATAAATATAAACCCAAAAATAATCATTATTAAAGCCATAATTGCTGCCATAATGGGGTATCCAAGAAACACAAAAAGCGGTGGAAGCATCATTCCAAGTACTTGTGCGGTCATGTCAAAGAAACCCCAAGATCCCGCATATATCCTTCTTTCTGTTTCAGTTCGAAATTTATCTGCACGAAGTATTGACACATGGAGATCTACAAGTGTGATAAATAAATCAAACAAGAACAGAGAGAGCAAGAGCCACAACATTACTGGTAAAGGATTTGATGGATCTAGTTCTGGAGCAGAAAATACCATGATTAAAGATAAGGACTGTGGAATAAATCCGATTAAAATCCATGGAAACCGTCGACCCCATTTTCTTGTCCACTTAAAATTTCGATCAGTTAGCCATCCAATTAATGGGTCGTTAAGACCAGCCCAAACAGTATTTATTGCAACAACAGTCAATATCAAAATAGGCTCAAGACCTACAACTGTGTGATAATAATAATACATGAAGAGATTCATTGTTGCTGTAGGAATCGTCCAGAGGATATTGTATGTACCAAAGGATAAATAAGTCCTACGTGAATGCCTTGAAGTTTGAGGTTCTTCATATTCAGACATAAAAACCACCAAAATTAGATTTTTTTTTGAATGTTTTAATAATTTCTTTTTATAAATTTTTATTATTACTAATTAATTTTACTTTTTTTAAAGATTTCCCCTCTTTTCCAAAAGATAATGTTTAAAACGGTTATAACTATAATTTAAATTCATTAGATGAAAAAGATATTTTAAATTATTTTTAAACAATCTCATTCATTAAACCTTCTTAAAAAGTAATTTGTACTAATTATCCTAATATTTAAAAAAAATTTCTAAATTAAATTTAATTTATAAAAGTAAGAATAGAAAAAAATAGTTCAATAAGGAATGTGCGGAAATCATTTTATATTAGCTAATGATTGGTGGGAGTTGAAAATTCAGAATATTGATAGAGAAAGCTTTGTATACAATTTACATGACAAAATTAACAATATAGATTATTCAGATCAAGACTATCATTATAGTATTTTGACTTCAAGAAAGAAAGGATCACGATTTGCGTATTTATTTCACTTAGGATCAGAATATAAAGCCAAAAAAGTGTCTACGAGAGAGATTCACATGGTTGGAAGTGATATTTTAATAGTAGAAGGAAAATTCGAGGACACAGATATTTTATTCTCTCAAAAATTTATACTTAAAGAAGATAGCAAGTGGTTAGATGAAAAAATCACACTAACTAATCATGGAATTAAAAAAGTGAGGTTTAGCTTGATCAATCTTGGTTTTAAAAAAAATTTATTCAAGCAATATTCTGGCTGGAATGACCACTTAGACGAATTTACCTTAACTTCTATTCCGACTCGAAGATATTTTGGATATGGGGAAGATCGAAGAAAGGAAAATTTTAGTGCTAATGATATATTATTTGGGGCTTGGGTTGCTAAAGAAGCAGAATTGCCTGGTTTTTGTGCTGAAGGATGGTTATGGGGTAATTCAAAAGGAGGCTTACTTACGTGCAAGTATAATCAATCTCAAATGGAATATTCTCGGTTTCAGCGTATATCAACCACATTATCGGGAAGAGGTGCTGAAGATATATATGTAATATTTGGAGGTGTTTATCTCTATGAAGGTAATCCAGAGTTAGCTACAATCTTGGAACCTAATGAAAATTATTCATTTGGTGTTTCACGGTATGCCGTTTATGAGGGAGATTATAAGAAGGGTTATTATCTTTATAGGAGTCATATTGAGGGGCAAGGTCATAAGTTTAAGAAAGAATACAATCCCCCAGTTCACTGGAATGAGTTATATAATTTAGGATGGGTAGCAGAAAAAACAGGTTTCTTTGTAGATAGTACTGAATTCGAAGTATATACTTTAGAACAGTTATATAACGAAGCAGCTATAGCTCGAGATATTGGTGCTGAATCATTATATCTAGATCCTGGTTGGAATAAAGCCCTCGGTTCTGAAATATGGAATGAAGAGCGATTTGGATCCTTAAAGGATTTCTCAAAAATTATCCATAAAAAGTATGGTTTAAAGCTCGCTTTACATCTCATGATGAATTTTGAAGGTGAAAATGAACCTGATGAATTTTATTTAAAAACTAAAAAGGGTGTAAAAGTAGTAGCTGATCCTTATATTAATCTCTATTGTGTATGTGCTAATGAACATTGGGTCAAAGAAAAAACTAAGAGAATATTGGAATTAGCTAAGGAAGGGATTGATTTTTTTATGTTTGATTTCACTGGTTTTTCAATGTTCATGGTTGATGATCTCGGTTGTTTTTCTAAGGATCATGGTCATGAAATTCCAATGCTAAGACAAACTCATGCAGAAAATATATTAAAAGTAATACAAAACGTTAAAAAAGAATATCCACATATTCTTATTGAAGCACATGATAGGGGAGTGAAACCAAGACATCCATTATATTATCAACATAACCTTCCTCACACTTTTGACGAAAATTGGGGTTTCGAATGCATGTGGAACCCAATGCAGGATTTACTATCTGGAAAATCAACTCAATTGTTTGAATATAATTTAGCTTATTCTATTCCTTTGTATCTACATATAAATGAAAATAGTGATAATGAACACATGCTGCAGTTCTGGTGGTACGCCTCATTAGTGCGACATTTAGGGATTGGAGGTTTAAAAGATAAATCCAGTTCAAAATACAAAGCTCTGAAACAAGCAATGCTTCTTTATAGAATTCTAAAACCCATATTAGTTCGGGGTACTTTTTATGGCATATATTATGATATGCACCTTCATGTGGCTGAGGATAACTCATCTGCGGTAATAATTGCTTATAATTTGACAAGCAGAAAGAGAAAAATGAATATTCCATTAGATCTCTCACAATATGGTCTCCAAGTCAACAAAACAGAAATTTATACTGGAATAAACAAACTATTATCCAGCCCTTTAAGTACAGAATCTAATTTTGAAATAGTGATCCCTCCGTTATCACCAGTAATAGCAGTCCTAAAGTAATAGCATATTTATGGATATCCTATTTAAGCGTCTCTATTTGATCCTTAAACTGGTCTATTTTCACTCTTAACGCCTCAAGTTTTTGTCTTTCTGAATCAACAAGATCTTTTGGTGCCTTTGTCGCAAATTCACTTTGAAGCTTTTTTTCAATTTTTTTAAATTCAGCATTAGATTTATCGAGAACATTCCTAATTCGTGATTTTTGCTTTTCAATATCTATCATTCCTGATAAAGGGATAAAAGCAGGTATTCCATGAAGTACTATTCTGATTGATTGAGGCGGTGGAGTGATATCTTTCTTTATGATAAATTTATTATCATCGATAAATGCCATATTTATAAACTCAAATTGAGCTAATTCAAATATTTGAGTGTTTTCTGTTTCGATATGAAGTGGAACTGTCTTCTTAAGAGGAATTCCAAATTCGTGTTTAACTCGACGTATTTCTCTTATAAAGTCTGCTATTATATTAAAACTATCTTCAATGGTCAAATTTATAAAATTTTTATCAGCATTTAGCCATTGAGCATACATTATAGTAGGTATGTCTTTAAGATTATCCGGAAGTGCTTGCCACAGTTTTTCTGTTATAAAAGGGATGATTGGATGCATTAATCGGTAAAAATTTTCTAATACATGTAAAAGCACTGATTTATGAATAAATTTATCTATGTATTCCTCATCATATAAATAAATCTTACTCATTTCAATATACCAATCACAAAATTCATTCCAGAAGAAAGTTTTGATTTTTCTGACCATTTGAAGGTATTCATAATTATCAATATGCATTTGTACCTCTTGAATTAATGAGTTTAACCTGGAAATGATCCATTTGTCTGCAAATTTCAATAAATTCGAATCAAGAGTATTAAATCTAGGGATTTCTTCGTGCTCACTAATATTCGATAATACAAACCGAGATGCTTGCCAAATTTTATTACAAAACTTATGTGCGGCGTCTAGATTTCTAGGATCAAGGTTAGTGTCTAATCCTGGAACAGCATTAGATATTAAGACATAACGAAGGGAATCTGCGCCAAAATCTTTGATAATTACCAAGGGATCATATTGGTCTACATCTTCCATAGATTTACTGATTTTTTTTCCTTTCTCATCCCTAATTAACCCATGTAAATATACAGTATGGTAAGGAACTTTTCCCGTTAATTCAAGTCCTAACATAATTTCTCGTGCAACCCAGAAAAAGAGAATATCATAACCAGTTTCTCGAGTATCGGTTGGGAAAAAGCGTTTATAATCAGGGTGTTCAATATTAGGCCATCCCAATGTTGAAAAAGGCCATAATCCACTAGAAAACCAAGTATCTAACACATCTTCATCTTGGTGCACTTTTGAGCTATTACATTTAGGACAAGTTTTTACAACTTCCACATTTGGTTCTGGGCATATTTCTGCTTTACATTCATTACAATACCATACTGGAATTCTGTGTCCCCACCAAAGTTGACGAGAGATACACCAATCGTGAATATTCTCCATCCATTGGAAAAATCGGGGTTCTTCTCTCTCAGGAATGATTTTTATGTCTCGTTCTTTAACTTTTTTCATAGCAACTTCAGCAAGTGGTTTGGTTTTTACAAACCATTGTAATGATATTCGTGGTTCGATGGTTGTATGACATCGTTGACAATGAGGTTCAGAATGAAAATATGGTTCAATATCAGCCAATAATCCTTCTTTTTCTAAATCCCTAAGTATTGCTTCTCGGCATTCATATCGATCTAATCCAGTATAAAAATCTACAAAACCAGGGAGAATTTGCGCTTTCTCATTGAATATGTTAATGACCTCTAAATCATGTTTTTTACCTATTTCAAAATCATTTGGGTCATGTGCTGGAGTTATTTTTAAAGCTCCTGTTCCAAATTCAGGATCAACATAAGGATCAGCTATAATTGGAATAGATCGACCAACTCCTGGCAATACAGCCCATTTCCCAACGAATTTTGCATATTTAGGATGAGTCTCAATGGTAGCGACTGCGCTATCACCTAATAAAGTTTCCGGTCTCGTAGTAGCAACGATGATAAAATCTTTTGCACCTTCAGCCCATTTTCCACTTGCCCAAGGATTTTTTGGTCCCTTCCATGATTTACTGATAATCGGATATTTAATATACCATAAATGCCCCTTTTCTTCAATAGGTTCAGTTTCTAAATCCGAGATTGCAGATTCACACCTTCCAGGACACCAATTAACTAGATATTCACCGCGATAAATTAACCCCTTGTGATATAGACGGTAAAAGGCTTCACGTACAGCTTGTGATAAATTGGGATCTAACGTAAAATATTCCCGAGTCCAATCACAACTAATACCCATACTTTTCGATTGTTTAGTAATCCTGGTGTGATATTTATCCTTCCATTCCCAAACCTTTTCTACGAATTTATCTCGTCCCAATTCCTTACGCTTAATTCCTTGCTTTAGTAATTCACGTTCAACAACATTTTGAGTCGCGATTCCTGCGTGATCTGTTCCTGGGATGTAGAGAGTTTCCTTTTGTCGCATTCGTTCATATCTAGTCATTAAATCTTCTAAAGAGATAGTAATTGCATGTCCTAAATGAAGTTGACCAGTCACATTCGGCAGTGGGATAGTTATACAGAATCGGTCAGAAGATTCATTAGTGATACCTAATTCTTTAGACTTTTCAGGTGGAAAGAAGCCTTCCTTTTCCCACCATTCATATATTTCTTTTTCGATTTTTTTATGATCGTAAACTTTCAATAATTTTTCTTTCATTTTTAGTCCTCGAATGAATAAAATAGTTCTTCAAAAATCTTAAGGCTTTTGGGTTTAAAGTGATGTTAAAAAAATGTACTTGGTTATGATCTTCAATTTAAATTGAGTGGGTATCTTCGATATTTTTCAATAGCAGCTCTCATTGCTAATACATTTTCCCAAGGCATATTCAGAATGTCATGACTTGGACCTATTATATATCCTCCTCCATGACCTGCGGCTTTTAAACATCTTTTTACATCCTGTTCAACATCTTGTGGTGTTCCAAAGGTAAGAACTCCACTTGAATCTAACCCTCCCATAAAGCATAATTTATTCCCTAAAGTTTTTTTTAGCCCTGCCAAGTCAACACCAGCAGTAGCTTCCAAAGATTGTATGCAGTTAAGACCAATATTAACTAAATCAGGTAGAAAACTATCAATCTTTCCGCATGAATGAAGCACTGTAAGCATCCCCTTTTTCTTACATTTATCATACATATTTTTATGATATGGAAGGATCAGCTCGCGAAAGTCTTTAACAGAGAATATTGGATTTTCCTTATAGCCAAAATCATCACCAAAAAATATTATATCAACACCAGCTTCTGAAAGTCTCTTAATTATTTCAATATTTGCTTTTGCATATTCTTCCATTATTTCATGAATAAATTGACGGTTCTTTCGCATATAATATGCTAAACGGACTAGTGATAAACCATTGAATAAGGATTCTGTAGGGTTTATTGGCATGCTTACCATGGGATAAAAATAAGGTGAGACAGCTTCTACAAATTCGTTCCAAATCCGGGGAGAATATTTAATTCTATCATTTATTAGCTCGGATGGTTTACCATATCTGTCCCAATAAGAATGTAAGATTTCTGGAGTTGTGTAATATCCCCCAACATACCAACTATATTGTAATCCAGTATTAATTTGAGCTATATTTTTATAAATTCTTCCATCCATGAGATCAATATAACTATCAGGATATTCTGGAGGAGCCTTCTTCGTTCGTACTTTTAGTTTCTTATGACCAAATGGATCCATTGCAAAAATATCAACATCCCAAAACCTTGGTTCTGAAATATAATATTTTAGCTTATTAGCCTTCAATTGGACCCATGAATGATACTTCTTACTCTCTTCTGAATTTTTATAAGCTTGGAAAGATGTTCCCGTGTGTTCAAATCCAAATACATTAATTGGAACTAGGTCCGGTTCACCATCAAGCTCAAGAGCTTTAAAAACACGTTCTCGTTTAGATAACACAGATATATCAACAATTTTCTTTATATAAAAGAATTAAAGATAAGAATTTAGATAAAAAAAGTATTTTTAAAAAAAATTATTTTTGATTTACTAGATATTCATTCATTTCCATAAAGCTACTAGTTCTAATAAGGGCTGCTTTAAGAAATTGAAATCCAATATCATAAGTGGATCCATCTCCTCCAATATGAATAACCCATGGAATATCTCTGTCATATAATCCTTTTGCTTTCATAATTTTTTTAGCTGTAATTATTCCATCTGCAACAGTGGCACCAGATTCAAATAAATGATGAACCCAAGGAACATTCCAGGAAGTTACATTGTCTTTTGAAGTAGATACTTCAGAGCAGCTAGTATTATTTATATAGATGATATTATTCCCTGCTACAGCTTGAGCAGCAGTAGCCATTTGATTTAACACCATCCCAGCACCACACCCTGGACATAAACCATGTCCAGGTTGTAAATGAGATTGTGGTTCTAATTTTTTTCTATTTACCCGATAAACATCTATTGGCTTTTCCGCTCCAAAGCTATCTATTAATTTTTTTAATTTTTCATTTCTCTGTTCAGTTAAATATATGATCTCATCGATTTCCTTTTCCATAAATTTAGGTTTAAATAAGTGTCTGAATTTTCCCATTGATTTTAAATATTCTACAAATTTATCTTTGTCAAGATCTAATCCTCTAAAATAAGTAAAGATAGGAACACCATCTTCCACCTTTATAGTATATAAAGGCCAATAACCACAGTCCGTTGCTAATTTTGATATTTTAAACGCATCAGCGGCTCCATGTCTCCATCCTCTCATGCAATCTGAATATGCTTGAATGAAAGCAGAGCCGTTAGTTTTAAGTGCATCCATCATTTTTCCCATGAAATCATTTGGGTATGCGGGATTAACAGTAGCTAAGAAAAGTTTTTTGGTTCCATAGAAAGCAAATGGTGTGACCAGATCTTGTTTAACTCCAACCTTTCCAGGAATTTTTTCTCCAGCAGGTCCAGTTGTAGTTGAGGCATAAGGAGGTGTTCCTCCGCTTTCTTGTATTCCAGTATTCATAAATGCTTCATTATCATAATTAAAGAATAATACATTGCACTTTTCATCTCTTGCTAGAATATCCTCAAAATTAATTACATTTCTTTCTGGTTTTGACATTTTAGATATTCACCTCATGAATTTTTTCTTTTGATTCTCTTACACCAAGATATATATAAAGTGGCCCTTTCATATCCGTTATTGATTCCATTTTCTTTTTTGCTATATCAAATTCATCTCGAGTAACATCTCGACCTCCCAAACCTACAATAAAACTTCTAAAGATAGTTCCAAGTGGATAGAGTGCAGTAGCAATAGACATCGAGAAAGGAGGTAACATCCCATTCAGAGAATCACTTTTTTCCAGTAAGATCAGTTTTTCAATGTTATGATCTTGAATTACTTTTCTTAATTCTTCATAAGGAAATGGTCGATAGGCACGAAGTTTTATTAGTCCTATATCTTTATTTTTGGTCATCCAACTTATAATATTTCCACAGACCGAACCCATTGTACAAATTGCTGTCTTAGAGGAGTTATCTAAATTATAGGTTTCAATTAATTTATATTCTCTGCCTGTTTCTGTTTTAAATTTTTTAAATACTTCATTTATTTGTTCCAAAGCAGGTTCTTTAGCTTTATCTAAATTTGCTCTACCTTCCATGAAATAGGAGGGAGTCACTATTCCTCCCCAAGTTCCAGGTTTTGCAGGATCAATTGTGTGCCTTGGCTTTTTGGGAGTCATTCTTCTAACTATTTCATCAGGAATTAGAGTTAATTTCTGAACAGAATGTGAAATGATAAAGCCATCATGAACAAAAATTGTTGGAAATAAAGAATCTTCCGCTATCATTACTGAGAGTATAGCTGCATCATAAGTCTCTTGAACATTTTCAGAAACGATAATATTCCAACCAAGCTCAGAATTTACTTGAGTAAACTCCCAGGAATTCCAAATTGATAAATTCGGAGAATTAAACGCTCGAGCAGAAAGCATCATCGTTAAAGGTAGCCTCCATCCCACAGCCATAGGTAATGCTTCTGTCATCAATAAATATCCTTGACTTGCTGTAGCTGTAAATGCCCTCGCTCCTGCTGCACATGCAGCAGTTGAGAAACTAATCGCCGCTAATTCAGATTCAACATTTACAAATGCAGCTTTTAATCTACCTTGATGAACTACATCGGATAATCCTTCAACTGATTGAGTTTGGGGTGTAATTGGAAAAGCACAAATTACATCTGGATCCGTTTGAGTAACTCCACCTGCAACAGCATAATTTCCAATCATAGTAGTAGTAATTGGCTCTTTTATTTCTTTAAAAAATATCTTCATTGGTTCAATACTCATTTTTCTCTACCTCCTTTATTCAGGTGCAGCACATGAGGCTGGACCTTGTTTTAATCTTTTATCAATAGCTCCAACAGGACAAATTTCAAGGCAGTTTTGGCAAGACTTACAATGTAATCCATCGATTCCTTTCATATGCCATAATCCATCTTCGCCTTTTTCTCTAATTATAGCAAAATCTGGACATATATACCAGCATTGGGCGCAATCTGTGCATTTTTCTTCGTCCCAAATCATATCCCATTCGCCCCATGAACCTGTATTTACTTGAGTACTTCCTATTTCTATTACTGTTTCATCGCAATACCACACACCCGCTTTATCTACTTCTTTAAAACCTGGTAATCCGGGATATACTTGCTGCCAAGGAATTTTAGTATCAACAGTGAAATCTGGATCAAGATTAATATCATACACACACGTTTCTTCAACTGCTTGTTTAATAGCTGCCACATTTTTTCCTGCAATTTCACCTTTGAAACGCATCATAATCGCATCAGCTAAAGCATCTACTGTAAATATTGGACCAACTCTAAGCAGAGCGCCAAGAATTATCGTATTTGTGATATTTCTACCTAGTACCTCCATAGCAATTCTAGTAGCATCAATCGTGGCGACATTAATATCAGTTCTTCCAACAATGGTTTGAATGTCTTGTTGATTTAATGTGGTGTTAACTATTAACCATCCACCTTTAGCTAAACCTGCGGTTACATTAATTTCACCTAAAAGAGAAGGATCTAAGACACATACAAAATGTGGTGCATATACCTGTTCATTAGATCTAACAAGATCATCATTTGCACTAAGTCTTACATAACTCTCAGTTGGAGATCCCATCCTTTCTGCTCCAAACATTGGTTGGCAAACTCCATAGCCATAAAATGCTTCTACACATAAATTGGATGCTGTAACTCCTCCTTGTCCACCTCTGGCATGGAATCGAAGATTTACTACGTGATCTTTTAAAATTTCTTTTAGTTTTTCAGGTGTTAACATTTTCCTTATAGTTTTTTAATTATTTTGCTATTTAAATGATTTCTATAAAATAAACCTTGAGATATAATTTAAGTTTTATAGATTAAGTCTATAAATTTTTTAGAATTTTCATTAATTAAAAATAATGAGAAAAATTGGGGAGATTTTATCAGAGATAATCATTGTTTAACTTCTCAATTACGCTCAAACTTAGAAGTAGAGCATTTGTTATTCCTTCTTTTGATACTAAATCCATGTTATCTTTTTTTGTATGAACATATTTCAGTCCGGGTTGGGATCCGATCCAAGCTGCTTTAAATCCTTCTTGAACTATTGGCATGTAATCAGCCCATGCCCCAGTAGGGAGATAGATATCTTTTATCTTAATATTCAACTCTTTAGCGCTATTTAAGAATAAATCTTTTAATTTCTTAGACACTTCTTTTCTTGGAATCCCATAAGAAGTGACTAATCTAATTAATTCAGAACCTCCTATTAAATCAAAATTAATAAAATATGTCGTCTCTTTATCAAAATCATTCTTATATTTTTGAATAAAGTGTTTTGCTCCACCCAAATTCAATTCCTCTGAGCTAGTGCATAAAAAGATGAAATCAATGTTGTTAGGCGAATTAATTTTAAAATATCTAGCAAGTTCTATAATTGTTCCCACGGCAGCAGAGTTATCAAATGCGCCAGGAGAGTTATTATCAGTTTTATTAAAATAATTTAATCCACCTATCACGGCAATAACAATACAAATAATGAGTAATATATGATTTAGAAGAAGTATTTCAAAATCTATAAAAATCTGAATAATACTAAGAATTAAATATATGAGATTAAAAATAATATTGCCAAACACAAAAACCATGAATATTAATATTCTTACTGATGGTGAAAATGTTTGAGATTTAGAATCCCAGTGAGCAATAAAAATAATTTTTATTTTTGAATTATTATTTTTTAGATTTACATAGATATTTTTTGTTTCATAATTTTTCTTTTCGTTTTTTAATAAATGAATCTTATTTGATGCAGCTAATCCAAGTGCTTTCTTTGCTATAAAAAAATTAAGAAAAAGTAAGCCTAAAGTAATAAAAGGATTGAAATAAAATGAAGTCGCTATTAAAATAAGGAAAAAACCGATTGGTAAAAAAACATATCTTAAAATTATCCAATTATAAAAACAGGTCTTAAATTTATCTTGATAAATTGATGTATAACCTACTTTTTTAAATTCATCTATAATTATTTCAATGGCTTTCTTCTCTCCTTCACTACTAATTAAGCGAGGAAATGCAAGTCTTTCAGCAATTCTATAAACATTTTCTACATTAATAGACATTTGCGAAGAAATTTTATAGTTCATTTCAAATTTAATATTATTTGTATCTTTCTTCGAATCTGAAATCATATCTCTTTATTGTTTAAAAAATATTTAAACCACTCGATTGGAAGTGATTTTCTCACTTTTTTTAAAAAATCTGGAATATTTAATACGCCAAAATCGGAAATAATTTTGGTAATATATTTAGGAGGTGTAATATCAAAATAATAGTTATGAACTTCTAAAAACTTATTTGTTATCTCTTTATTATATACTTCGGATATTGGCTTTGCTTCAATTAAAACATCATAACCATAATGACTTTTTAAATTATATTTATATGAATCGCATACAGCATAAACATCTACTTTTCTTGTACTTGCAAATAATGCTAAAGGAAATGTGCCAATCTTATTAATTATAGAACCATCATCTAAAATACTGTCAACACCTATCAATACAATGTCTATTTCATCAATAAAATTACCAATAGCAGCATCAATAATTAGATGGGTTTCAAATTGTGATGATAGAATCTCAGCAACTCTTTGTCCTTCAAGAAGAGGTCGTGATTCAAGTACATAAAACTTAAAGTTGAATTCTTTCTTTTTTAATAAAGAATTAATAATCGTTGAGCTATATGAGATTAACATTACTTTCAGATGAATTTTATTATATTCTTTTAAAAAATTGTTAAAATTTAACTCTAAGAGTCCTTCTCTTTTCTTTCTATCTATTTTAAACCGATTTAATCTTTCTTCTATAACAAATTTATTTAAAACTTTTAAATCGTTAATGAGATATCCTATAGTATTGATAAGAGGAGCCATACTTGGCCTTGATTCGATTATTTGTATTAATAAGGGAATTAATTCCTGTGTAATATCTTTATAAGGATCCTCAATTAGTTTCAGTTGCCTTCTTATTATATCAAGAGCTTTATCAATAAACTCCCTAGCTCCTGAAGTATTATCATCTTTTAAATTTTTAAGTAAATCTTGAATATCATGAAGTTCCAAATTGATTTCCCTTTAATTAATATTCAAATTTTTGCCAATTATATTTTTGTAAGCAATCATACTTTAAAAATGCATTTGAATGATAATAATTTTTATTTTACAAATTGTTAAGGTAATCCGGAGCGGGAGATCTTTATCTTTTGTTTTGAGTAATTTTAAATTAAAAAGTGTATTTTCTAATTGCTTATTTGTTAGAAATTTCAAATCTTTCTTAATTTGATGGTGATTCATTGAGAATTTTAGTTAAGCAAATGAATCAAGAGAAGAAATTATATCAGTAAACTAATTATATTAATCAAATATTAGTAATCAATAAGAAGTTTTTAATTATTTTTTTATAGGAATTTAAAAAAAAAAAAGTTTGAGATTTTATATTTTCAATTTAACATTTACATCGATTGTATCTATTTCCATGATGCTTAGGACATCCAAACCACCATGGAAGCTCACCTATATTAGCAGTAAATGTATAATAGCTAGCAAATGTGTGTTCATAACCAGGTTGGTTCGCGACTACCATCACAGCATAAGTTTCAATACGGTCTGCACTTGGCATCCATAATCTTATCGTAGCTTCTTCTGTCTCCTCATCTACCCATTGTGGATAAACAAAGTGCCAATCTCTTATAAATTCTCCTTTTCTGTTGTAGAAATTCATTATTTGAATGATACTCACTCTAAAATCATTTAAAATAAGACCATCGGTTATAAACCATCCGCTATCTACTATCCAGCCATTCTCACCTTCTTCAACGTTATCAAATAAGATATCAGTTATTTCTATATCATCAATATACCATCCTATTTCCTGAAAATACCCATCTGTCCAGTATGTAAAGTATAAATCAATAGTATGCCCAGCAAATCTAGTAAGATCCATACTCTCTTGATACCAACCAGGACTGTAACCTGTAAATGCATTCCAAATTCCTAGATAATAATAGTAATAATATGGTTCTGCTTCGTGAGGACAGTATGGATTATCTTGAGCATTTGGAAGAGCATGTGTTGTTAAGAGTCCTGGTAGTGTAAACCATTCATCAGTGGTAACATCATGTACTTCAACATACCCATAATCCCAATCCGATTCAATCTCATAATATGTCCAGAATGTAAGATAAGTGTCTACATCAAGTGGAATATCAAAAGATTGACCCATTCGGAACCATGACCAAGATGTTCCATCAGAGCACCATTCATATGAGCCACTATATGCAGAAACGGTCTCAATATAATCTGCACCGTTGAAATCAATTTCCAGTATTGGTGAGGCGTCATAAAACTCAACATAATTCACAACATAAGGAAGCTGACTTGCATATGGATAGTTGTATCCTAAAGCAGGATAAGTATCTACTTGTGTATCGAAAGAACCAGGATAAGCAGCTTCCCAATACCAAATTGAATAGGGAATATCCCACCCACCTGTATCAGCAGAACCCATTTCCAAGCCATAATAGCCGTAGACTCCATGAGCGCCACGGGTGTCATCAAGATAATTAGCAATAGCCCACTCCTGAAAAATCATATCAAATGATTTCCAAACACGATTTTTTCTAAGAGCATTAGTCCATCCTTCAATTCCATTAGCTTGTTCATGAGCAAGATCCCAAATCAGCTTTTTTCCTCCATAGTGTTCATAGCAATAATAGGTCCAGAGAAATACTACTCCATAATTTTCTAAAAAGTTATTCCAAATCACTAATGATGTATCCCACCAATAAGCCATGTACCAGAATATATTAGATGTGAATCCATATCCACATACCCATTCTGCTAATGTTGAGCAACCTTCATCAACCCAAGAAACCTCATCGCGATCTACGTCATAGTTAATCAGATGCTGAAATTCATGAGCGAGAGTTGCTTCATATTGATTTGGGTATGGAGGCCACCAAACAGGGTCATCATATGGTTCTGGCATTTCTGGGTCATCACCAACACGTCTCCACCATTGATAAGTATCCATATGGAATATATTTGCATCGTTGAGTTCACTAACATAACCCCAGAAATATCCTGCTATATATCCTTGAGCGGTTGTGGGTGAATAAAAGAATTCATCTCTGATGTTAAATACTAATATTTGAATCTTACCATCTTCTAAGGGTCCTGGTCGAGAAGTATTGTACATGCCGAACCAATCAGTAACTTTTTTATGAATTTCATTATCGAATTCGTTCGCAAGATATATTAATTGTTCTCCTGTTATATAATCCACATAATTTGGGTATAAATAATAACCTCCTGGGTAATCAGAGTCTATATATCCTTCTGAACTCCATGGATAGGAAAAGTACCATATATCATCCTCAATTTCTGGAGTACCATTGTTATCGTAAGAGTCATAAGTTGAGTTCATTCCAACCCAGATGTTACAATGCGTGCCATAAACGATACATTCAAAAGCTTGATAGTAAAATTCACCAGTAGAATCGTCATTAACAAGCACGTCCCATTGGTTTCCTGTGTCTGCAACTGCTCCATCAACTACAAGATTTTTATATTTTTGAGTTCCATCGAGAGCTGCATCTTTTTCTAAGGGTAAGCTTGGTATTTCTGATTTGATAGAATCATCAGCTCTTGTATAGATAATCATGGAAAAACTAGCAATATTTAAAAAAACGAGGACTATTAATAGTACGAAAATTTGTTTTTTTCTCATTTTTTAATCAACTCAATTCTTTTTTATATGTTTTTAATTTTATTTCTAAAAAATTCATTAATTTACACAGAATTAATGAAATATTTTAAACGATAACAGGAAGACTTGAAGCTTTATTATAACCTCAAGACTTTCGTTGAATGTTATATTTGAAACATTGTTATATAAAATTTTCCATTTTAAAATTAAAGTAAAAGATCTTTAGTTTATATGATAAATTTAGATGAACTTTTTTACATTTTTGTTATTATATTTTAACTTTCTTACAATTATGTCTAGAAGACTCACTTTAATTACATAATTGTAAAAAATTCACATTGATTTAAAGACTTAGACGTTTATGTTAAAATGTTGATTAATATAAAGGATTAAATATATTGGTTTTTAAAACTGTTCAATTTTATGTAGTATGAGTCAATTTATTTTCAAAGCAAATAATTTAAAAAATTAAAGTTTATTGTGTTATTTTAAAATTTTGCGTTAATTAGCGATTTTTTTTCTATTCTCTTTTAATTAAATTGTAACTCTAACTATTTGGGCATACTAAATTTATATTTATCCTTTGAATTTCAAAACTCAAATGAAAAAATCGAATTACATAAAATCTAGTAATATTTGGGGGTTTTATTAAAACACCAGATCTTAAAGATTTAATTTTTTAGATTATTTCTCTAATTAATAGAGAAAAAAGGCTCAACAAAGTTGAATGTTAAAGATATTTCTTTTTTAAATGGAATTAAATCTATGGCAGTTATCGGTCCATCAAAGAAGAGAGATTACTTTTTTTTAAGGAATCATGCTGAAAGTTTCAAAGGAAATATCTATGCAGTTCATAAATCTATGAAAGAGATTTCTGGTTTTGACCCTAAAAAGATATTTGCTTCTTTAAGAGAAATACCAGAAGATATTGATTATGCCTTTGTTGCTGTTCCTCCGTCCCAAGTTATAAATGTTATTGATGATTGTGTGGAAAAAGGAGTAAAACTTGTAACAATATTCACTGCAGAGTTCTCAGATTCTGGAACTAAAGAAGGAATTGAATTGGAAAAGGAACTATTAAAACAAGCCCAAAATAAAATTAGGATTTTGGGTCCAAATGGAATGGGGTTATTTTATCCCAAATTAGGAATCGCATGGCGTCCTCAATTCCCAACTAAAGCAGGAAATATAGGATTTATAGCTCAATCAGGAGGGATATGTAATATTGCGATTTATGGTGCTCAAGCATTGGGGATTAATTTCTCAAAAGTTTTTTCTTTTGGAAATGGAGCAGACTTAGATTTTGTAGATCTTTTATATTTTTTAAGTAATGATTCAGAAACCGAAATTATTTTATGTTATGTAGAGGGTCTTAAAGAAGAGCGAATAAATGATTTAAAGGAAGTTCTCAAACAAAATAAAAAACCAATTATCGCTCTAAAAGGTGGTCAAACAAAAACAGGTTCTGTTGCCGTAAAAACCCATACTGCCTCAATTGCGGGAGATAATCGACTTTGGAAAACTCTTTTTCGACAATTTAATATTATCGAAGTAGAAACTTTGGAGCAATTATTATATACAGCACGTTTAATAGATTATTATGGTGTGTTTGTAGTTGATAACCTAGCAGTCTTTAGTATTAGTGGAGGATATGGTGTAATTTTAGTAGATCTCCTTGAAAAAGCAGGAATGAAAGTACCACCATTTAATCCAGAAATTCAAGAAAAATTAAGCTCCAAATTTTTTATGCCGGGAACAAGTTCTAAGAATCCATTAGATTTGGCAGCACAGTTCTTTTTTAGTGAATCTGTTTATGATATTATTGATATTACTTTATCAGATAATAATATTAACGGGTTAATACTTGATATGCCAAGCTTTTACTTATCACCTGTATTTCGAGTTGGGTCTAATCAATCTTTTGAGTCTCATATGATTGAAAGTCTGTGTTTAGGACAAAAATATAAAAAGCCTGTAATTCCGATTATTCAACGTTTGAATAGTCCTGAAGAAAGAGAAAAAATTGCTCAAAAATTAGCTGAGAGAAAAATAGCTGTCTTCAGTGATCCTCTTGAATTTATCCCTTTATTGCCAAAAATTTCAAATTTTTTCAAAAAAAGTAAAAAGTAATATCTATTTTAAAACTAATTTGCTCACTTGCGAGACTATATCAGCAAATTTTTTCCCTTCTGCTGCAGAGATCCATTGAATGACAAATCTCTCATCAGAAATATTATTTTTCTTCATCCAGCTTCTAATTTTTTTTTCTCGTTTTATGGCAAAATCATTTCCAGAAATATAATGGCAATCCTGTGGATGACATCCCGTTAACATTACAGCACCAGCTCCACGGTTAAAGCAATGTTTAATGAAAGAAATATCTACTCGTCCTGAACACATAGTTCTAACAATTCTTGTATTAGCGGGATATTGGATTCGACTTGTTCCAGCTAAATCAGCTCCAGCATATGAGCACCAATTACACGCAAAAATTAATACTTTTTTAGAGGCATTTTCACGAAGAGCTATATCGATTTGTCTGAGGATCATAGCATCTGTAAAATTTGTCATGGTAATAGCATTTGTAGGGCAATCTGCAGCACAAGTGCCACAACCTTTACATAATACTGGAATAATTCGTGCTGGTGTTTTCTTATCTCGATCAACACTAATAGCACCATAAGGACAACGAGATACACAAGTTCCACAACTAGTACACTTTTCTGTATCAACAAATGCATATAAAGGTTCTACATGGAATTCTTCTTCTGAAAGCAAATTTCCACACCGCCCTGCTGCAGCACTAGCTTGTGTAACAGTTTCTCTAATATCTTTTGGTGATTCTGCTCCACCAGCAATGAAAATACCATCAGTAGGAGTATCCACCGGTCGAAGTTTAGGATGTGCTTCAATATAAAAACCTTTTGAATCCTTTGCAATAGGAAAAGGAATAGATTCTGATGAGCCTTCAACTCCTATAGAAAGGACTACTAAATCAAATTCTTCAGAAAGTATTGTTCCAGTGCTTATATTTTCAACAGTAACAATAAGATTATTAGTGATGGGATTTTCTTTTATTTGACCAGGGCGCCCACGTATAAATAAAACACCTTCTTCTCTTGAGCGTGAATACAATTCTTCAAATCCCTTACCAAAAGCCCTAATATCAATAAAAAATATCGTAACCTCTACATCAGGCCAATGTTCTTTAATTAAAAGGCTATCTTTTATACTTTCCATACAACAGAAGTTAGAACAATATGGATTATATCTCTTATCACGTGATCCTACACAGTTAATAAAAGCAACTTTTTTTGGCTTCTTAAGATCACTGGGACGTACAAGTTCTCCATTTGTAGGTCCAGCAGCATTAATTAATCGTTCAAATTCAAATGTTGTTATAACATTAGAATAATTACCCCATCCATATTCAGGGAGTTTAGAGGCATCAAAAAGTTCAAAACCTACTGCGATAATAATAGCTCCAACTTTATACTTAAAAATCTTTTCGGAATCCTCATAAATTATAGCTTCTTTTTCACATTCTGGAACACATTTTCCACAAGCTAAAGGAGATAGACCTAAGCAGCTTTTTTCATCAATAATATAACTCGCAGGTACTGCTTGTGGATATGGGATATATATTGCTTTCCTCCAACCTAAATTGCCAGAGTATTCATCAACAACGTTTTCAGGACAGATCGATACACAATCTCCACATGCAGTACAGAGAGTTTCATCTACATAGCGAGGATATTTTTTAATTGTGACCTCAAAATTACCAATATATCCAGATATACCTATAACCTCAGCACAAGAAATTAAATTAATATTTTCATGATTACCTACATCAGCCATTTTGGGACCTAAAATGCAGATTGAACAATCCATTGTTGGAAAAGTTTTATCGATGAGAGCCATCTTTCCTCCAATAGTAGGTGCTTTTTCAACCATAATAACTTCAAATTCATCAGCTAAATCTAATGCAGCTTGGATTCCTGCTACTCCTCCTCCAATGATTAAGACTCTTTGTGTAATGGGAACAATGATATCATCAATAGCTTCTAATAGTTCAGCTTTTGCGATTGCCATTTCAAGTATTTCTTTAGCTTTTGTAGTAGCTTCTTCTTTCTCTGAAAGATGCACCCAACTACATTGTTCTCTGATATTAGCTACTTCAACTAGAGAAGGGTTAATTCCCACCCGTCTTAGAAGCCTTTTCCATGTTGGACCATGCAATCTCGGGGAACATGCTGCTACAACAATCTTCTCTATACCTTGCTCGTTAATTGCTGTTTCGATCTCCACTTGCCCTGGATCAGAACAAGTATATGTATTAACTTGAACTAGTTTAACTCTTGGATCTTCTTCAATTTCTTTTGCTAATTGATCAATATCAATAGTTCCACCAATATTTTTTCCACATTTACATAGGAACACTCCAATTTTAGGGTCGATTTTAGGTTTAATTATAGATTTATCATCACTTTCAGTCATAAATTCACTCACTATCTTTAAATGATTTTACTGTTTTCTTATCTTGTGCTTTAATTCGTACTTGCTCAACTCTTTTGCTAAATCCTTCCCGTTCTTCATTAACAAATTCCCCACATATAATAATACCTTTCTTGAAATCAAAAGTAGCTTGATGAGGAGGCCAATCAACTTTAATTCTAATTTGTTTCTTCAACCATTCAAGCATTTCAATAGCATCACCTAATCTATTTTTAGTTCCATATTGAACAAAACAAGGAGCAAGTACTTCTATAAAACTGAACCCTTGATTGTCTAAGCATTTAAAAATACTTTTTTGTAATCTAAGAGTGTCATATCCTGGCCATCTAGCAACATATGTTGCTCCCGCTGAAGCTGCTAGACTTACCAAATTAAATGGAGGTTCAATGTTTCCATATGGCGTTGTTGAGGTGATATCTCCAATCTGACTTGTAGGGGCTACTTGACCTCCCGTCATACCATATATATTGTTATTTATGCAGAGAACTGTTATCTCTATATTTCTTCTGGCAGCATGGATAAAATGATTCCCACCTATAGCAAAAAGATCTCCATCTCCCGATAGAACTATAACTTTTAATTTAGGATTTGCTAATTTTATACCTGTTGCAAAAGGTATGGCTCTACCATGTGTTGTATGGAAGGCTGGAGCTTTAAAACAGCCACTAGATCGACCAGTACATCCTATGCCAGATACGATGGCATAATCTTTAGATGTGAGTCCTATTTCTTTTAGACAGCTTGTAATTGATGTAATTACGGTTCCAATTAAACATCCCGGACAAAAAATGAATCGGTGTAAATTTAACATATTAATTAAAGGATGACCAATCTGTTCAGGTGGAATTGATATTTGATCTGATGGATTCATAGGTTATACCTCCTTCATTAACTTTTCAAAAATAAATTTAGGACTAAAAGGTATGGTAGTAGGAATTGTAATACCAGAAACAGTGAATAAATGCCGAAATCTTTGAACTTCTCTAATTATCATACCATTGTTCATTTCGCAAACAATAACCTTTGAAACTCCCATTTGTCCAATTCTTTCCATTAATTCATCAGGAAAGGGCCATAGACTTTTTAATCGAACAAGTCCCACTTTATATCCTTTTTGGTGTGCTTGCTCAACAACTTCTGGTACCCCTCTTGCATTAATTCCATAAGCTAAGAGGACGATATCTGCATCATCTAAATATTTTTCTTCCCAATCATTAATCTGAGGCCTTGCTTTCCTAATCTTCTCACAAAGGCGCTCAATAAGTACTTCTGCTGCCTCTGGTGTCATTTCTGGATTACCTTCTATATCATGAGTTAATCCTGTAACATAAAAAGAATATTCTGTTCCGGCTAATGCCATTCCAGGTACAAGATCATCATCAAAAGCTTCAAAAGGTTTATATTTCTCAGGTGGAACTTGAGGTTTTTTACGCTCAACCAACTCTATATCTGAATGTATATTAACAACTTCCATCATTTGTCCTAAAATTCCATCTGAAGCGACAATTACAGGTATACGATATTTCTCAGACAAATTAAATGCACGTATTGTTAAATCGTACATTTCCTGTACTGTAGATGGGGCTAATACGATTATTTCATAATCTCCATGAGATGCATATCTCGTTTGATATACATCAGATTGAGATGCATTTGTAGGTTGTCCTGTACTAGGACCTCCTCTCATAATTGTTACGATAACTGTTGGTGCTTCTAACATAACACCCAAACCTATACTTTCAGCCATAAGTGAAAGACCTGGTCCTGAAGTTGCAGTCATAGCTTTTTTGCCTGCATAAGAAGCTCCAAAACAGCTGGTGATTGAAGCCAGCTCATCTTCCATTTGAACAAAGGTTCCATTAACTTGAGGAAGACGTCTTGACATATAAGCAGCAATTTCTGAAGAAGGTGTGATAGGATAACCCGCAAAATATAAACATCCTGCTGTAATCGCACCTTCTGCACATGCATAATTTCCAGTTGTTAATATTCTTTTTTCTTGGATATTTGCATTACTCATTATTTGTAACCTCCTTAATATCCGTTTCCAAGATATATAATGAAACTGTAGGACATAATCGTTCACATTGTCTGCATCCTGCACACTCTTCAGGTTTAATAACGACTGCATAGTGGAGCATGCGACTATTGAACTTGTCTTCGCTTATTTCTATTATATCTTTTGGACAAAATAATAAACATAGTTCACAACCATCGCATTGTTCAGAATCTATCAATATTTCATACTTTTTCTCAGGGGAAGGAGGAGGTAAAATAGGTGATCGTTTAGATTTTAACATTTTTTAATCCTCTATTATACGTAAACTACTGATTACATTTTTTTCTCTTATGCTTTAAAATAATAGAGTCTCTTTTAAATTTGTTTTTTCATAGTATAAGTAAATCATAAAGTCTCGATTTTTGCTCATGAAATTATTCTGATGAGAAACTGAAAGTTGAATCTTAGAAGGTTTTATTAAAAAAACATAATTTATTGAGAATTATGTATAAATTCTTGATAAAGAGCTTGACCAAGTCGATAGCTTTGAATATTGATGGTTCTATAATTTTTTGGCATATTATTTAAAACTTGGTCATAATATTCTTCTTTTAAGTCAATTTTTCCACTCTGTTTAAGATATTGAGAAAGGAATCCTAAACAAACAATATTCGCGCTTTGAGGTATTTTTTCTTCATCGGCTCGCTTTGTTATTGGAACTCGGTAAATTTTACCTTTCTGGATGATTTCTTCAGCGTTCGTGATTGTATGCTCATCAATAAAGGAAAGGGTTTTTTCATAAATACATTCTGAAGCGCGTTTAAATCCATTTTGATCTATGGCAATAAAAATATCAGCATCTCCATCACAGAATGGATATGAAATAGGAGCAGAGCTCAGAATAACATCACAAAAAATAGGACCTCCTCTGACAGAAGGAGTATAATCAACTGTAAGTGTTGCATAAAAGTTACCGGCCATTGCAACTCGGACTAATACACTTCCTACAAATTTAATTCCTTGACCTCCTCTACCAGAAAATCTTATTTTTAATTTTTCACTCATGAGGAATAAAATGTATCTATTATTTTATCTTAGTCTATTATATTTTTAAAATATTATAATTAAGAAAAGATAAAAAAATTAGATAATAGTTCGACCAAAAATTTTTAATTCTATAGGAAAAGTGTCTGATTACGTTGATAGTGTTGTTATAAATATTAAAAAGCGCTTTAAAAATGCTAATGCTTTAATTGGATAAACATTTATTTTTTTTGAATTTTATAAGTTATTCTAATGGCCTAAATACGTGAGTGAATACTTCAATGCCATTTAGATCATTACAAATCTTTTTATACATGGTTTTAACAAGTATAGCTGTTTTTAAATTCTCTTTAGTAGTGAGCTGTCCCAATGCTTTTACACCATTCTCAAACTCCACAACTCCTATAGCATAAGATTTCTGATCTCTAAATTCCATTGGTGGTTCTTTTAATATCGTATAAGTTAATAATTTACATGTTCCTGAAGCCGTTATAGATTCAAATTTGTTACCTTTACATTTTAAACATCTCAAATGGGTTTGATGTTGCAGGAATCCACATCTTTTACATTTGTGCCACTCAATTCTTTTTTTAGATCTCATGGTTCTTACGCTCTTCAAAATGATAATTTAGCAATATATTTTTACTCTCATAAGTATAATGCCTAATAATATAATTCTTAATGAATTATAAGAAAAGAAATAAAATAAAATATTCAAAAATGAAAAAAATGATCAAAAAACTGTATTTTAATTTCTTTGGTTATTTGTTTTTGCTAAATCCTATTTTCATAATATTATGTATATTATTGAATAAAAAAAATAAATACTCTTACTGAGAGAAAGCTTAAATAGGTACATGTAATATTAAAAGAGAGAAGAAATAGAGAAATAGATAGTGATAAATATGGAGAATGCGATTGATTATAGATTAGAAGATTTAATTCTATATTCAGAACAACAAATAAAAAATCTAGCTCATGAACAAATATGGGCAGGTAAAGGAACAGAAACAAATCCTTTTGTTATTCAAAACGCTAATATTCTAGGGCAAACATTTTTAATTAAAAGATCTACTTTATATATTTCATTTGTAAATTGCAATTTTGATTATATTCTTCTTGAGGCATGTCAGAATATTTCATTGATTAATTGCTCATTTATGAAGTTAAGTATAAAAAGATGTAGTAAATTTAAAATTGAATCATGTTTCGTATCAGATCTGAATTTATTAAAAGTAAAAGAAATATACTTCAAAAATAGTGTTATAATCAATATCTCATCTAAATTACGAATAAAAGCTATATTATTTGAAGATTGTCAAATGAATGATGCCTTTTTAGATTCAATAGAAAGGAAGAAATATGATCGCCAATATAAAATAAAACAAATTAAAGAAGGTATTCCGTCCTATATTTTAATCTTTAGTGCATTTGTATTTTATCGGCTGTTTTATACTTACTATATTTTGAAATCCTCAGATTTCATTAATATGCTATTAATTATCACTCTAATGTTTACAATAGGAGTTTTCTTTTGGATTTTACTTTATGAATACCTATTGAAAAATAAACCACCTAAAATAATAATCTTAAAAAAATAATTAATCATCTAGAGCGATTGCTTTATATTTTTTATATAATATATCAATAATAGCATTAAAAGCTTCATATACTCCTTTTCCTGTTTTTGCCGAAGTAATATAATAATTGATAAAATTCTGCTCGTTAATAAAATTTTGAATTTTTGTTTTATCTAACTTATTTTCATTAATTAAATCAACTTTATTAGCGAAAATAACAATAGGAATGTCACCACAATAATGATTGATATCATCATACCAATTACTAATATGATTGAAGCTTTCTTCTCCAAGACTATTTTCTTCAAGACTATATACTATAATTGCTGCTCTACTATGTCTAAAGAAGGAAGGACGAGCAAAATGGAAATTGTCTTGGCCAGCAATATCCCAGAAGAGTAATCTTATTTTATCTTCTCCAATCTCTTTATCATAAATGGAGAATTGTGCTCCAATAGTCCTTACATAATCCTCTTGGAAGGAGCTATCTGTAAATTTTTTGATTAAGGATGTTTTTCCAACTCTTCCGTCTCCGATAACAGTGATTTTGAAAGTAAATCGTTGGCTTTTCATGAAAATTAAATTGCGCTAAACATCTCCATTAAACAAAGATTAGATTTAAAACATTATAAAACTTTATTTTTTGGGCAATTTATTTTTTTTCTAGAATAATGTTGTTAAAAAATTCTTAATTTTTCTCAAAATATATGATCAAATTTTGCCTTGATATGTGATGATGAGAGAGAGTTAAAACTTATTAATAATAAAGAAAAGGAGTGGAGAGCTCTCAAATACGAGCTCCCCTGTAGCAACGCCCTCTTGACTCTCTCACCCCCATTGTATATTTAGATTGTGTCATAGAAATAGTTTATGATCTAGAACTCTAATTAGAATCTCAAACTTGTTATGGATCAAAAAGTATAAATTAGACTTTTCATAAGAATTATTTAATAGACTGTCTAAGAATATGAAAAATGAGGATAGATGCCTAGAAGGCAATATGAATTAATAATTCTGCGGCTTTTAAATAATAATGAGACTTGTACGTGGGGAGATTTAAAGAAAGAAATAAACCGTTCTACTCTGTCAATTTACCTAAATAGACTCATAAATAACGGTTATGTTGAAAAAGTTAAGTTTAATCATTATAGCATTACCTCAAAAGGTGAGAATAGATTTCTTGAATTGTCTCAAAATAAAGAGAAAAAAATTGTATTGAATTTTCCACCAAATATGATACTTCGAAAGAGGAATTACGATCACTGGATTCTTTGGACATTGTATCATAACAGTTATTGTAAATGGGTTGACTTTATTGGAGATCCTCTCAATATTAACCAATCTTCTTTATCAAAGAGTTTAAATTTGCTAATGGAAAAAGATTTTGTAAGAAAAGAAAACAAACAATATAGAATTACTGAGTTGGGGTTGGAGGAATATTCAAACTTGTTAAAATATTACGATCTGGATAGACAATCAATTTTAAAGGCAGAGAGTAAAAGAATAAAAGAGATAACTAAAAGAACCTTAAAATTCTTTGAAAAATATAGAATAGACAAGGATGAAATGAAATTTCGATTTCTTAATATTCTTTTAAAATTGCCTTTTGAAAAAATTATATCGCCTGATTCTGTTATAGAAGAGGAAGATTTTAACAAAATAATCCTTTTTTTATCTATCAATCATCCTGATAAATTTCCTAACTATATTTCTCCAGAGCAATTTTGTAAAAAATTTAATATTAAACAAGAAATCTTGGATTATTATATTTATTTAATAGCTGAAAAAAAGATTTATGCAGTGAAGTTCTTTACGTTAGAGGCTGAAAATAGTAAATATTTTTTTCATACTCAAGAGAAACTAGGCAGAATGCTAAGTATAATCGTGGAAGACCATATAACAAAATTAACATATTTAAATAGATTGCATGCTGAAAAAACTGATGGATCATTTAAATTAACATTAGATACTACAGTTAATGCTATCCTTGATGAAATCTGTGAAAATTTATTTAGAAATGAATTAAGGGAGACTTTAAGGAGATTTCTACCGAGTTACATAAATTATTTAGCATATAAAATTGAAAAGGAGAAAAAGCTGGTTGAACCTAGTGATAAGTTGGAAGGATTAATTTGGCATGAAATTCAGATTCTTGAAAATCAAAAATTGCAATTTGATAATATTAAAGAAGTTGAGAGAGCTATAAAGTTGAATCCTAAGGATCCTGAATTATATTACTCAAAAAGTAAAATCCTAATTGATAAAAATCAATTTAATGAGGCGTTGGCTTTATTAAATAAAATGCTTGAGGATTTTCCTGAAGAAGAAATAAACATTCAAATGAAAATAGCATATATTCATAAAGAGATGAGAAATATTGAAGCAGGATTAGATATTGTTAATAACCTTATTGAAAAATATCCTAAGAACAACGAACTGATTAATTTTAAAGCTTTATGGTTAGGATATATGGAAAAAGAAGACGCTGCTTTGCAAGAAATCCAAAAACTTATAGAAAAAGAACCCAATAATGCAACTTTTTATGATACTTATGGAGAAATTTTGATGTATTTTGAAAACTATAAGGAAGCAATAAAAAAATTCCAAAAAGCAATCGATATAGGGGATGAGTGGTATTTTTTCCAAACTTATATAAAAATGGGATTATGTTATAAAGAACTTGAAGATTATGAACTAGCAATTCAAAATTTTGAGAAAGGAAAAGAACTTTCAGCCATCTCATTAACTGATAAAAATACCAAACAGAAGTGGTTAGCTTTTGCCGAGCCCTTCATAGCAGAGATTTCTCAGTTGAAAGATGATTTTTACAAAGAATAATGAGTTCTCTGTTTTTATTCACTCATTAATAGTTTAATAGGGAATCATTTTTAACAAATATATTAAAAATTATTGATTCAAGAGAATCATCTTCCCCCGGTTGTATCATTCGATTTGATTTAGAAAATTTAATTAATTTCTGCTTTAGTGAAGAAGAATTATGTATTTTCTCTATAAATTGTGTTAATTTTTGTTTAGCAAGATATGTTTGACCTTTAAATAGATAACACACTGAGAAAGCGGCGATGGGTTGCATTAGAATTGTGTAATCACCGAATTTGGCACGGTCAAGCCTATTAGAAAAGAGTTCTCCACTAAAAGTATTAAATGCAGTTAAGAATCCGCTTATAATATCATCTTCAAAAGCCCATTCTGCTAAAAATTGTTTAGAGAAAAGAGGTACTCCACCCTCTGCAATAATTAATAATAATACAGGAGTTTCTGGAGTTAAGTCTTCAGTTTCAATAGCACTTCTTCCTTGCATACGATCTATAACCCCTTTAAAGGAGGCTAATTTTATACGCTCTGACATAGGTGCCTTTTTTTTTTCAAGATTGATCCAAGTGTTTAATTGTTCTAATAAATCATCATGTTCACTAGAAATTTTAATGGCTAGTAAATTTAGGCCATGCATTTCTGCAATTTGTTGAGCTTGTGTAAAATATTGCTGAGCTTCATCAATTCTCATTTGTATTAATGCTAATTTTGCTTGCAATAATTTAGTTTCAGCCAACCATAAATAAGCATGTTGATTTTCTGCAACTTTAAAAATCCTCTCAATTAATGGATTCAATTCATCTAGTACTTCCAAATTATTAGTGATAAATAATTCTTCTAGAAAAAGATCACACAGATTAACCATTGTCAAAAGATATAATTGAGGAGTTGTATATTTATTTTCAACAACTTGCTTTAACAACATTTCTGCTTCTGTACGATTCCGTATCCGATTAGTTTTTCTCAATGCCAATGCTTTAGCTATTAAGTATGATTGATTGAATAGGTTACTTTCTGTTTGCTCAGAAAACTCTTCTAACTGTTTCAAATATTCTTGTGCTTGTTCAAAAGACCCAATATCGAGGTTTGATAGTACTAAATAAAAAAGTGAAGCATTTATACCAAATAAAGATTTAATACTTTTACAAAGTTTTAAACTACGTTTAAGATATCTCATAGCAACTTCGTGTTCACCTTTCATTCTATATACAGTTCCTATTCCCATTATATTTTCTAAATAACCTTCGTAATAATTTTCTTGCTCTGCAAGCTTAGCTGCCCTATTATAATACCTTAAGGTCCTATTTAATTCACCTTTTTCTTTGTAAATTGCTCCGATAAGGTGTAATGTGGTAATTTCAGTACGTTTACTAACGTCCTTAATACTTAAACAATATCTGCAACATTTTAAAGCATCGTCAAATTCTCCTTTACTAAAATGGCTGAGTCCTACAAGTGAAGTACATGAGGCAATACCAATTTGATTGTTTAATTCTTGCTGAAATTTTAAACTCTTCTTGACATAATCTAAGGCAACTTTGGGATCACCTTTTAACAGAAAGATCTCCCCCAGATTAAAATAGTTACGTGAAATATCGAGTTTTTCACTAATTTTTTCTCCCAAGGTTTGCCATTGTAAAGCAAGCTCTAATGATTTATTAAGATCTCCCGTGATACGATGAATTATTGATTTCATTAGTAAAAGATCAGATTTCTGTCTTGTAATTTCATAATTTTGGTGATTAAAAATTGAATTAAGAGTATTTTCAGCTTCTAAAATTAGCTCAATAGAATTTTCTAATTTACCAAAGAATACAACATGTGCTTTAATAAGGAGCGAATCTATCAATTCAGAAATAACTTCCATTTTTTGACTCATATGATAAGCAATTTCACCAATTTCTACAGCTTCTTTATATCGTTCCATATAGTTAAATATTCTTCCTTTTAAAATGAATGAAGACAATTGATCTTTAGAAGTGGCTGTTTTCTGTGCAGCAAAATCATTTGTCATTTCAAGTGCTTCATTGAATTTCCCTTGATACATGAGTAATTCTGCTTGTTTCAATTCTTCAGGTTTTATATAGGGCAAATCTTTAACACTTCTTATGAATTAAAAATAGAGAAATTTAAACTTAATATCAGTAGAGAATTTCAAATATTGGTATTTGAGAAAAAAAAATTAGGTTTACTTAAAAGATTTTGTAAAAATTGTTTTTTGAATACTAAAATAGAACAATTTTAAAAATCAAGTGGGTTAATTGGTTTGAGTAACAAATCTTTCATTGTATTGAATGAATTTATTATTCTAGCTGATTCAATAGTATTATTGACTTTTTTGTATTTACAATATTCTTTAGATGATAAGGGATATGGAAATATGCATTTCATACAAGTTTCCTTTTCAGAACATCTATTGCAGTTTCTTCTTTTTATTTCTTGTTTTTGCAAATAATCAATATTGCTTTTAAGATTAGAAAATGATATACCTACTTTTCCAATTGGTTTCGAATGCCAACAGATTCGAATAGAATCATCATTTGCTATAATAGCTGTTTCTAATAATTGACAGTTTGCTTGATTATGTGTCCATCTACATAATTTTTGAAACCGAGGTAAAGGTTTATTATCTAAGAGGTATCTTACCCCATTTTTATCTTTAGAAATCTTAAGTAATAAATCTTGAATTGTTATTATATCAATTTCAGTTTGATCAACACAGACTACATTTTCCATAGTATTGTGACCCTCGTCATACTGTCGCATGGCTATATTTGTGCTCTTAAATTTAATAAGTAAGCCTAAAGCTTCTCCAAAATTATAGGATTTTCCCGATTTTAGAATAATAATTTTATCTGATTTATGCCAGTAATAAGGCTCATAATATAAAGTAGGCATAAGCTCACTAAAAAGAGTTGACTCATTCTTTTTATCAAGTTTGATATAGTTTTCTTTATTCGAGTAAATTTGAATAATAGTTCCATTTATAGCGAGATTCTCTTGTATCCATTTAACTAAAGATAATTTTATAACATCTGTGTTAATTATTATATTCTTGAAAAAAGGTTCTAAAACCTCTCTTTCAGGATTAAAGGATAAAATTTTGAGAGTATTATAATCTAACCTATCACGATTCATCTCTGTAGCAGATTGTGGGGCCAATCTTATTTTGAATACATTAAATGGATAACTATTATTAAGCATAATATTGTTCTTTTTACATAAACTCGTTAATTTATATCCATATTTCTTATGATTTTGATAAATAGGAGTACCTTTATAGATATGAAAATGGTTATGTGAGTAAAAATCTATATTTAATTGCTTTACTAGTTCAATAGTTTTTTGTGCATCTTGAATTGTTTCACCAGGTAATCCAACCATTATACTAACAAATACAGGATGCATTCCAATCTTTTTTGCGTATGAAGTCATACTCTTTAATTTTTCAATAAATTCAATCTCTTTTTCAAAATTATCTAAATTCATGCTTTCTGGAGGACTAACTTTGCCTATTGTTCGTAGCACTCTTGGAACCGCACTTTCTAAAGAAAATCCTACTGAAATTATACCTGCTTCTCTCATCAGGTTTAATAAATCTTCTGTAATAGTATCACATCGTGTTATGCAAGAGAGGGGAACCTTAATGTTATTTTCAATAATCTGCTCACATATTTGTGCTGCTCTTGTTGGAATTATTGTAAAAGCATCATCATTAATAGGTACAGGTCCTTTAAACTCCTTATATTCACCGATAAATGCCAATTCATCAATTACTCTTTCAATCGAGTGAGGAAATATATTTCGCTTACTCATGATTGTACAATTACAATATACGCAGTTTTGATTGCATCCTCTGGAAGTTATTACACCCACAGGTGAAGCTTTAGATAAAGGGATAATTTCTGAAATATAAGGAGAAGGATATTTATCAATATAATTTTTAATACTTCGATTTGAAAGTAGAATGTTGCTGTCAGCATTTATTTTGATTTTATCTCCTTGCCTAAAGGTAATCCCATTTATTTTGTTTAAATCAGCTGTTTTTAGATTGTAGTTATTAGCTGAGAGAATAGATAAAAGCTTGAGCATCGTTTCTTCTCCTTCGTTTCTGACACAGATATCAACACTTGTAACACTCTCCAAAATTGCTTGAGATTGTACTGTAGGGGTAGGTCCTCCAAAAATAGTTATAATATCTGAGTTAAAAGATTTTAATCCATTACTTATAAGAGCACATTGCATGAAATTCTTCTCATACACTGTGAATCCTACAATTTTGGGTTTATATCCTGATATTTTCCTAACACATTCCCTTACATTGAAAGATTCTCGCGTAATGAATTGCTTAGCACCATAGCCAAATTTAGTCAAAAATCCAATGATATATGCTGCACCTAGTTGATAGGTAAATTTGGATAAGTGTAAATCTCCACCAGAAGGAAATATCATCAATATATCTAAAGATTTCCTCTGCAATAATAATCCCTTATCATTTTTTAAAAAATAATTCTAATCTATAAAAGAAAATTCAAAAAAAAAGTAGAAATTTAATTTTCTTATCTAAAATTTAACCAAAAGTAACCCAGAATGCCATAGTTTTTGCTACATCTCCAGCATCGGCTTGCGCTTCATCTACTTGTTCTTGAAGGTTTCTTTCTTTAATTTTCTGTTTTAAACATTTCTCTATTTTTTTAGATGTTGTATTTCCTTCATCAATACATTCTTGAACTAAATTAGCTAATTGATCACCGAGTTCATCACCATATTTTTCCTTAAGACGATCCCTAACAGTCTGATCGACTGACATGTTTTAACACTTTTAATATTAAAATTTCGCTAAATAATTTTTACAGTATAGTAAAATATTTCTGGGTTTAAAAATATTAAACATTTTATACCATAAAAATTAATTTTATGAATAGAAAATTAAGTAGGTTGGAAGAAAGCCTTAATTCTCTTTTTACTGTAAATACACTGTTCGAAGTTGAGTTTTAATAGTTTACACCACTAGGTTATGAATAGAGGCCTTAGTTTGACTTATTTCTTATTTAATAAATTTTTTAATTCCCTCTTAATTCCTGGTTTATAAGGTAAGATTTCACCATCAAAAATAGCGCAAAAAGTACCATAAGGGTGAATATTATTTTGTTGAGCTTCTTTAGCATTTTTAAAGAGAATTGTCTGAAAATTCACGTTTTTCTCTTTAGTTATTCTCTCTAAATCATCCACTAGATTTGTTAAATAGGGACATTGTTGAGAGTATAATATAGTTACACCTTTTCCATACTTTTTCAATTTTTCTTTAGAAAAAGAAGAGAATTGAGGTTTTGCTATATCCTCTGAGAAAGCTTTAGCATATAATCCATAGTAGGGATTAAGCTCATCTATCTTTTTAAATCCATGTTTAAGGAAAATTTTCATGTTTGGTAACCAACTTCCTTTCTCAGCAGTCATAGCAATTACTCCATACATCTTCCTTTCTTCGGCATCCTTAATACATTCTTCTAAAAGCTTAGAAGCATAACCCTTATTTTTATGTTTACCTACGACCCAGATACAATGAATTACCATCCACCCATCTGCTTTAATTCCTCGCCAATTATACTTCCCAGGTATATATTCTATAAAGCCTCGAGATGTTTCTCTTTCTCCTTCTTTTACTAGAAGTAATTTATATCTTAATCCCTCTTTAAATCTTTCTTTAATCCACTTAACTTTATTTTGATATCCAACTTGTTTCTTTTGAGATTTCTTACAAAATAACCCATATTTATTTATATTCTTCTCATTAATATCTATTATTCTAGCACACATCTTTTTCAATCTTCTTCTAAATATTTTTTTCTGAATTTATTAATTCTAATTGTGCTACAGCAAACGTACGGATCTAAGTTGAGTTATAAACAGCTTATAAATCTGAAGATATGGCTTTATATTTATAATATAAATTTTTAATTATAGCATTAAAAGCCTCATAAACTCCTTGTCCTGTTTTCGCAGATGTTAAATAATAACTAAGAAAATTATGTTCTTTTACTAATTTTTGGATATTAGAATGATCCAATTCATTTTCATCCACTAAATCCACTTTGTTAGCAAAAACAACGATAGGAATTTCCTCACAATACTTATTGATATCATTATGCCAATTTTCAATATGTTTAAAACTTTCTTTACCATGTTCATTCTCTTCAAGACTATATACAATTATAGCGGCTCTACTATTTTTAAAAAAAGAAGCTCGTAAAAAATGGAAATCATCCTGACCAGCTATATCCCAAAATAGTAATTTAATCTTATCTCCTTCAATGTCTTTATTGTAAATGGAGAATTGCGCTCCTATAGTCTTAATATAATCATCTTGAAAGGATTTATCAGTAAATTTCTTAATTAATGATGTTTTACCAACTCTACCATCTCCAATAACAGTAATCTTAAAGGTG
>SMTZ1_10001062_pt1 | contig 38654 bp, 34 predicted proteins | sample DeeMarSWOR136_30_FD_25667 | JGI IMG/M metagenome (IMG submission 25667)
TCCATAACAAAAATCGAAGATATTGATAAACATGAGCAGCTGATCCTCTTTTGAGACCAGGGGATCCAATGCAAAACGTGCAATTAACGTTTGTGATATTTTCCGAATTCCTGGCCGAAACTCCTTGAAATACAGTTTTTTCACCAAACCTTGTGTTATTGTTGTTAAACCTGCGCCGGGAGTTCGTAGGTCCACTCCTTTGTGATCGTAAAAATTAGGATCTTCGACTGCTAATAAGATATCTAATTGACGTTGTGATAAATCAGAAAGCTGTAAATTGATTGTATCTGATTGGAGTATTTCTATTACTAAAAGCTTCGAATCTGTAATCATTGCTTTATGGCAATTTTTTAACATTATCTGGCAATGCTGATCATCCCAATCATGAGACCACCATAACCTCCACCAATATCAGTGAGGGTATTAATTCCCGTGAAATCATAAGAATCAATAATGGTACTGTGTGAAGTCATTGCTTTTATTGAATTCGCTTCGTTAAATATTTCAGCAGCCTTAGGATTCATTTTAAACCATAAAAAACACGACATGAACTTGCTAATGCTCTCATTACTCGATAAAGATATGGAGCATACGAACCGCTTTTTTGAGCAATCTCTTCGATTGTTTTGGGGCCATCAGACAAAATGTCTGCTATACATAGCTTTGCTGCAACATACACAGGTTTACTCATCCATTTGCCAGTAATAAATTGCATCATTTTAATAGATGCCTGTTCTTGGGTTGTTTCCATAACTTTCTCCTTTGTTGATGCAATTTTTTAAATCAGTTCAGGATTAAATGAAATGCTATAAGTGAAGTAACCATTAATGGAAATCAGTAGTGGTTAATGCTTTCATCACATTGTAATAAAGAGTGCTCAAGTTTCACCTAACAGTATGCGTACTTGCCAAACCTCGCCAAAGGCGAGGTTTGGGTGAGCATGGCAAACCGAAAACCGCATGCGAACAAAATTGGACTACAAACTTTTAAATCTTTTAGCATATACTTTCCGTGGAAAATCGCCTTTTGCATAATCGATATCCCTATCCCCTTTCAAAATAGCCTCATCTGCATACGCCTCTATCACTTCTCCTATAAACAAGTTTTTATCCCCTGTTACTATTTCTTCTTTTACTTTACATTCCATATGTGAAACACATTCCTCAATAATGGGAGCTCTTACTTTGCGTGCCGGTTTTGGTGTCAGACCTGTTTCCTTAAATTTATCTACTTGGCACCCTGAATGGAATCCACAATAATAAATCCTCGATCTTAGCTCGCTTAGAGGAACATTTACAATAAACTCTTTCGTGCTTTTTATTAACTCACATGAACAAGTCCCTTTTCCGATAGCACACGCTATAAGTGGAGGTTCCTTTGATACAGGCATACAAAAACTGACCGCTATGATATTTGATTTCTCTTTTATGTCTCCACATGTTATTAAAAAATGTCTCATCGGCCACATAAACTGTAAATATTCAACATCAATTTTCATCTTATATCACCCTGTTCTATCTATTTTAGCTAACGTTCACGGTGTAAGGAAGCCGATGTTGGATGAAAAGCTCACTCTCAGATAAGGCAAACAAAAAAATAAAAATATTTGTTGATAGAAAAGACCGGTTTGAGCACGGAGCTAAAGGGTCCACAGGTGCGACAACACTTACCCCGGTTACACCGTGATATAAGAGTTGGTAACAGACATTTTTTTTCATTGCTATAAAAAAACATATTAATTAGTCTTTCATTGACTTGATTCTTAATAAATATCACGCTTTGCCATCTGAGAGTAATACTCTCATTTTTTCTTGTATAAGCTTGGCATGGTATTCTAGAGCGATCTGAGCCGTCTTCTTCACCTAGAACACCGATCTCCCCTTCAATTGAGACATTTATATTCATTCCTTTAAGTTCGAAAGCTCAAAAAATAATAATCCATCCCTTATACTATAAAATTTTAAATTGAAATTCTATAACATTAAAATGTATCCAATACTCAAAATCTAATTCAGGTCAGTTCTCAAGCTCATATGATGTTCCCGGTGTAGCCGAATCCAGCTGCTGAATTAGAAGCTTATTTTGGGGAAGAGTTACAAGTATCAATAAACGTAAAATTGAACCGAAAGCTAATTTGCCTGTCAATCGATAGGCCTAACAAGGTTATGCCTTATTATCTGCGGTTGTGATAAAAACTCTGCAATATGAAAGCGTAGATACTATGAAACGCATCATTCTAAAGGTACTGAAAAATAAAAAGTAGCACCTTCATTAATGTTACTTTCTAACCAAATTTCACCACTGTTCGTGTTAACTAGATTTTTACATAATATTAATCCCAAGCCTGTACCCTTCTCTTTTTTAGTTCCTAACCTCATGAAATGTTCTTCAATTTTAAAAAGTTTCTCAATATTTTCCGACTCAATACCTGTACCGGTATCCTTAATCTTAAATTCAGCCATATTCTTTACTTTATTAACCTCAATTAGGATATCCGAATTTGGATAACTAAACTTTATAGCGTTTGAAACCAAATTTCTCACGACAGTTATAATCATATTCCTATCTACGAAAACGCATAGATTGTTTTCTGCCTCAATGCGGAATACTATGTTTTTATTTCTTGCATAACTTTCCAAAGGAATGGTGGCCTCCAATAATAGATCATGAACTCGATATTTATCTGGCTGAAATATCATATCACCTGTTTGACATTTTGCCCAATCGAGCAAATTGTCTAACAGGTTAATTGTACGATTGGAAATGAGATCTATTTCCTTAATAAATTTCATGCGCTCACTGTCAGATATCGATTTATATTCGTCAATGAGGTATCTAATAACAGAAATCATAGAGACAAGAGGGCTCCGAAGATCATGAGCGATTATAGAAAAAAATCTATCTTTTGTCGCATTTAACTCTTGTAATCTTTTCTCACTCTCCCGGAGTGTATTTTCGCTTATTTTTAAATCTCTATACAGTAAATCGAAAGGCCTGATTAGCGCTGTCTTCACTAAAGCATTATAAATGAGGTAAAACGAAATAATCTTTAAAATGTGTCCGAAGAAATTTGAGAGGCCATAAACATCTACATAAAATATAAATGCTATTTCTGCACCTATGGATATAAGAATAGAAGCAATTAAAATTCTTAATACTTGGGAATCAAATCGTTGACGGTTTCGACTTAATTGCAAAATCGCACCACAAAAAATTAAGGAGATTACCAACTCGCTTAACTTTTTAAAAAGGGTTAACCCCGTTCCTTCTATGAAAGAATCTGGAAATATATGCCAATAAAATATTGTGGAAAGAACAATAGAAACCAAAATGCAGTAGCAAAGAAAAACATATGAAATATTTAGCTTTCTTTTTAAAAAAAAGGGGGCGATAAAAAGTGAAATGCTCTCCAGGTATCGTGCAGTTATCCATAATTGAGTAGGTAAATTAGACTCATCTGTGGCAAATACTCCCATACCTTTGTATGCGAGTGTGTGGAGAAAATCCAAACACCCAACGAAGAAATATGCAATCCCTAATAACAGGAGATATTTATTTTCCAGGTTTTGACGACAGTTCCATGAAATGATAAAGATTCCATAAGCAACTATTATACTAAAAACCTCAGCAATACTGTGGAATAAGAGATAGTTATTGATACTGATTATGAATAACCCAAAGAGAATAACAATTCCTAATGAAATTGGAATATATTTTTTTAACATTTGAATGTTTATTCTAGGCTTTATAGGTCGTGTATATAATACATAATTTTAATTCCGATTAATAAAGAAACATATCATGTATGGAACGTCCGTTTTTGACATTGCTTGAGCAATACCCTTGGCTTCTGGTACAGCTGGCAGCGTTTCTACAACTAGAAAATCTGATTTCTGATAATCGTTCTTTATTTGCTCTCCATGTGGGAGTGCAAATGACAATAGGTACTCCAGCGTCATATGCAATTGGAATGTAATCATTATAAAGATGCGACAGCTCCCTTTCGCCAGCTGTATCATATATGAGTAGTGCATTTACAAGGCTAGGATGTAATTCAACCTTATTAGAACGACGTAACGATTCAATTATTGCTGCTTCTGCTAATAGGAAAATAGGATTTTCATCCAGATGAATAGAACATCATCCAGAATTGATCATTACAGGCTTGGCGGTGCCCTGCGGTACAAAATTACCGCCTGTATGAGAAGAGATCACAAGAAAAAATGCCCATTTTCATGTTCTATGATTGCTGTCTCAAACAGCACGGCCGATCGAAGTTGCCGTCATTAAGACGTGTTCAATGACAGGCAAGACCGTGACAACAGGCAGTTAGGGGAAACCGAACAATATAGATATGAGCATGAATAAGACAGGCTTAAATATTAGTAAGAAGCAATGGGACAAAGTCCATTTGTTTCCCCTAATGTGTTCTGTTATACGAAGTAGTAACGCTTTAGTATGAATATTTACTTTTTGTAAGGTATCAAATAATAATTATCATTGTTCTCCTTGAGTAGATAATATTTCAGGGGAATTCTTATATTCTTTTATCTTTTGGATTATTTCATCAGGATTTGGAAGACGTCCAACTTCAGCTTTTGAGAATATTAGATTACCATTTATATAAACATCAAAGCTCCCAATATCCCCGGTTATTAACGAAGCATTCAAGCCAAACTCTCTATTTATTTCTTCTGCTAACATATTGGCTTTAGTTCGGAAACCACATGAGGTGCAATGATGAATTTCAATACTAATATTTCCTTGATTTATTGGAGGATTATCTACTTCGAATTGATCTGCATTCACGCCAAAAGTTAGTATGATGAATAGAGGTATAATAATAAAATATTTAGCGAACATCCTACTCCTCCTTCCTTTTATTTAATAAATCAGTAAACATTATATCAAGCCGATTATTGAATTTGAAAGTTCTACACCTTTTAATATTAGTGATACATGAGTCTCTTCTCCATTAATTCAATATTATCTATTTAAATTTGGTAAAAGTAATGATAAAGCGCCATTATTTTGTTTAATATTCTCGGTATAACCGAAGTCGGTTACATCATGTTGTGACTGTAGGAAAAGTATAACCTGACTCACAAAAATCCTCAAAGAAATTCCTTTTCCCCAAAATCTCAGGGTGGGCACGCACTTATTTTACCGTGATAGCTGATTTCATCGCAGAGATGAAGAAGGAAGTTATACCATTAGCCATTGTCCAATATCTCACGTACTTTCTTGGCAAGGTCCTTCGGAGCGAATGGTTTCTGTAAAAATGGAATCCCATGATCCAACACACCATGGCGGACAATGGCGTCGTCGGTATAGCCAGAAATATAGAGCACCTTCATTTCCGGATATACACTCTGTAGCCTATCCGCGAGTACTCGGCCACTTATACCGGGCATTACCACGTCTGTAATGAGCATGTCTACAGGCTGTTCACTGCACTGAGCCCTGACCTCAAGTGCCTTTTCTCCGTTTTCCGATTCGATGACGGTATATCCATAATGCTTCAAGATATTAGAGATCAGGTTCCTGACGATGAACTCGTCTTCCACGAGGAGTATGGTTTCTCTTCCCCCCTGCATCAAGGACTTCTCCTGTTTCGATTCTTGTTCTAGGATGGCATCGTCCACACGGGGGAAATAACATTTGAAAGTAGTTCCCTTGTCTGGCTCACTGTAGACCCAGATGTATCCTCCGCTCTGCTTCACGATCCCGTACACGGTGGAAAGCCCAAGACCTGTCCCCCTGCCTATCTCCTTTGTGGTAAAAAAGGGTTCGAAGATGTGCCTCTTTGTTTCCTCGTCCATACCGATCCCGGTGTCAGTGACGCAAAGCATTATATACAGCTCCGGCTGGCCATTCACCCTATTTTCGAAGTAGGCCTGGTCCAATTTGATGTTTTTAGTCTCGATGATGAGTTTCCCACCAGTGGGCATCGCATCTCGTGCATTCACCGCAAGATTCATAATCACCTGCTCAATCTGTCCTGGATCGGCTTTGATAAGTCCCAGGTCCTTCTCAAAGACGGTAAAAAGCTCGATGTCCTCGCCAATGAGCCTTCGGAGCATCTTGTCAATGTTTGCCACGAGTTTGTTCAGGTCGAAGGTCTTCGCCTGCATCATCTGCCTTCTGCTAAAAGCAAGGAGCTGCTGAATGAGGCTTGAAGCACGGTCAGAAGAGTTTTTGATCTGCTCCACATACTTCTTCAACTCCTGTTCCAGTTTCGGGTGAAGGAGCAGGATATCGGTATACCCGATGATAGCGGTGAGGAGGTTGTTGAAATCGTGAGCCACTCCTCCGGCGAGTCTACCGATGGCCTCCATCTTTTGTACCTGAAGAAGCTGACGCTCCTTATCTTTGAGCTCCTCTTCCGCGCTTTTGATTTCAGTGATATCCGTAAGGAAATTGAGTGATGCGGGTCGGTTATCCCAGCTGATGAGCACCGCGCTGATCTGAAGCCATCGTGTTTTACCTTCTTTCGTGACCATCCTGAAAGAGTAGACCTCTGGCACTTTCTCTCCCTGGAGTCGCTTCTTATAGTTCTCGAGTACCATTGACCGGTCATCGGGGTGGATGAACTCGATGAAAGACAATGAAAGCAGCTCACTCTCCGAATATCCCGTGATCTCCAAAGTCCTTGGATTTACGAACTTCAGAATACCATCCTGAGCGACAACAATTGCCTCTTTTGCGTTTTCCACCACACAGCGATACTTTTCCTTAGATTCCTGGAGTGCTTCTTCGATCTCCTTACGTTCAGTGATGTCCTTGATAACTGCTTGAACACCCACAGTCTTACTCTCGACCTTGATCAGGCCAATGTCTGCCTCCCCCCACCTTGATGTCCCATCCTTTCTTTTAAACTTGAAGGACACGTTTTTCACCGGCTTCCCTTCAATAATCGCTTTGAATATCTTGACGAAACTCGGGATGTCGCTGAAATGAACCGTCGGGAGTTTCGTGAAATGTTTTCCCTCGATCTCCTCCTTTACAAATCCCGTAAGGGATTGAATGGCCGTGTTCACGGCGAGTATCTTTCCCTTTAGATCACTCACGAATATGCAGTCCGGGGCAAGCTCTATGAGGTTTCTGTACCGCTCCTCGGATTCGGCCAGACTCCTCTCGACCTTTTTCCGTTCAGAGATGTCGCGGACAAAGGCCCACATGCCGATAGGGTTGTTTCCTTCCAGGGCAAGGTACGTCCTAATTTCGACTGGAATTCGTTTTCCGTCTTTGCGTCTGTACTCTTTCTCGTAGATATCTGAATATCCGCGGGTGAATACCTGTTCTTCAAGGATCCTTTTTTCGATTTTATGCCACTTCTTCAGGGTGATGTTCTCGTAAGTCTTATGCTTAAGTTGCTCTCCCGTGTAACCGAGCATCTCCTGGAAAGCAGAGTTACTCTCCACTATACAACCACTCATGTCTACAAAGGCGTACCCGTCTCGGCTCCCTTCGTAGAGCTTACGGAATCTCATCTTCGTTTTCTCAAGCTTCTCACGCAGCTCATCTCGCTCTCTTTCGATCTCAGAAAGTCGCTTTTTGAGCCCTCTGATACTCTCGATTTTCTGGCTCATACTACTCCTTGGTGCAGCATCTGTACGCACCGGACAAAATGTAGCTAACCCACCCTCCTTTCCCTACGTTTAATTATCAGCGAAATTCCAGAGGTATTCAAATTATTCTTTGCCTGTTTAGCCTACCTTTTGCGGCATGAGGATTCCGTCGAGAGGCTTCCCGCCGGGAGGCTTCCCGCCGGGGCTTCTTTCAGAGCAGGTCAGAGGCGAGCTCTGCGAGCTGGGAACGCTCACCCTTCTCCAAAGTAATATGGGCGTAGAGCTGCTGACCCTTCATTTTGTCAATAAGCACCGAGAGGCCATTACTCCTGGAATCCAAGTAAGGGGTGTCGATCTGGTAAGGATCCCCAGTAAACACGACCTTTGTGCCCTCTCCTGCACGGGTAATGATGGTCTTCACTTCATGAGGGGTCAAATTCTGCGCTTCATCGATGATGAAAAAGATCCTGGAGAGATGCCTCCCCCGTATGTAGGCAAGAGGGGTGATTACGAGTTTCTCGTTTTCCATCATCTCATGGATCTTCTTCACCTCCTGGGATCCTTCCTGATACTGGTGCAGGATAACAGCAAGGTTATCGTGCAGAGGCTGCATATAGGGTTCGAGCTTACTCTTAATATCTCCAGGTAGAAATCCAAGATCCCTGTTGGAGAGGGGAACGATGGGTCGTGCGAGGTAAACCTGTTTGTAGCTCTTTCTAATTTCGAGTGCCGCTGCGAGAGCCATGAGGGTCTTCCCCGTTCCTGCCTTTCCCGAGAGGGTGACCAGAAGGATATTGTCGTTCATGAGTGCGTTCAGGGCGAAAGTCTGCTCTGCATTCCGGGGGGTAATCCCATACCCACGCTTTTTCAATACGTGTTTCAGCAGCTCCTCCTGTTTGTTGTATACTGCAAGGGCGCTTTTGCTGTTGTTTCGAATAATAAAATATTCATTTGGGAAAGGCTCCGCGGAAAACCCCAGTTTCTCGGGAGCGATCACTCCCTCCTTATAAAGGGTATCTATGAGTTCGCTTTTAACGTTTTCCAGTGTGTTTTTCCCCTTGTAGAGCTGATCAATATTCTTTATTTTTCCGGTCTCATAGTCTTCTGCGCGTATCCCGATCCCTTTGGCCTTCATCCTTAGGTTGATGTCCTTGGAAACGAAGATTACACGTTGCTTCCCGTAGACCTTCATGAGATTGTAGGCGACGGAGAGGATCCGGTGGTCCGGCTTGTCTTCCCAAAAGACCTCCTGCAGATAATCGTCCTTTTTGATGTTCGTATCGACCACGATCCTGCCACCGGAGTCGAGCTTCAGCCCTTCGTTGAGAAGTTGATCGCCTCCGAGGGCGTCCAGTTCCCTGGAGAACTCCCTCGCATTGTAATTGATAATCTCGTTCCCTCTTTTAAACTTATCAATTTCCTCAAGTACAGTGATCGGGATAATCACGTTGTGTTCTTCAAAGGAGTAAATACAGCGGTAATCGTGGAGTATGACATTCGTATCGATGACGAAAAATTTATCCTGTGCATTTACACGCATTGCCGCTTCCTTTCCAAGTTGGGTGCCACATTTACAGCTCTGCTGAATGTAGAAAATATGAGCAAATGGGTAAAAGTGGTGTTAAATTTTATTTAAGAACGGAAAAACTTGTTCCTTAAAAAACCTTTGTTTTTTGTAACACACGAAAGTAATGTAATAATAATTCTATATAAATGTTCATGCAACCTTTTTTACTGCGGAGAAACCTATGAAGATTCGGGGAGACGACTCGAAAAAGGTTCTCCAGATATTATCGGGGGAGAAAGACCATTCCACGAGCCATAGGGTAGGGATACGAAAACCCAAAGAAAGCGACGAGGAGCTCCTCGATGCCTATTCACGCGCTGTCATCAACGTGGTGGAAAAGGTCGGCCCGGCGGTTGTCGCGATCAGGATCAAGAAGGCAGATATTCCCCAACGCTATGGCAACGAAGGTGCGGGTTCTGGTATCCTCATTGCTCCCGATGGTTTCATCCTCACAAACGACCACGTGGTGTCAGACACATCCGATATAGAGGTTTTGCTTACAGAGGGGAGTAGTTATCGCGCTGAGATCATCGGCACGGATCCTGCGACAGACCTTGCAGTGATCAGAGTTTCCGGAAGCACGCTCCCCTCAGCAGAGCTCGGGAACTCCGATCTCCTCAGGGCAGGGCAGCTTGCCATCGCCATCGGCAATCCTCTCGGGTTTCAGAACACGGTCTCCACAGGAGTCATCTCTGCCCTCGGCCGTGCACTTCGGAGTAGGTCGGGGAGGCTAATCGAAAATATCATCCAGACTGATGTTCCGCTGAATCCCGGAAACTCAGGAGGCCCACTCGTGGACAGCAGGGGCAGGGTCATCGGCATCAATACTGCCATGATATTCTCGGCCCAAGGAATAAGTTTTGCTATACCCATAAACTCTGCGAAGTGGGTAGTAGGAGAGCTTGTCAGGTACGGAAAAGTGAGGCGGGCATTCCTGGGAATCGTGGCGCAGGCACGTCCGATAAGCAGGCGGTTTATGCGCCTCTTGGGAAAAGAGTCGAATACTACTCCTGAAGTCATTGCGGTGGAACCGAACGGGCCTGCGGAGAGCGCCGGAATCATGATCGGTGATCTTGTCCTTTCAGTCAACGGAGAGAACATTAGTTCCGTTGATGACCTTCACCGGTTTCTGGCGAAGCACCCACCAGGGGTAATCCTTAAACTTGGAATTTTTCGAAAGGATAAAGTTATCACGCTCTCGATTGTACCGGGAGAAGTCTAAAGAATGAAACACACTGATTTACCGAGGTGAGAATAATGTCTTCTTCCGAAGACGAGCAGATTGGCAGTCCTTGGGACACAAGCAAACCGCAGCCAGCCCTTATCGAGCTCGAAAAGTCCGGCAGGATAAGAGGAAGTGTGCTTGACATCGGGTGCTGCTCGGGGGAAAACGCCCTCTACCTCGCCTCCAAGGGCTACTCGGTCACGGGCATCGACTCCTCCCCAACCTTCATCGCCAGGGCGCTTCTCAAGGCGGCGAGACGTAACCTAAAGGTGAAGTTTCTCCTCTTCGATTCCCTTCAGCTTGAGCATCTCGGGATGTTTTTCGACACGGTCATCGACTGCGGCCTCTTTCACTCCTTCCCTCTAGAAACACGCCCGCACTTCATAAGCAGTCTATACCGGGTGCTCCGAGCGGGCGGACTCTATCACGTGCTCTGCTATGCCGAAGGTGACCTCGGTTTTTCCGGTCCAAAACGGGTGACTAAGGGCGAACTACACCACTATTTCAGCGAGGGGTGGGAAGTCAAGGAAATCACCAGGATCAGGTTCGAGACCAACGACAGCAAGGGTGAATACTGGGGATTACTCGCAACCATCCTCAGGCTTCCGTGAAGGGGAACACCTCACGATGCTCCTCAGAACAGCTGTTCTGCCGGATAGACATCCAACAATGGCATCTCACTGATACCCCTTACCCTTTTATCGCCCCTTCACCGGTTCATCCCTCATTAGTACCGTTTTTCAATCTCTGCTATCTTCTGCAGCCTCCTCTTGTGCCGCTCCTCATTGCTAAATTTAGCAGTTAGATAGATCTTCACGATGTCTCGGGCAAGCTCTACCCCGATGATGCGTGAGCCGAGCACAAGAACGTTCATATTGTCATGCTCCACACCCTGGTGCGCCGAGTAGGTATCATGACAGATTCCTGCCCGGATTCCCGGAACCTTGTTCGAAACAATGGACGCGCCAACCCCGCTCCCACAGATCATAATGCCCCGTTCACCCTTTTTTTCCATCACCGCTTTTGCAACCGCCTCTGCATAATCGGGGTAGTCGTCGGATCTGTCGTATTCAAGTGCTCCGACATCCACAGCCGTATGGCCGAGCATCTTCACAATATCGATCAGGATCTTCTTGAGCTCAAAACCCGCATGATCCGAACCCAGAATCACATTCATCTTTCTTCTCCCCACTTAAATGATTTTATCTGGTGCCAGTTAACACCGTACAGAGCCCCTCTGTACAGAGCCCCTCTGTACAGAGGTTACTCTGTACAGAGTTCTTCCGGAGGGAATTCCTCCATCCCGTGTCCTTCCGGCTGGCATCCCCAGGCCGGATAGGCTATTCTTGTCCTGAAACTAGGCCTTCCCCACAAGGTGCTGCACACGCACCGGAAGGCGGTTCAAAACACGCACCTCTTGCCCAAACTTACCCAGGGTTTTCTCCACGAGCACATAGTCGAGCCCCGGGATGAGCACGTTGTTCCACCTGTTCCCTACCCCTCTGACTGCTACATCGAGCATGGTTACGATCTGATTTCCCAGCGGGTTCTCCGAGCTCAGGGTAATGGCACCATAAAACTCCTGGCATTCAGTGTATCCCGCATTATGGGTCCCCGTATAGGGTTTCTGCCTGACCAGATCTATTGATATCCCGAACTTCTCATTTACCTCTTTTTCTCTTCGCTTGAAATAGTCAACGAGCGCCTGCTCCTGTAACTTTGCTGGAAGTGCCTTTTTAGCCACATTCCTGTAAGCATCAAGCCCCACCTGGAAGGCCTCCTCCACGAATTCGAGCCAGAACCGCTGATCATCCGTAATCTTAGAAGGGTTGTTTACCGCAACGATGGATACCCGCTCGCAAGTGGTCAATCCGTCTCGTTTCGGTCCCACCCCCACGTGTACGAAGTCTCCTTCCCTGATTTTTCGATTCAGCGCTTTGCCTACCAGTGTGCGATTCGCTTCACCTGAAGTGACCATGAGATCGAATCCCATCTCCTCCATGCCCAACTCGAAGGCAATGGCGTACCCCCAGGCTGCAACCTGTGTCTCATACATACCAGGTTTCAACACACCGAGCATTCCCTCGATCATCACGTCTGCGAGCAGCGAGGCTTCTTCAATGAGCCTCATCTCCACATCTGACTTCTCATACTTTATCTTGTAGTAAACCTCCTGGGCATCGACAATTCTGTCCCTCCCACCCAAGTAGGCAGCGAGGAACTCGTAGATACTCACAGGGAATACCTCTCTTGGCGTCAGAAGGGCTATCACATCCGGCCTCCCCCCTGCAGCCTCCTCTATGACGTCCTCAACCCGCTCGGCGTCGATCGGATAGTCCTCATCCGCGAGCTTGAGCATCTCCACCTTGTGGACCTTCGCCCCAGAGCGTGGCGAGAGCTGCTCCGCCACATACCCTCCTTCCAGACCTGCAAGTATGTGAAAGCCGTTGTTGCCAATTACGCCAGCGACCGGTTCGACGGATATATTCGTATTCCCGCCGAGGTAAGGAACGTCGCCGTTGTAGTGCTCATCGGAATACACAATCCCACAGCCAAAGCCGAACTTCTGCAGCTCAGAGAAAAGCTTTTTTTGCCTCCCTATGAACTCTTCTCCCCCGATTCGAAACTCTCTGTCGATTTCAGGAGCTCCCTTTAAAAGTTCTCCGATAAAACCACTTTCCCGCTTCCAGCGTTCGATCTTCACGATCTCTCTCCTAGAAGATACTGTTTACTGCACTCTGTTCCTGCTGCTTTCTTCATCAGAGCTTATCCTCCTATAATCATAGAGCGCAAAGTGCCTGTTTATCTGAAAGCCCACGACCGCAGCGAAGGCGGCCAGGATGCTGTACTGAAATCCATACACCTCTACGGTCATCACCGCAGCAGCGAGAGAAACATTCGTTCTGCTTGCAAGCATTCCAGAAAAATCTCCTGCGAGGAGTGAGGAAGAGATCCATTTTAATACATATATGTAGGAAAGCTTTCTCACCTGCCGAATCCTTCTCTGTGCTCCTTCACCTAACCATGCGCTTAGCCTTCTCGGTACATGCATTGATTAATTCCTTTTCAGTGAATCAGATGTTCCACGAGTTCTATAGTTAGTTTTTCATCAATTATATACTTCAGCCCCTCATTATTCAACGGTTCATTTTCCACACATCAGGGAACAGGTAGAGCCAACCTTACAAAACTGTAATGACTGTGAAAGGATTTAGAAAGCTTCCAGTTTTAATTTTTTAAACAAAAGGTAAAATACCGGTTAAAAAAATGAACGTAACAGAAGTGGCCATGAAACAGAAGAAGATCAATAGAAGCAGGAGGACGAAATGAAAGCGGCGAGAAGAAGTGTGTATTTATCAGTAGTGGCGGCTGCTCTTGCAGCCTTTCTACTGCTCACTGCAATGGGCAGCAGGTCAGAGAGACATGCAAACGCCCAGCCAGCGCCCGCTCAAACCGTGATAATCAAGGATGAAAGCGGATTTACGAGTGCGTTCAGTAGAGTAGCAGAAGCGATGACACCAACGGTGGTGCACATCGATATCACAGGTACTCTCGTGCAGCAGTCACCATTCGGCGATAATCCGTTTTTCCGTGAGTTCTTTGGTGAGCCGCAGCAGTGGCAGCAGCGGGTACCCATCAGGGCCCTCGGAAGCGGTGTGATCATCAGCGCTGATGGTTACATAATCACAAACAACCACGTGGTAGCCAATGCTGACAGTGTCGAGGTGGAGCTTTACGACGGAACGAAGCAGAAGGCAAAGCTCATCGGTACTGATCCGAATACGGATCTAGCGGTGGTCAAGATCGACCCCACTCCGAATATGCAGTACGCAACCCTCGGTGACTCCGACGAAGTGAAGGTGGGTGAGTGGGTGATCGCCATTGGTTCTCCCCGCGGTCTTGACTGGACAGTGACCGCCGGAATCGTGAGCGCGAAGAACAGGTCCGAGATCGGTGCCCTCGGTCCAGCAGGGTATGAAGATTTCATCCAGACTGACGCGTCGATCAATCCGGGCAACAGCGGTGGTCCTCTCATCAACCTGAAAGGCGAGGTAATCGGGATCAACTCCCTTATTGTATCCGCATCAATGGGTTCGGAGGGGCTGGGTTTTGCCATCCCGTCCAATATTGCCAAGGAGATCTCCCAATCTCTCGTCCAGCACGGAAAGGTGGTGCGTGGATACATGGGGGTAAACATTCAGGAGCTTACCCCTGAGATCGCCAAGAGCCTCAAGCTCGAGAAACAGATGAGGGGTGTGATCGTGACCGACCTCACCCCCGGAGGTCCAGCAGAAAACGCCGGTATCGAACAGGGTGATGTAATCCTTGAGTACAATGGGAAGAATGTGGAGAGTGTAGCGCAGCTTCGCAACATGGTTGCATCCACCTCTCCAGGTCAAAGCGTGAGAATCAGAGTGCTAAGGGAAAAAAAGGAGGTTGAGCTTATGCTCATGGTAGGTGATCTGGCAAAAGATCAGCTGACCCGGCCTCAGGTGGGAAATGAGCTTCTGGGAGTGTCTGTGCAGACTGTAACACCCCAGATCGCACGGCAGCAGGGTCTGCGCAAGGCAGAGGGTGTCATCATAACTGAGGTAAACAAAAAAAGCGCAGCCGAAGCAGTAGGAATCGAAAAGGGTGACATCATCTACAGGGTAAACAACTCAGCAGTGAATACCCCAGGGGAGTTCAATAAGCTCGTTGCAAAAGCGGCAGAAGAAGGCCAAGCGGTGCTCCTTCTGCGCGATATGCGGAGCGGCCGGGTGGGTTACATCTCTGTTCCTCTCCGATAAACAAAGTGTACGGGTCAATTACCCCGGATTGGCAATTCGGAGTGTTTGGCCCAACAGTGTTTGACTCCCGTATGTTCCCGAAGGATCAAACACACCCCCATCCCATTTAAACTGTATCGGTTCTCCCCCGACGCGGCTTGTGATGAGCCGCTGAGGGGGCCGATACAGAATTACTGTCCATACAGACCGAGGACAGTCTCCTCTATCTTCCGCACCTGTGATCTATAGAGTGAGGCGATTCCAGCACCATAATCGGCAATGAGTTGGATGATATCCCTGGGGCTCTCGGCCCTGTCAGGACCGTTCAACCTGTCACCCGCATCGCCGAGCCCAGGAAGTATATAGGCTTTCTGGTTCAGAGAGGGATCCATCCAGAGAGTGTAGACTTCGGCATTTTCAAGGGCTCTGACGATCCTGAGGGCTCCTTTCAGGGCAGAGACCACATTGAAGGTTTTAATCGAATGTGGTTTGATACCCTGATCCATGAGGTAGCGCACAATCGTGATGAGGCTCCCGCCTGTGGCATTCATTGGGTCTGCAAAGAAAAGGTCCCTTCCATCAAGGCTTTTTAAATCAAAGTATGATCGGTCAAGCCGGAGCAAGTACTCCATGGTACGCTCCATCTTACTGTCGTCACGTGATATTTTGAACAGTGCAAAGGGAGTCACATACCTATTGGAGGAGAATTCCTCTATTTCTTTTGAAAGGATCATTGATGGGAGAAGCGCCCCTCTGAGCATAACGCACATAACGGCATTGGAAATTTTCATATCGATGTCCGGGATTTTATGCACCGCATAGTTCTTCACGGGAACGTCCACCGGTGTCTCTATAACCATATAATTCTTTTTCCTCTGCCCCGATCCCATGAATGTAAAATTGAAGAGCAATTCATAAGCCCGCTGCACGTAGTAGATGAACTCCGGTTGCTCAGTACCTATGTTCCTGAGCTTTGCGATGAGACGTGACGCTTCTCCGTGTATGGTGTAATGGGTTTCGAATGAGTAGACGTGAATGTTCGGGTGCTTTCCCGTGATCTCCTGCATCATCTTTCCCATCTCGTTATACAGGGCGATGAGCTTTCTCTCCACTTCATTCCGTTGCCTTTCATTACCCACGGATCCAAAGTCTCTGAAAAGCTCAATAGCTTCTCCATACTTACCGCCCATTGCTACGATGCTCTCTCTATCCTCTCCGGTCAAAAACCCATCCAGATCCGTCGCCTTAAGAATGATCCTTTTCATTATGATGCTCTCCTCTTTTTCTCCATATTGCACCCCCCATATGTTACCGTCTTTTCCGTGCCTCCGCAATAAAATCTCTTCAGAATAGTATCAGTTACAGTGATGGTCGTGTTCTTAGCAGGCCTTCAAGGATTTCAGATGGTGGAATTATGGAGCGAAGCAAGAACAGCCTCTCAATAGTGCCTCGTGGAAAGTCCTGCATATTTCCACCATTCCAGTATCGGTTAGTGCCACTGAAGGGAGGAAGCCTTAAAAACCACCCATACGCGCTTTCCAGGGATGATGCCCAGATTTTCAACAGCCTGAACCGTGAGACTGCAGATAAAGGGGAGTGTTGAGACCATTACTTCTACTCTTACCTTGCCCGGCTCTCTCTCCAGGTGCATCGCGGAAACCGTTCCCTGTAGGATATTGCGGGCGGACATGCCTTCAGGATGTTCAGTGGAGACAATAATGCTCGATGGATGAAGGAGCGCTGCAGCGTGCTCTCCAGGGGGATTGATCGAATAGATACGCTGCCCGTCCGAAAGCCGATACTCCCAGAGTCCTTCCTTGCATCCCTGCCAGTGTCCCTGAATGAGGTTCGCCCCACCCGTTTCGCTCACCCTGCCATCGTAGATCTCGAGGTTTCGCGTGGCGATCTGACCAAGCCAGAGGTGGTCATGACTTGCAACGATAAGGGTCGTTCCATACTTCCTTCGGATTAATCCAATGGCCTCCTTTATCTGAAAGGCACTCTGACGGTCTACATTTGCCGTCGGCTCATCAAGAATAAGCACCTCAGGCTCGATAGCGAGACGGGCTGCAAGAGCAACCCGCTGGCTCTCTCCACCGGAGAGCTCATACCACCGCCGACGGGCGAACTTCACAGGGTCCAGACCAACCTGAACGAGCGCATGCTTCACCCTCTCTGTAAGATCCGGTCTCCTGCCCCTTGTTTTGAGCCCGTATGCAATGTTCTCAAATACTGATCGTTTGAGCAGGTAGGGTTCCTGAAGTAGCATGGTGACCGATAGAGTATTCACATTCTGCGGGGAGGAGAGCTTTCTCCCTCTGTATCGGATTGATCCTCCCATGGGCACCTGTAGAAAGGCGAGGGTTCTGAGCAGGGTGCTCTTGCCGCTTCCGTTCGGTCCGATGATGCCCACGGAGTCTCCCCTCTCGATCATAAGTGAGGGAATGAGCAGAGTAAATGCATCCCCGTAGCTGCATTTGAGATCTCTGATTTCATAGATTGGCTGGTGTTTTTCTGCTACTTTGCTCACATGCCCCTCCATGTCCTTCGATGTTTACCCCGGGTGTTACGCTTTTCTTTTGAGAAAAATCAACAACCAGTTTATGATAAATGCGAGTAAAAGTAACACGACCCCGAGGGCAATTCCCTTGGCAAAATCACCTTTTCCTGTCTCAAGCGCGATAGCCGTGGTAATGGTCCTCGTATACCACTTAATGTTTCCCCCTATCATCATCGATACGCCCACCTCTGAGATCGCCCTCCCATAGGCAGCGACTGCAGCGGTTATGACCGCGAACCGCGCCTCGAACAGGCTGGTAAACGCAATCTTTCTTCCCCTGGCGCCCAGTGTGATGATTGTGCTCTTCAGTCGCCTGTCAAGGCTCTCTACCGCAGTTGCGGTGAGAGAGACCACGATTGGGACCACGAGCACAGTCTGGGCCACGGCGATTCCTGGAACCGTATATAGGAGACCGAGCCCTCCGAGAGGGCCCCTCGAAGAGATGAAGGCATACACCAGGAGACCCACTACCACGGTCGGCAGTGCGAGGAACGTGTCCACAACCGCCCTTAACTGCTTCTTCCCGGAGAACTGAAAGTAGCCCAGGGCGAACCCTCCAGGAATCCCGAATGCGAGGCTCACCACAATCGAGAGAGATGAGACCTTCAGTGTGGTCAGGATCGCAGAGTAGGTCTCAGGATCTCCCCGTACAAGCAGAACTCCTGCCCTTGCCAGACCGTGCAGGATATATCCCATGTTTACTCTTTCGCGTTTGGTATGAAGAGCTGCTTCCCGAGCATCCGGAAATCTCCTATGAGCCCCTGCGTGCGGGGTGAGGTTATCCAACGGATAAACTCCTTAACGAGCTCCTTCTGCACCCGCTGACAGCGTTCAGGGTTCACCATGATGACGCTATACTGGTTCCTGAGCTGGGGATCGCCTTCCACCAGAATCACAAGTGGAGGATTTCCCCCAAAGTTTGCTTCATACTTGATGTAGGTTCCCCGGTCGGTTAAAGTATAGGCACCAATTTCAGCGGCAATGTTTATGGTGCTGAGCATCCCCTGTCCGGTCTGTATGTACCAGGACTCTCTGTCCGGTACAACAAAACCGGCAGACTTCCACAGGCCGATCTCCATTTTATGGGTACCAGAATCATCACCCCTGCTCGAGAAGCGTGCAGATCTACTTGTAATCATGCTCAGCGCATCTGATACACTTTTGCCCTCTACTCCTGCCGGGTCTGATTCAGGTCCGATAAACACGAAATCATTGTACATAATCTGTGTTCGCTGAACTCCGTACCCATCGGCTATATACTTTTTCTCAGCAGCCGGTGCGTGCACCATGAGCACGTCCACATCACAGTTTTTCCCCAGCTCGAGTGCTTTGCCTGTGCCCACTGCAACCCACCGAATCTCTATTCCGGTGTCCGTCTTAAATAAAGGCTGGAGGTAGTCGAGCAGACCGGTGTTGTCCGTGCTCGTTGTGGTTGCCATCATCAGCATCCCTTCAGTAGCCTGAAGTGCTGAACTAGAAAGGCCCATGATCAGCAGCACAGCGAAAAAGAGTACATACTTTTTTATCCCCCTCATCATTCCCTTATTCCTCCCTCGATGTAAAATGTATTCTATTCAGGAAAGAGGACCTTTCCCGTGAGCCGGCCTGAGTACCCCCGAAAATCCTCGAGGAGCTTCAGGAAGGTATCAGACCGGATAAACTCCAGTAATACCTGAATTGTTTTCTCAAAAAAGGTGTCCCTATACACCACCAGGTCGAAGCGCTCATCGAAAAGCTTATGAAAGGAGAGTTGTGCATACCCCGCCACGAACTCCGAGGCAACTCCCACATCTGCCCTGCCGTTGAGGATGCGCTGCGCCACCTCGTGATGGGTGAACACCTCTTCTCCAAAGCCAGCAATACGCTCACCCTCTATCCCCTCTTCCGCCAGGAGATGATCGATCCTGTTCCTGATACCGGACCCTGCTTGGCGGTTGACAAACCGCAATTTTCCGGCAAGCACCTCCCGGAAGGACGCAATTTCTTTCTGCGAAACAAAACCGATACTGCGATGAAAAAGGTTGATCACTGTCAAGTCCTTTGGATTCTTGAATATTTCCATTATGAAGGGAAAATTATAATCACCGCTCCCCGGGTCATAGAGATGACTCAGTGCGATGTGGCACAGCCCCCTCTTCAGGAGACGGAGCCCTTCACTGCTCCCCACGCTCGATGTAAAGAGGGCATACTCAGGATTCTGGCGGTGGAAGAGCCCGTGGATGACATACATGACTGGGTCGTCTGAGCCGCACAGGAGGATGATCTGCTTGGAACCTGCCGAAATTCTCTCAATGGTCTTTCTCGCATCCCGGCGCAGGTGCTCTTCGAGCTCCCCTCTTGGAAAGATCCATTTTCCCGTCAGCTTTGTTCCCGGGAGCTTGCCGTCCTGAGCGAGACTGTACACCTTTTTCTCATTTACGCCCAAAAGCTGAGAGACTTCCCGTGTTGTAAGATACACTTTATCCATTTTTAACGGTTTTTTAGTAATTATTTTCCAAATAATAATATTTATAAATAGAATAATAACAAATAATAACTTATAATAACTTATAATTTTTTCAACCTGGTGTCAACTGGCAATTGAACACCGCTAAGAAATATTTCAGATCGGCTCCCTCAGGATGACGGGTATCAATCCATGTAACCGATATCTGATTGAACATCGCACATTGAAGCATATGCTTGACGAACCATAATCCCATAGGTATTCTCTTCCTAATCGGAGGGGGCATCATCTGTCCATTGCCCAGTAGGAGATTAAAGAAAACACAGGTGCATAAGGAGGAATAAATGAGCTGGAAGCTCGTGTATCTTCTCATTGGAATCGTCTGTTTTCTCGCGGGTGTCTGGCGCATTACCCGGAGAGGAACCGTTTTTCCAGGACTCGCTGGCATACTTTGGTTTTTCATTGCACTCTTTCTCTTCTATCTTCCCGAGGTGTACAACTTCGTGCTGATCAAGGGGATTCCTACTTTCGGAAGGCTACTCCACTATATCCTATTGCCTCTCTTCATCCTGTTCGGGTTCTTAGAGTGGAAAAATCGGTAGGTAATTTCATTTTGCATGTATCATGTGGGACCTTTACTGCCAAACTTCGCCAAGCTCGGAGTTGAGGGACCCGCAGGCACCCTGCAGACCCCTCCTCGTACACATGGGATACAAAGATTGCGAGTCTTGTAAGTCAGCAAGAGAACAGTGAAATCCCCGGGCGTTCCCGGGGTGTTACTCTCCATCGATCGAAACACGATGTCGACCACCGCATCCCTGTACCTTTATAGGTTCTTCCTGCAAAAATACCAGTCCTTACACTCAACACCCTTGTCTTTCACGCGCTCCTCCGCCATTTCCTGGGTGTTTGGGGGAGGCACGATAACCTTGTCTCCGGGTCTCCAGTTTGCTGGCGTTGCAACACCGTGTTTATCCGTGGTCTGGAGTGCCTGGATCAGCCTGAGTATCTCGTCCATGTTCCTTCCTGTGGTAAGCGGATAGTAGATCATTGCCCTGAGCTTCTGCTTGTCGTCAATGACGAAGACGCACCTGGAGGTCTCTGTTTTGCTTTCACCGGGCATGACCATGCCGTAAAGGGAGGCGACCTCTTTGTTCAAGTCGGCAATTACCGGAAAGCTGATTTTTTGCCCAAGTTTCTCTTCTATGTTTCGCACCCAGGCGATGTGCGAGTACACACTATCAATGCTCAACCCCATGAGCTCGCAGTTCATCTCCCTGAGCTTGGGATGGATCTGAGCAAAGGCCATGAATTCCGTTGTACATACGGGAGTAAAATCCGCCGGATGGGAAAAAAGGATGAGCCAGGACCCCTTGAAATCCTCCAGCTTGATCTTCCCGAAGGTCGTGACCGTCTCAAACTGCGGAGCCGGCTCCCCGAGCTTGGGCATTCTTCTTTCCTGCATTTCACTGATCTGTTCCATCGTTAAAACCTCCATCCTATTTGATAATGAACACCATTGTTAAGTAAAATATTTGCTCAAAGGTCCCCGGGCTAGTATATATTTTTATGATTCACATAAAAAATAGGGGAATTCCATGAACCGGCTAAAAGGAAAAGTGGTATATCTCACAGGTGCATCCAGGGGTATCGGCAGGGCCACAGCTCTCCTGCTCGCAGAGCATGGAGCCCGGCTTGCCATCTGCGGACGCGATACAACTGCCTTGACTGATGTAAAAAACGGAATCGAATCCGCCGAAGCCCCTTCACCCTTTGTCATGAGTTTCGATCTATCCATTGAAAAAGACACTCTCAGGTTCTACAGGGAGGCAAAGAAGGTTCACGGCCCTCCCGACATTCTCATTAACAATGCGGGATTCAATCCCCGAAAGGCACTCATCCGTGACGTGGCCACAGAAGAGTTCGATCGCATCATCGCGGTAAATCTTCGCGCACCCTTCATCCTTATGCGAGAGGCAGCTCCGGACATGAAGGAACGGAAGTCCGGTCACATCGTCAACGTGCTCTCCAGTGTCTGTCACTTCGACATCGTTCTCATGGGAGCCTACACCGCAGCAAAGAAAGGGCTTGAGGGTCTTACCGACGTGTTCAGAAAAGAGGTGCGTGCCCAAGGAGTACGGGTGAGCTCGATCTATCCCGGCGGGACAGACAGCAACTTCAGACCCGAAAACAGGCCGCTCTACATGCGACCGGAGAGTGTGGCACAAGCAATTGTCACAACCCTTACCCTCCCCGAGGACCTGGTGGTGCATCACTTCACCTTCCGTCCCATGGTTGAAGACAACTTCTGATAAAATGATAATTAGTCATCAGAAATTATTCTTTGAATGTTGCTTTCAGCAGCACTGTCGACTATACTGGAAATAGAAACTCTATTGTATAAGGAGTTGCCATGGGCGAGTACTTTTCCCAGTTACCCTCTCATATTAAGACACATGTGAGAGAAATAACAAAGTCCTCTGGCCTTCCTGAAGGAGAAGAATCCCTCGAACTCATCTCTCGGGCGTGGCTCGAGAAGAAAAGCATGTTCGAGGATCAGATCAGGAGTCTGCACATGGAAGAGGTAGAAACACTTGAGAGTGATGATTCGCGGGGCTCCCTCATGCTCACCTACTCCGGCTCCCTTCTGAGTATGGGAACGCTCATCGGCGAAAATAGGTCAGTTGAATATGCGAGTATTGGTCTGAGGAAAGATGTACCGTCTTCCCTTCAGAAGCAAAATGCACGCCCCGTCGGCAATATCCGTGTGAATCAGCCTGTGCAGTTCGAGTCTGGACCGATCAAGCAGAGCTCTCCCCCCTTCAAAATAGCAGTGTGTAGACGGGATGTAAGTCCTGAGGAGCAGGAGAAGAGGATTCGGGAGGCAACCATATTCCTCACGAACGGATTCGTCATGATCAACAGAACCTATATCAGCCCCGATGAGCGCATGCCTGATCAGTTCAACATGAAGACCATTGTTTCCTACATCGCTGCCAAGAACGATATCTCTCAGAAGTTTGCGCGGCAGATTCTCGATGACTACCTTCAGATGATCGAAGCGGGTGTACTCCTGGGTGCACACGTACCTGTCGGCAAAATCGGAAAGCTCTTTCTTAGGAAAAAAGCTGCCCAGAGAGCGCGGCTCGTGAGAAACCCTTTAACCGGTGAGGAGATGACCGTCAAGGCAAAGCCAGAGGCCTGTGTTCCGAAGTTCACATTCAGTAAATCTTTGCGGGAAAAGGCATGGCAGGTGAAGTTCGAAAACGATTAACGGTTTACTCACAGGAAGGGGGCTTGCCGAGCGCTATTTCCTGCCCTTTTTCGATACAGCTTTTTTTGACCCAGTTCTCCTCGAAGAGGTTTTCTTCGGTCTCGCCCCTCGTTTGGAACTCTTCTTCGCTTTCTGCACTTCCGCTTTCACCACACCCGTATCGAAGACAACGTGAGTGTCTCCCATTTTTATGAGATCTCCAGAACGAAGAACTTTGGTCGTGACCTGCCTGTTGTTGATCTTTATGGGACTCTTTGAGGAAATGGTATATACCCCGCCTTTCACGCTTATCCTGACCTGCGTCTCCCTGATCTTTGGATCACTGCTGATCGTTACATCTGAAGAAGGGCCTCCACCGATGGTGATCTCGGATTTTACCTTCGTAACCGGCAGCTCGTGCACCTGGGTCTTTCTGCTCGAAGAGTTGGTTACGGCGAGGCTCGGAAGCGCCTTCTTCTGCTCAAATCTGCACAGAGAGAGCACCCATAAAAGGGCACAGGAGAACGGGATAAAGAGAAAACCCTTCCAGTCAAGCTTCTCGCGCCCCATTCCGAATATAGTCCCGGAAAAGTAAAATCTCTCAGCTTCTGATCTCTCCCCGTCAGTAGTGTATACAACCCGCACCGGCTTCTTTTCCGCAGGGGCCATGGTTGCTGAATAGATTAAAAGGTATTCCTGGAGTATCTGCTGCCGTATCAGATTGTAGAGAGTCCTGAGTTGAGCGGGATCGTAAACCCAGAAGTAGGCTCCTCCTGTCTCCTCTGCGATCCTGAGTAGGTTTTCCCTGTCTGCCCGTGCGCTGAGCCCAATTGTAAACACCGAAATACCCTCCTGCTGGGCGAATCGGATTGCTCCCTCGATGCCCTCCCGTGTGGGAAAATTGGGGTTGTTCTCTAGGGGGAAATCCTGACCATCGGAGAGCAGGATGATGACTTTTCTTCCTCCGTAGGTCCTGAGCTCATCAACGGCCTGGTAGAGCGTTTCATAGAGCTCGGTATAAGCCTCCTCCTCGGCTGGTTTTGCGATACTCCTGAGAACTTCCGCGATCTCACCCTTGTCGTTGGTGAGCCGTATCTTCGATCCGATCTTGACATTGAACGAGATCAGGCCGACCCTGTCCATGGGGTTCTTTATCTCGTTCAGCAGTGAGGATACCGCCTCCTTCGCATAGGTAATACGCCAGATCTTCTCATCGGTCGAGTTCTTCACCCTTCCGCTCGCATCCCAGTACATGCTTCCCGAATTATCCACCACGAGCAGGAGCTTGATTCCCTGATTAATGTTTACACCCCGCTCAAAGGAGAGTATCTGCCGCTGCTCTTCCGATTCAAAGAGGGAAAACCGGTCCTCAGTCAGATTGGGAACCGGATCACCCTTCTGGTCGGTCACACTCACATACACCCTTACCCGCTGATTCAAGAGGAGCATTGAATTGTCTATCTGCGAAATCCTGACAGTATCGGGGAATGCGGCTGAAAAAACAGCAACCAAGAGCACAGTGGCGATACACACTGATAGTGAAACTCTTCTTTTCACTGAAATACCCTCCCCTCATCTTTTCCTGAAGAGGAACTGCGCATCACCGACGCGGATTACATCTCCGTCTTTCAGCGTTGCACCCCGTGTTTTCTCATCATTGACGTAAGTGCCGGCCTTGGAGCCGGCATCGGTCAGGACAAACTCACCCTTTTCCCGCGTTATCAAGGTGTGCACACCCACCACATGGTCATAACCACTGATCCCGACTTCTGTCTTCGGTGATGCCCCAATGTTCGTCACCTTCTGGGTGAGTAGGAACTCCCTATTTTTCGACCTTCCTCCGAGGAGCAATAAGGAGGCCTTGGCCATTCTATTTTCAACAAAGCCGTAGAATACGCCGATGAGCAGCCCCAAAACCGCAAATCCAACCAGGCGTGCATACCAGGCATCGGGTGAAAACACGTTGATGTACTCCACAACGAGCCCGCCAAGAAACCCTCCACTCAGGCCGCCGATGATTCCATTCCTGATCTTGCCCGCGGAACGACTTCTCACCCCATGGACAAGGGCAATGCACATACCAAAAAGCGCCCATCCGATTGACCTGGAGAGAGGAAAGCCGATCCTCTGAACGCTGTAGGCGGAATGAAATATTGCGGTCCCGAGGAAGAGGAGGACAGCCTGACCAGTGATGAAGCCTGCAATACCCGCGACTACTCCGATAACGAGCCCAGTCACCACACCGCTTTTGATCTTCACCCCGGAAACTGATATGATGCCTTCACTTGCGCCAAATCCCCCACCCATGAACACACCGGCACCAACTCCAAGTGCGATATTGAATAGAAGGAGCGTTGGAAAAACGGCTTGGAAAAAGAGGATGAGCTCAATGACAGGCCACGCAAGGATTCCTGCCAGAATGCCGCTGAACCCAAAGAACACAATTCGTAATAAAAGCGTCATAGATGACCCCGTATATCACTTTTTTACAACCATCAACTTCTTATCGTCGGTGCTGTAAGAAACCGTAAGCCAGGTAGTCTCTTCAGGAACAATGGAAAACTGGTAATTCTCGACGCGTTTTTTATCCTTCATTACTGTTAAGAGGTAATTGCCCTCGGAAAGGAAGAACTCCTTCTTTCCGGAAACGGTCTGGCCGTAGCTGACGAAGTCTCTCTCCTTTTCTCCCAGATAGCTCTCAGATCTTCCGTCTATGAGCAACCTCAAACCGGGATAGTCGCTCTCCACAACGAGCCTTCCCGGTTTCTTCATGAGTGCTACTTCAACACGCACCGAGTCGAACTCATTCTCCACTCGAAACTTGACGGTTTCAGGATAGTATTGGGGTGCCTTAAACCGGAGCGTGTAGCTCATTCCCGAGCTCATGAGTCCGGCAAGGTATCTTTTCAGCCTTGGTTTGTTCTGATATTCCTTCCAGTTAATCCATCTCCCCTTCTCCTTGAGATAGAGGGATATATCGGCCACACGGTAAAGCGACTGACCGGTCACACTGTCGTACACTCTCGGGATGATCTGGATGGGCTTCGGCTTGGTCCGCCTGAGGGTAAAGCTCAGTAACTGCCGCTCATAAGTTTTCACATTTTCCCTCTGCACCGATCGAGGGTTGAGATAAAAAGTCCTGTAAAACTTCGCATTCTCCACGAAAAGCTCCAGAGTGTACGCCCCCTCAGGCAGATAGAGCACACCCGTGGTGAGGATATCACCCTCATCATCTTTGCCCATCTCTTTGCTCTTTAAAATGAGTGATCTGATACGCCCGAATATCCCGCTCGGACCTGCGGTCAGGCGGAAATCGAATTCTTCCTTCTCCTCCTCTTCCACAGGTGCAACTGCTTTCAATCGGCAGTAAGAATAGACCAATGTCGCGTCTTTGTAATACCCTTTCGGTACCGTTGCCCGTATCTCCACACCGCCATATTCATCCTTCTTCAGGTATTCATAGTAGTATCCTTTCTCGTATATGTACAAACCGACAAGCCCAATTACCACGAGTACAACACAAGCGATGAGCACCTTGAGTCTGAATCCTTTTCTTCGCCCCAAAGCCCTTCTGTTTGGCAGGGTAATCTCGGTGCCTGAAAGATAGCGCTTGATGTCGCTGTTGATCGCGTCCTTATCCCTGTAGCGTCGGATGAACTTGGAAATCACGTTGATCATGTGTCCGATGTCCCTATATCGCTTTGAGGTCTTGTGGTTCATTGACTTTCTGATCAGGTGCCTCAGGAAACCAGGGATGGAAGGATTTAACTTCTGCGGGCTGGTATAGATCCCACGGTTGATCCGGTTGATTGACTCAGGTGTGAATCCCCCGGGAAACGGTTTCTGCCCTGTGAGCATCTCATAAAGCACAACGCCAAGTGAGTAAATATCCGCCCGTCTGTCGACATTTTTTGTATCTGCAATCTGCTCCGGTGACATGTAGGCGGGAGTACCGAGCGTCATACCTGCCCTTGTCAGTCCGTCCTCGTCGGATTCCTTGGAGGTTGCGATGCCAAAATCGACGAGCTTTACCTCCCCATTTCTAGAGATGAGAATGTTAGCTGGTTTGATGTCTCTGTGTATCACATTCTTCTGGTGGGCGTAATGAAGACCTTTACAAATCTCTGTGAATATCAGGATTGCAGCGCTGTTGGAGAGCTTCCCCCTTTCCTCGATCAGTTTATCAAGCCCGATACCATCTACGTACTCCATGACGATGTAGTAAGAGGAACCCTCTTTAAAATGATCGTATACCTGCACGATGTGTTCATTCCTGAAATCGATCATCAGGGAGGCTTCCCGTTTGAACCGCTGTGTGAACCCTGAACCTCCCCTGAGGGTGAGCTGTTTGAGGATCACGTAGCGCTTCAGTGTTGGATGCTTTGCCTTGTAGACCGCACCCATCCCTCCCCTTGCGATCAATTCAACTATCTCGTACTTCCCGACCTTAGCAATCTGTTTTGCCATAGGACTTACCCTTCTGCTCCTCTGCCTGTGATGAAAACCACCACAGGGAATGACTCCACCCCTGCAAAACCATATCCACGCCAACCAGAATGGTGTGAATTGTGTATCTCTATCACACCGCTGTACAAAGCCGCCTTCGGCAAAAACTACGCACGGGCAGAAAAATCAGACTACGTATTGATATATGTACCCAGATTGTTCTCCAATTCAAGGATATCCCTGTCCAGGTCAATAGGCCCTTCCGGTTGTATAAGGGCTATGATAAACCGGTCAGGATTATGGAACTGAACGTATCGTCCCTCTGCCCTGAGATGGTAAAGATCCCTGATCGGCCTGTGGCCGCCGAAATAGTAGTACTCCTCCACATTCTCCTCATCCAGGTAATAGGAAAGCATCCGGCGAACGCTCCCCTCTTCAGCTTCATCATTCGCCGTCCAGGTAAGACCATAAACGACTTCAGGTCTTTCCCTGTATTCTATGATGTCCTCTCTATCGTAGAGGCTCATCGGCTCGGCATGGGAGACGAGGAAGTTTCTCCCGACAGCAAGGAGGGGCAAACTTTTTTCGAAACGAGCGTAGGAATCAAGGAACTCTTCTCCATAGAACTTCTCCATATAATACAGAACCATTTCGCCCTCATAGGTAAATTTGCGGAAAGCGTAGTTTCCTTCCTCGTGCTCGTTCCGTATATTCTCGTGGTTGCCCTTCAAAAAGTGAAAGTTCAGGGGAAACGCACACTTCACCTCCTGAACCATCTCCATCACTCCGAGGCTCTCGCGCATCTCTTCATCCATCGCTCGGTGTCGTTTGTAACTCTCCCTGTACTCCTGAAAGGCCCGGTCCCATCTCTCTACGGCACGTGCCTCTGCATGGAACCCATCACCGACACAAACAACCTGGAGCATATCTGCAGCGAGCATCTGAAGGTTACTCCACCCGTCGGAGTTCTCACTGAGCAGTATGTTGAGAAAAAAATCGATCCGTGCGTGAATATCCGGAACAATGATGGTGGGTATATTCTGTTTCAGTTGAACGATACCGCCCGGCATACCAGCGGATGAAGACGGACGGACTTTGGGATTCTCGGAGGCGAGTGTGGTATATGCTCGCTCCAACACTTCGAGGTATGCATCAAGTGAGGGAGGGGTGTCTCTCAGATAGATCTCTATCAATCTTTTCTGGAGTTCAACTGTTTCCTCACTCTGGTGAAAATCCTCTAAAGCCGTCGTTTCCATTCCAGATTAATTGGCCTTTCTACATCACTTCCCGCAGCATAAGCGTCTTCCCCTTCCGGTAAAGCTCGGGACGGACAAGATGCTCTTCAGCTAAATCGCTATTCAGCGTATTGTTACTCAGCCAAATCGCTATTCAGCATATTGTTACCCAGCGTACTGCTATTCAGCATAGTGCTATTCAGCATATTGCTATTCAGCAATAATGGTCTTATTCACCTCGACGAACTCTTCTCCAATAATCTGTGTGACTTCCGTAATCTTTTCTTCCTGCTCTTCGGCGCTGAGATCACCCGTAAATACAGCAATCTTGAAGATCTGGGAAGTGCTCCGGACCGGTCCTCTTTCGAACTCAATGGGTTCGTCGATGTTGATATCTTTCGTGAGCACGGAATCGTCTCGTTCGGCCAAGTCGGGGACATCCTTCCGGAGTCCAATGCTCATGTACTGTACTTTCCGATCGTTCTCGACCAGCGGGCCGATATTCACGAGGGAACCGGAATAGGTGAGTGCAAGTGCTGCCCGCTCGTCCTCTTTCGAAAAGAATTCGATTTCTTCCATTTTCATCTTTTGAATCTCTTCTTCAAAGGTCTTCTTCTTTTCGAGCCAGGCCTGGGCAATCGTCTCTACAGACTCCTCACCCTCAGGCAGACCCGATATTCGTGTAATTTCTCTTACATGTCCCCTGATTTCTTCAGGAATTTGATCCAGGTATTCACCCATGGGATTGCTCCTCCTCTCCTCAATACTCTGTATACATATTATATGAGTAAAATACCACGTCTTCCAGTAAAATCCATCATATTGTGAAAAGATAGACAGGAGTCATGATTCCGTGGGACGAGCCCATGACGAGCCGATAATGAAGGAAAATACACCTGCAGAAACCAGGGAACCAATATAGAGATTCAGGTCTTTCAAGAATCGAAGAGGGAACAGCGGTCGATACGGACCAAAATAAAATTGTCCGGCCTGCGCGGTAGCCGGACTGTATACTTCTTATGCGTTCAAAGACCCTTTTTCGCCCTTGAGCCCCTTTTGGCTACCCTCTTTAGTAGTCGATCCCCTTCTCAGCTGCCTGTTTCCTGATGATACTCTTCACAGCCTCATCGAAGGAATCAGTACTCCCTGTCTTCTTCAACAAAGAAAGGATATACTCGTTTCGCTGTTTGCTCAGTTTTTCAATTTTTATCCTAAGCAATTCACGCTCCCGCTCTTTCTGCCACAGGTACTGTTCGCGCTCCTCCGTGCTCATTGCGTGCATCTCTTCAGGCAGCTCTTTTTCTTCAATTTCCTCGAGCTTCACATTGCCAAAGCGTACTGCATCGACAAGATCGTGGGTGCCAGCACCCATGTCCTTCGATCTATAAGCTGCACGTTCTGCCGCAGCAGGAGCGGCCATTTTCTTCACCTTTCCCGTCCGCTCCTTCATGTCTGAAATCGACTCCGAATCGCCATAGGCAACCACGGTCTCTTCGAGCCTGACACCCAGTTCAGCGAGATCATCGTCCAATGGAGTACGAACGCTGCTCATTCCGCCAGACTGGGGCACCCGAGCATAGCTCCCCTCGGCCGCGCGAGCGATCTTCTGCCATACCTGCTCCGTTTCCGGTGCGTTCCCGCACTGTACCGTATTGATAATAACATCCATGAGAACCGCCTCACGGCAGATTGCTCGCCAATCATACCCGTCCCTATAGTCCATGTGGGGTGGAGCGTCTCCAACAAGGAAAATGATCTTGAGGTCGGCCTCTTCACTCCATTTGATACGGTGCAGCGCGTCGTGGAGAGCCCTGTTTACATGTTCGGGAGTGTCACCCCCTCCGTCTGCATAAAAGGACATGAGGTTTTCGTACACACGATCCAGGTCATCGCCCAAGGGATAAATCCTCGTGATGTAATCGTCACCCCTGTCCCTGTACGCAACAAGCCCTATCCTGAGTTTCGGAGTAGGTGTACCGGTCACAATCTGGTTTGCGATGCTCCAGATCTTTACCTTTGCCCCTTCGATCAGACCACCCATCGAACCTGTGGTGTCGAGACAGAACACCACGTCCACCACGGGCCTCTCCGCTGCCTGTACTCCGGTTGCCACAGCCGCACACAATAGAAGTATCATGATGACTATTGATCCGATCCTCTTCATATTGCACCTCCAGATTCTTGATTTTATATTCTGCTTTCTGAGCGTCCATAAGGACACAGTATCCGCTAGAACACCACGCTTTAAGCCACGCCTTACTCGCTGATTTTAAAACACTTTGATCCAAAAACCACGATGATGTTCTTCCCGTTTGAGAAGTAACGGCCAAGGGATGGGTTTTTACTCAGGAGCCCAAAGTAGCGCCCGCTCAAGAACTTCACTTCCTCCACTGCCATCCCCTCACGGTATTGGGAGTCCACCCAAATCCCATTTCTGAGGTAAAAGGTCTTCGCTCCCACCTGTTTCACCGTATCAAAGGAAGATTCCACGGGAATGCTCCTCTCCTTCATCGACTGTATATCCATCGACTGTGCAACCGGCTCCTCCCCGGTAGTCTTGCGCATGGTAGCCCTGTACCGCTCTCCCTTCTCGCGCACCTCCGCCTCCATACCCTGCGGTATCCCCCAGCGCGCAAAATTCGTCTCACGCTCAACAATCAGAAAAGATGTGTATGGCGTGACTATTCCGAACTCTGTGCTGAGCCTGAGGATCTCATCGATCAGCTCCTCATGCTCTCCCTTCAACCGTATCTCACTCATGAGGTACCCGATTCTTCTCGTTGCCCATATTCGAGGGAGGAAGTCGTTTTCCTTTTTTTCGAGAGGAAATTCGAAACTTGACCGAAACCGGCGGTTCATACCCTGAGCGCTGCCTGAGAGGGTGACCTGAACCTCCCCCTCACTCCTGTATCTGCCCACCAGGAGGAGTTGCTCTCCCCTGAAAATATCGGGGAGAGTGACAGGATAGATGTCACTCGTCCTGATCTTCCCGAGATCAAGATGGATGTCGGAAAGGATCGGATCACTTATCTTCTTGTAGAGAGTAGATACCCGCCACTCCAGATCCTCATCGGGACGCACATACTCTGAAAGTCCCCTGTGCTCTTCTGCGATACTGTCTAAAAGGTGTGTGTTCACATCATGACCCACACCGAACACGAACACCCGCGCCTTCTGGGTATTCACCGATAAGAGGTCCTGGAGTATGACGGGCATGTCCGTCTCTCCGACCGTCGGTTCCCCGTCCGTGATGAACAGCACCATTTTCGGTCTTTCCGATGACTCGAACAGGCGGAAACCGGCTTCCAGGGCGTCGTGTATATTTGTCCCTCCCCGCGCATCGAACCCCTCGACAAAGGTAAGGGCCTCCTTTACACTCCCGGAAGTTGCTTCGAGGAGTGTGTTGCTGAGCAAATTGGTCGTTGTAGCAAACTGTACGATGCTGAACCGGTCGTTTTCCCCCAAGTTCTTGAGACAAAACCGCAGTGTGGCTTTCGCCTGCGCTATTTTCCCCTCCCTCATGCTTCCGGATGTGTCCAGTATGAACACCAGATCCTTGGGGATAGGATGAATATCAATAACACCCGTTGCTACCATCAGCATGAAGTATCCCTTCTCCCCGGGATTCCTGTGGAAGAGAACGTTCAACCCGATGTCCTCTTCAGAAACTGTGTAGTAGAGCACGAAATCACGTGATGGTTTCACGCTGCGTCCCTCGTATCCCACCTTTGCCCTGATCGTCTCCTTTCTTATATCTATAGCATGGGTTGGGGAATAAACACTCTTAATGGGAACCGAAGAGCCTATGTCCACCTCAACCACAATTTCCTCGATTGGAAGTGGGGAAAACCGCTCTGTGTCAAGTGGATAGACGTATCGATAGGTGCCCGCCTCAAACCGGATGATTTCGTTGTATGCAAGCTGAATTCTGGTTTCGCTGTGTGCCCCAACCGGATACACACGGACCCTGAACAGATCTCGCCCGTAGTATTCCAGGAGACCTGGATCTCGCATCCTTTTTACTATCTCCTCATATACTTCTTTTGCTTTGTCTTTTTCCAATATCTGCCCACTCATCCTTTTCCCATTGATGAACAGGGTAAAATCTGTAATCGCCGCGTTCTCTGGAATCGGAAACAGGTAGATCCCCTCTAAATCGACATTTTGTTCGTTTCGAAAGACCTGGTCGATCACCGTCCTTGCCACACGGTCCTGAATGTTGACCCTGACCCTGTGATATTTTACCGAAAGAGGGTGAGGGCCAATTTTAGGGAACGCTCCGACCTGTCCCGGCTTATCCAAAACTTCATCCTGAAGTTTTGGATAAGTTATCAGAATGCCATCTGCGAAAGCGCATGCTGCGCCGAGCAGTAAAATCATACACACGCACAAAATGATCTTTGTGTTCATCTTACCCTCCTGTTCTCATCTCTGTTCAATCCATTAGACAGGTGAAGTATAGAAAAAGTTCCTTTAAAAATTTAAAAAAGTACTCATAAAAGCCGTATTGAGGTGTGGGTGTAATCGAAGGCTTCTCTAAAAGAGTAAAGAAAAGTGTAAACTACTTTTCCGATCTAAAAGTGGGGAATAAATGAGGCCGTTTTTTTTCTTTCAAGGTGAAACAGTGATGGAGAGCAGGATTATATCGGTGGGATCGAGCGGTTCATGGAGCTCCGGCTGCTCGAACCTTCCGATACGGCTGAGCTCTTCAAGAAATTGCTCATAACTCATCGCCGGTATCTCTGCAGTGATGCCTCTGTCCAAGTGTGAGGATACCACATTCCCTGAAGATCGACCCACGAGCTCCTCTATTCGTTCGTAGACCGATACGAGAGAGCGCGAGCCTTCGTCCAACAGAGAATCGGTCGATCCTCTCTCGGATTCCCGAAAGGAGGAAGGTGCCTGTTTCACCGATACCCTGTCACCCGACTTCGCCTTATTCTTATCGAAAGGAGGGAGCGCAAGTAATATCCTGAGCTTAGGTCGTCCGGTGGCTTCAAGAGCCAAAGCATGGGCGATATCCTCGGGGGATTCCCCCTCCTTTATCGTGGGAAGTCCCGCTTTCTCTTTATCACCCAGCTGAATCGGAGTTTCAAAGAGAGTCACGGATTCAGGTTGAGCTCTGGGTTCCAACGAAACCTCAGGTTCAGGTGAAACAGAGGGTCCCGATTGAACCGCTTGTTCGGAACGATCATCGAATTCTTGATAACCCTGGGATTCGGGTCCAATCCAGGATTCCGGTGTCTTCCCTACAGCTTCTATTTTATCTTCGCGCTCCGTCTTCTTTTTAATTAACAGGTCAGTTTCGGGAACAGGCGCATAAGAATCGTCAACATCAATCTCCTTTTCAGACTTTTGGGGCACCTCAGCCAGTTCGATCGGAATCTGCTCACGCCGGGGTGGTCTGGTCAGGGGAAGCACCCTGAGGAGCAGAATGACCACAACGATCATGCTCACGGCCGCAGCGAGTTCGAGAGGGATTCTTCTGCCGGTGGGAGTAAAGAGCCTTCTCCACAACCGTCGCACAGGTGACTCCTGCTCTATTCGGGCATGGATCATATCGAGAAAATTCGCAGGAACATCGACTTCACCGAGCTGCTCAAGATTCTCTCTTACCTCTCTAAGTGCCTTCAGCTCTTCTGTACAGGAATGGCAGGAAGCAAGGTGTTCTTCAACCTTCTCACGTTTTTTCCCATTTATCATGCCGTCCATGTACTGGGATAACACCTTCCTTACTTCAGAACACTTCATCTACAAAATCCCCCTCAGGATGCTCTTGAGCTGTTCCCGTGCCCGCGCGATCCTACTCTTCACGGTCCCCAGGCTCAAGCCCAGGATGCGTCCTATTTCCTCGTAGGAAAGACTTTCGACATCTCGGAGAACAATCGCTGTCCTTTGTGTCTTTGGGAGAGAATCAATTGCCCTCTGTAAAAGTTCTTTTATTTCCTTCTTCTCCAGCGCGGCAGATGGCGAAGCAGATCCATTGGCGATCTCAATGGAACCCGGGTTTTCAGCACTTCTTCCGAGATGAACATCTCTGCCAAGTCGACCGTCTCCATCAAGCCGGATCATCCTTCTGTGGAAGCGGTATTTCAGAGAAGTAAGCCTGTTCTTACAGGTGTTAACCGTAATCCTGAAGAGCCAGGTAGAGAAGTTAGATTGGAATCTGAAGTGCTCGAGAGAACGGTACACCTTTACAAAGGTTTCCTGCGCGCAGTCAACTGCTTCGTCATACTCACCCATGAGCCTGTAGCAGAGATTCACCACCTTCTTCTGATACTTGAGAACCAATTGATCAAAGGCTAAGCTGTCCCCCCCGAGAAAATTCCCGATCAGGCGCTCGTCTTCTGCTCTCTCTGTTTCTTTAGACAATGCCTCACCCTGATTGGTTCCCGAAAATAGGTCCGCTAATCCTCTGCTGGTTCCGGAAGCGCCTTTTCGAGTGCCCTGTTCAGACGTCGCACGAATCCGGGCAGGTCCGGCAGTTGCACGCCCTCCAGAAGAAGGGCCTGCTCTAAAAGGAGTTTGCTCCCATCCTCGAGCAGTTCCCGGTCCTGTGCCCTTTCCAGTTTCTTCACTATCTCGTGGTTAGGATTTATTTCAAGGATCGGCTTTACCTCCGGAATATCCTTCTGGCCCAGAGCTTTGAGGATCTGCTGCATCTGCAGTGTGGGATCCCGCTCATCGGTGACAATGCAGGAGGGAGAATCAGAAAGACGAGTTGACGCCCTTACATCCTTCACCTCATCACCCAGGATCTCCTTTATCTTTTTCGCAAGGGGCGCAATTTGCTTCTCCTTCTGCCTGTCCTCCTTTGTTTTGAGGTCTTCTGTCGTGCCACTCCGGTTCAGTGATTTGAGATCAAAATCGGCATACTTGCCGATAACAGGAAGAACGATCTCATCGATTTCATCGTCCATGAGCAGCACCTCGATGTCCTTCTCCCTGTACGCTTCCAGAAGTGGAGAACTTCTGAGACTCTGTTCATTCTCTCCAGTGACGTAGTAGATTGCTTTCTGGTCCGACTTCATCCTCTCCTTATACTCCGCAAAGCTGATGTATCCCTCCCCCTTTGTGGACTTGAATTGCAGCAGCTCAATAAGGGTTTCCCGATTTGTGTAATCCTGGTAGGCCCCTTCCTTCAAGGGTCGGTGAAACTCCCGGTAAAAGGCATCGTATTTCTCTTTATCCTTTTTGAGGTTCTCAAGCTCCCCGAGAATCTTCTTCACCGAAGCATTTTTTATATTGGTGAGGATCCTGTTTTTCTGGAGCATTTCCCTGCTGATGTTGAGAGGAAGATCCTCTGAGTCAATGATACCGCGTACGAATCGCAGGTAGTGGGGCATGAGCTCCCTGTCGTCGTCAGTGATAAATACCCGCTTTATGTAAAGCTTTACGCCCGGTACATAGTCGGCCCAGAAAAGGTCCAGGGGGGCTTTTTTCGGTATGTAGAAAAGGGTAGTATACTGAAGTGTGCCCTCTGCCTTCGTGTGTACGTAGAGCAGTGGGTCCTCAGTATCGTGGGAAATCGACCTGTAAAACTCATGATAGTCTTCTTCCTTGAGCTCCGCTTTCGGACGTTGCCAGAGGGCAGAGGCGGCATTAATCTGTTCGACCTTCGGCTCTTTAATCTCTTTCCGCCCGACCCCGGTTCCTTCATGCCTCGTATGCTCGTAGTGCAGATAAATAGGAAAGGGAACGTGGTTGGAGTATTTCTTCACAATCTCCTCGATGCTCCATCTGTCTGCATACTGCTCCCCCGCTTCATTGAGATGGAGTATCACGGTCGTTCCGTTCTCCTCTCTGTCGGCATCGAGAACTTCATAACTTCCCCTCCCGTCGCTTATCCACTTATACGCGTCCTCTTCCCCGGCACATCTTGAGATAACCTCGACGTTCTCGGCGACCATGAAGGAAGAATAAAACCCGACACCGAACTGACCGATCAGGTTCGAATCCTTCTTCGAATCCCCTGTCAAGGATTCCAGGAAGTCCTTGGTTCCCGAACGCGCAATGGTACCAAGGTTTTCCTCAAGCTCCTTGTCGTTCATACCGATTCCGTTATCGGAAACCGTTATAATTTTCCTCTTTTCCTCCTTCCCGGAGAGGGTAATAATCCTCCCTGCGGATTCTCCAAAGGCAATATCGATGCGGGGATTGAAAGGAATCTGTTTGAACTTTTCATCGGTAAGTGTAAAATACTTCATCTTATCAAGGGCATCGGAAGCATTCGATACAAGTTCCCGTAAAAATATTTCAGGGTGGGAGTAGAGAGAATGAATGATAAGGTGCAAGAGTTGATTCACTTCAGTTTTAAACCTGTGTTTTGCCATGTCTCTCCTCCTTCAAGGGGTTAATCATCCTCTCTTTCAGTTCTTTTTAAAAAATACTATTATTTAATTTTTCTGAGAAATTAAATTTATTATACAGTAAATGACAGAATTGTTTCTCTTTCAGAGAATATCACACTATAATATTCATACTATTTTTACAAATATATTGGATTTTAGCAAAAATTGTGCTAAACTTATGACCTATAAGAAATAATAAGGATCGATTGGCTCTCTGTATATGCTTGACGAATAGAGAATACTTTGATATTTATGTATACAGAAATCCCTGATCGTACATGAAATGCGGGAGCTCCGCAATGCCCAATTCAAAGACCTTCATTCTTATCAAACCTGATGGACTGTCCAGGTCTCTCACAGGGAATATCCTGACCCGGTTCAGTGAGACCCGTCTTGAAATAGTCGGCGCCAAAATGGTGAGGGTCTCCCAGGAGCTTGCGGAGAAGCACTATGCAATGCACAAACATAAACCTTATTATGAGGAACTTTTGGACTATATCATGGGAAGCCTGCATAAAAGGCACAAGGTGATGGCACTCGTATATTATGGACCGAATGCGATCGAGAAGATAAGGCAGATCTGCGGTGACACGAACCCTGAGAAGGCAGAACCAGAATCCATACGCGGACAGTTCGGACGTATCCTCACCAGCGGGTTGTACGAAAACGTGGTGCACGCCAGTGATTCGGTGGAAGCTGCTGAACGGGAGATAAAGCTCTGGTTCGAACCCGACGAGATTATCTACGATATCTACGCTTCCGAAGAGAAGGTATTTTTGAATTATAAAAAACGTATCTGGAAATAGCGATATTCCTATTTTTTTACCACCAGCTCATTGTAGTTAGGTTTTCCCCTTTTTGATATTGCATTAACGGTTGATCGTTTCATTTCCATACGGTGTGCTCTTTCATGATGGAGACCGCCTCCAAGAAAACAATACACGCAGAAGGGCACCCCATGAAGGAGTCGCCCTTCTGCTCTTTTTTACTCTCAGCACCTACGTGTTCGCATTTTTTTTCTATAGTTTTCACTATTTTAAGCTGAGAATCTATAATTCCTTCAGCTCATCCAAACCTGTCTTCTTCTTCCTTGGAGTGACATCCGCCTTCCCCTTCACCCTCGCAGAGGGTGATTGCTCGCCACGGCGTGCCCTGTCCTCATCCACGAGTGTTGCAGAGTAGGGAACGTGGTCCGGCACATGTGCCGTGACGTCCTCTTCCGCCATCGTGG
>SMTZ1_10006976_pt1 | contig 38620 bp, 38 predicted proteins | sample DeeMarSWOR136_30_FD_25667 | JGI IMG/M metagenome (IMG submission 25667)
TGCCGGATGAATCTTATAATGGAGGTAAGATAATGGATCAAACATCGTTTTCCGATATCGCCATCGTCTCCTGCGGCACCTTGAGTCCGGAATTAAGCTACTTAAAGGAGACCCGGTTTTTGGATGCCCGGCAGATCTTCTATACCACCCCGGGTTTGCACGAGGACCCCCGCGAGCTGGAGAGGCAGCTTGTAGAGCGAATAGGGAAAGCCAAAGAGAAAGCGGACGGCGTGATCGTGGTCTACGGCGGCAAGTTCTGCTACGTCAACGCGAACGAGCCCACCAGAACGATGAGGACGATTATTGAAGAACAGGGGCCAGCAGTGAGGAGAATACAGGCAAGCCACTGTGTCGATATGCTGGCAGGCGAGGAGGAGCGAGAGAAGATTGCTCAGGAAATGGCCGGAGGCGAGAAGGTTTGGTGGATGACGCCGGGCTGGATCAAGTTTCGCCATCACGTGTTTAAAGGCTGGGACAAGGGCCTGGCCAACGAGAACTTCCCGCGGCACACCGGCGGTGCCATTGTCCTTGATGGTATTGGTTATATGGAGCGGTACATAGACGAGCAACCGGAGGAGCTTCTGGGGTATTCGGACTGGATGGGGATCCCGATACAGCCCTGTCCGATTACCCTGGATCGATTCAAGGCCCTGCTCTTGGACCAGGCGGTTTCGTCCTAAGGCTTTCCGGGCTCTCAGTATTTCGGTATGGATAGAGAAGAAGAGCTGGAAAAAGAGATAGAGGTGCTTGAGGCACAGTTGCGGGACCGAGAAGCTTCACTTCCTGCCCATTCTGTGCGACCTCAGCAGATAGTGGTCATTGAGGAGTTAGAGGTAGCCATAGAGGGAAAGAAGAAGGAATTAGAGGAACTGAGAGGAAAGGGCAAATCCGGCCCTCAGGCGGATTAAGCGTGATATGATCATTGCAACCCTTAAGTATGCCTTAATGATTACAAGCTTTGTCTTCGTGATGATGCTCGCGATTGAGTATCTTAATGTTCAGACCAAGGGGAGTTGGCAATATTCACTACAAAAATCAAGATGGATCCAATATGTCTTATCTGCCTTCCTCGGCGCCACACCTGGTTGTCTTGGTGCATTCACCGTTGTTGCCCTTTATACCCACAATATAGTCAGTTTTGGGGCACTGGTGACCGTAATGATTGCAACCAGCGGGGATGAGACCTATGTAATGCTGTCACTGTTTCCAGTGAAGACATTTGTTTTAATTTCTATTCTGTTTATGGCGGGGATTATCGGGGGCTTTATAAGCGATACCTTGTTTAAACCAGGATCCATGATAATAAAAAAGGTAAGACAGCACCTGGAATTTCATGAGGAGGATGAGTGTGTCTGTTATCCAAAGGGTGAGATCTTGAGCCAATTAAAGAATCTTACCCTTCAGCGCGGATTACTGATGATTGTCTTGGCACTATTGATTGCAGGATTATTGACTGATCAATTAGGCCCGCCAGAATGGAACTGGATAAAGATAACATTCCTCATTGGTTCATTGTTGGCCCTCTTTATCGTCTCTACCGTTCCCGGGCATTTTCTTGAAGAACACCTCTGGGAACATATAGTAAAGGTTCATGTGCCCAGGGTATTTTTGTGGACATTTGGCGCCCTGTTGCTCATGCATATCTTGCTCGATTATTTAGAGCTTGGAACCTGGATTGAGGCAAACTATCTAACGATTATGGTGATTGCCTGCCTCATAGGCCTTATTCCGGAGTCTGGCCCCCATATGATATTTGTAACCCTGTTTGCAGAAGGGGCAATACCCTTTGGTGTCCTTCTGGCGAGCTCTGTTGTGCAGGATGGTCATGGAATGCTTCCATTGCTGGCTGAGTCAAAGAGGAGTTTTGGCCAGCTATGTAGCAGGGTTCTGAGAATAGATGGAGTTTCCTTTAGAGATTCCCTTAGAAAGATAAAGAATCTTATGAGAGTAACTATCATTTATGACAATGAGGTTCATGCTCCAGGTCTAAGGTCAGGTTGGGGCTTCTCTTGCCTGATAGAAAAGGAAGGTACGCCCACTATCCTTTTTGACACAGGCGCAAATGGTTCAATTCTTTTTCACAATATGGATGAACTTACTATTGATCCTCCCTCAATCGATATAGTTGCTATCTCCCATGCCCATTGGGATCATACAGGGGGTCTATCCCGTCTTTTGACGAGAAATAGGGAAGTAAAGGTTTACATCCCGGAGTCATGTCCTGAACCAAAGGATGCCAAAAAAGTGATAGTGGTTAACCAACCCTTAGAAATTTGCAGTGGCGTCTTCTCTACCGGAGAGCTAAGGGGCATTGAGCAATCTTTAGCTGTCAAAGGTGAAAAAGGCCTAGCGGTAATTGCAGGATGTTCCCATCCGGGTGTGGACAATATTCTCAAGGCGGCCTCGCAATTTGGAACGCCCTATGCCTTGGTGGGAGGGCTCCATGGCTTCAGCCAATTTGATGTGATTAAGGCTCTCAGCCTGATCTGTCCCTGTCACTGTACACAATACAAATCGGAGATAAGGTCTCTATATCCCGAGAAATATGTTGGTGGTGGTGCAGGCAGGATTATAGATATCAGTTAGCTAGTTAAGGTTTTGCGATTGAAAGCGAAGCAAAAAGGGGAAAGCGAGCGCTTCCTTGTCGGCGATTTCAAAGAAATAGGTAGCGCTATGGATGCCATCCATCGTGCCTATGATCGTGCTATATCAGTCTAAAGTCTTAAGGGCCATCTGGAGACTCCATAGATTAGAAGAGGATGATTTTAAAGGGGGGAATAAACATGCCGTGGGTAGACAAGGATACGTGTATTGCCTGTGGAATATGCGTTGAAGAATGCCCGGTAGACGCAATAGTCATGGAAAATGAGGTGGCAGAAATCCATATGAATGATTGTATTCACTGCGGCAGGTGCCACGATGTTTGTGATCAGCAAGCAGTACGACATGATAGCGAAAAGGTATCCGATGAAGTGAAAGCGAATGTAGAGCAAACAAGGTATTTTATGGAGGCCTGCGAAAAATATCTTGGTGATCCCAAAGAAAGGCAGAAGTGTCTTAATCGAATCATAAAGCATTTTACCAAGGAAAAGATGAAAAACCATAGAAGAGCTTGAGTCACTCCGTAATTTGACGGGGGGAAGATCAAGATAACTCATCGTAGCTAAGAGGCAAAGCAGGGTCATTCGACACCGAACAAATAGCCAGATGAATAGTCCGATTTGTACAAAGCGGTTCAACTATAGATACAGGCTGGTTTCAATTTTTCTTCGGTATCCGGTGATCTTGAACTTGGGAGTCAGTTGGTGCAGGGGGTTATGAAAATGGATGAAAAAGGGCGACTCGAACGTATTCAGTTCGGAACCGGGGATGAGATCGAGCTGAGGGGCACTACGATCTGTCCAGGTATCGGGATTGGACGAGTGCGAGTCCTTGATCGAGAACTCGTTATCCCACGAAATAATATTCCCGCAGGGCAGGTGCAGTCCGAACAACAAAGCTACGGCGAGGCAGTAAAGATTGTGGGTGACCATCTGCGGGAACATATTGAAGAAGATCATCCTGACTCCTCGCTGAGTGCTTCACTGATATTTTGAAGAACCACGAAGCGATGCTGACGGATGAGCAATTTCATGAGGCTGTACGATCCAGGATTTTAGCCGAGTCCAAGAATGCAGCGTGGGCACTTGAGCTGGAGGCGAAGAAGATCATCGTACGGCTCGAGGCGAGCAGAAGTCCCTATCTCAAGTCCCGGGCGGAGGATGTGAGGGATTTAGTGGCAAGCATTATAAATGCCCTGTGTTCAACACCGGAGACGTACAAAAAGGTTTTGGCACAGAAGAAGGAATCTGAAGTCCTAATCTCCGGGAACCTTTATCCATCATGGGCCGTTGAGGCCCATCGTTTCCGCCCGGCCGCATTTGCCACTGAGAGTAACGCCCTTTCATCGCACGGGGCAATCCTCCTCAGAGGGTTTGGGGTCCCGGCCGTTGGTGGCGTGAAGGGCCTTAGGGAGACGGTCGTAGATGGAGACGAAGTGATCGTCGACGCTATCAACGGAGCCATTATCGTTCGACCAAGACCACAAACTGTTCAGAAATTCGCCGCCTGGAGACGGGAGTTCAAGCATCCCGAAGAACTACCTCCCCTACCACCGATTGGTGGCCGGACTAAAGATAACATCCCTATCCGTTTGATGGCGAATATCGACAATCCAGATCAAATCCAGCTCGTACGTAGAAATCGCCTCGAGGGAGTTGGCCTGCTTCGTACGGAATTCTTGGTTTTGCAAGCTAATACCATTCCAACAGAGAAGGAACAATATGACATGTATCGTCATGTGTTCACTTCTGTTGGGAGGGTAGTGATTCGTACCTTCGATATCGGTGGGGATAAACAGATTGCCAACCTTCATTACTGCACCGGGCAGAATCCTGCCCTCGGTGTTCGTGGGGTGCGCAGACAGCTCTTGCGTCACCCCGAGGAACTTCGGATCCAATTCCGCGCCATTCTTCGTGCCGCAATGGGATCTCAGGTTGACATATTGCTTCCGATGGTCACCACAGTGAATGACATTCGACAGGTGAAGCAGATCTTTGAGGACGTCAAAGAGGAACTACGTGAGGAAGGCAATCTATTCTCCGATGAGGTCCGTCTCGGTGCACTGATCGAGGTGCCTGCGGCGGCAATCGGCATAAGCGAGATTTTGGCTGAGGTGGATTTTGTCAGTGTGGGTACCAATGATCTGCTGCAATATTTCGTGGCTGCTGACCGTGATAATGAAGCTGTGCTTGACCAGGCCTTTCTCTGGTTGCTGCGCTTCGTAGTAGAAAGGGCAGCGGAATTTGGTAAGGCACATGAGGTGACAATTTGCGGGGAAATCGCCTCCAACGCTCAGCTGGTGCCACTCTTGCTCGTCCTGGGCTTCAGGTCTCTCAGTATCACTCCGACCTCTGCTCAGTCGGTCCGTAACGCCATAGCATGTACAGATTTGCGTGCTCCATGAGCCAAGTTTTGAAAAGGATGGGCGGAAGGAAGTCAGGATAAGCGGCAAGAGCCCAGTGGGAGGCTAAAAACGTTATGCGCAGATGTTTTAGTGACCGTATAGAAGCTGGTAATTCTAAAAGGGTATCTCTATGAATCATACAGCTGAAAACGAACACGAGGCTGTGCAACAGGAGATAGGCTCCATCTTGAAGGATTTTACGCCTGACAGGGGCAATCTCTTACCTATCTTACAAGGGATCCAGGAAAAGTATCACTACCTTGCTCCCTCTGCCTTACAAATGGTAGCAAGGCATCTGGAGATGTCCCCGTGTGAAGTCTATGGTGTCGCTACCTTTTACAATCAGTTCAGGTTTCACCCCCCAGGTAAGCATCAGATCAAGGTATGTCTTGGAACAGCCTGTCACGTGAGGGGTGGTGACATAATTTTGGAGAATTTTGAACGCAAGGTCGGAATTAAGGCGGGCGAGACAACACCTGATAGGGAATTCAGTATCGACAGGCTTGCCTGTGTAGGATGCTGTGCCTTGGCTCCCGTGGCCATAGTCGATGATGCAGTCCACGGGCATGTGGCTCCTAGTAAGGTGGAGGGGCTTATCCTGGGCTTTGAGATAGAAAAGGAACGAGAAAAAAGAAAAGCCAGCAAGGTGAGTCAAAGCGGTGACGAGACACGATGAGAGGAGTTCCACCCTTAAGGGAAGACCCTGGAGGGCGCTTAGAGGAAACTAATGGTGACAACTATCAAACTGTCTCGTTGGGATGGCCACCTGTGGTCTGGTCTCCGGTGCAATGGATGGCACGGAGGCGTTTGGGGAGGCATTGCGACTTGACACACAACGGCCTCCTGATAAAGTATGTGATGAGTATACCTGGAGGCATTTTTATGAAGGCCCTGGCACTGTTTTCCGGTGGTCTCGATAGCATTTTGGCCGTTAAGCTTATGCAGGAGCAAGAGGTTGAGGTCATTGGCGTCTCCTTTGAGACCCCGTTTTTCTCCTCGCAGAAGGCTATCCGGTCTGCTCGATACATCGGGCTTCCCCTTAAAGTCGTGGATATTACGGATAGTATCCTTCAGATAGTGCTGAGCCCGAGGCACGGCTATGGAAAAGGCCTCAATCCCTGTATTGACTGCCACGCACTTATGTTTAAGACAGCAGGTGGGATGTTGAAAAAGGAAGGGGCAGGTCTTATGATAAGCGGGGAGGTAGTGGGCCAGCGTCCCATGTCGCAGAACCTCCGATCCCTTTCCATTATTTCACGTGAATCGGGCTTTGAGGATCTTATCCTCAGACCCCTTTCGGCAAAAAGATTACCGGAGACCCTTCCTGAGAAAGAGGGCTGGGTAGTGAGAGAAAGGCTATTAGGGCTTTCAGGACGTTCCCGCCAGCCACAGATGGAACTGGCTAGGAGCTTTCGGATACAGGAGTATCCTGCTCCTGCAGGGGGATGCCTGCTGACGGAGGAGGTATTTTCCCGCCGGTTAAAGGACCTTATATCCGTTACCCCGGAATTTTCAAGACGAGATATAGAGCTTCTTAAATGGGGGAGGCATTTCAGGATTTGTGAAAAGGCCAAGATTGTGGTGGGACGAAATCAGAGGGAAAATGAGCTAATCGCTTCATTAGCCAGGGAAGGGGATACGCTTTTGCAAGTTGAGTTGGTTCCCGGCCCTACTGTTTTAGCAACAGGAGAACTGTCGTCTGAAGAGATGAAGTTAGCAGCCTGTATCGCTGCCTCTTACAGTGATGCCGCCAGTGACCAGTCAGTTGCTGTCCGGGTGACGAGGAACTCCACACACCGTATACTTCTTGCGACGGGGAAGGAAAAGGCCGATTTTCGTTGCTTCATGATATGAGCTCGACCTCGGGCCTACCTCCTTAATAGCTTTTGGAGAAACGATTTCTTTCTGATCTCCTCTATCTTCTTATTTTTCTCCGCAATCTCCCTTTCCTTATTTTCTATAGAAATCAGGGTATTGTCTATGAGCTCCTTGATCTTCCGTTCCTCCTTAGAGAGGTTCAAAAGTTCGATCTTCCGCTCGCTGTGGAGCTCTTTGCCCTGAAGGGTTTTGATATTCTCCGTGATTTCCCTATATTCCTGTCTTTTCCTCCTGAGTACGTCCTTTTGCTCTTCTACAAAGGCGACATCATTCTTGATACTACTAAGCAAGGCATCGTCTGATTCCATGGTGAGAAAGAGATAAACAAAGCAGGAAATTGCAACCAATATTAGCCCGAGAACAACCTTTGCTGTATATGAAGCAACCTTTGCTGTAAATGAGGCAAAAGGAGATAGGAATGATTTTGTCCTCCCGCTGTAGTCGGCAATTCTATCAGTGAAGGTGTATCTGGCAACTTTCCCACCAAGGGTGTCCAGGGTATCTCTCAAAATCCCTCTTAACTCGAGTGTCCCGGTAGTCAGTTCATTACCAAGATCTCCTGATCGACATTTAGCCTCTATATCGGCATCATCTCCTTTCAGCATTGTGGCGACATCTCTAATCCTGGATAAAGAGCTACCCGGGCTGAGGGTTTTGGGAAACTTCCCCGGAAACTCCTTCTTAAGCGAGGCGATGTCAGTCTCTAACCTCTCAAGATTGGCCTCTATCTCCCCTGATAATCTCTTCAGTATGCGCGCCTCGCATACATATTCGCTTGCTCCAGTTAGCATGATGGCAACATTGTGGATAGCCTTAATTGCCTTTTCAATATCCTGTGGGTCAACCCTTGACACGGCTTACCCTTTTATGGATTTAGTCGAGAAGGAGATCTCCATTAATCACCGTCTCCTCAGGGATGGAAACCTTCTTTGACGAATGGCTGGTAATGTTCACATGCCCCCTTATAACAACTCCCTTACCGAAGTATACATTTCCGTGAATTGTCAAGGATCTGCAATCGATCAGAAAAGGGGCATTATTGGCAAATCTTTCCCTTAGCTGGTCAATCTTCTTATAGTACCTATCATCGAGGTCTATCCGTATAGTCCCAAATCTCCTCTCAGGATTTTGGATAATCCTGCTGTCCTCGGTCAGTACATAGCAATCAGACCAGAGGGCAAGGAGGTCCTGAGACTTTTTGACAGGAAGAAACCGTGTCCTCGGCACTCGTACGGCCGTAGCCTTTTGAAAAAGGGAGATACCTGATCCCAGGGCTGTCTCAATTTGGTAAACTTCCGGCGAAGAGCCATCCCTTGGATCAATTCTCTTAGGATTAATAATCATAGGAAGCCTGAGGGCGTTCGCAGCCTCCTCGAGCTTATCTTTCAGAAGTATAAGGTTGATCCATATGTTGTTGGTATTAAAGTATCGGTACACATCTATATCCTGAAACTCCTCTGTTTCTTCCTCGGGACACTGGGCTATCTCTCTGAGGATGAGACCGCCGGTCCTCAATTTAGCCAGGTGCCCACCTTTGATGTCTGCCTCTGTTCTGTCTGCCACCTCCATCATGAATGGAAAATCCTGGGAGGCAAAGTAACCGAGTATTGCCTCCTCCATGAGCCCGCCGAGATTATCGGAGTTGGATACGAAGGCATATTTATAGCCTTTACTAGTCATCTTATCCAGCATGCCAGAGGTGATCAGGGCGAGATAGAGATCTCCATGGCCGGGAGGGTTCCACTCACAATCCCGGTCCATGGGCCACATTGCGGGGCTGAGGTCTTCTTTGAGGACCTTTGGAAATTTGTGCTGTAGAAAGGAGAGGGGAATATCAGAGGCAAGGTGAGGGTATTTGCCTAGGAATTGTGTGCTATCTTTATCTGTTTTATAGCTGTTCAGGAGCACCAGGGGGATTTTTATTCCCTGTTTCTCCCGCTGGTTCAGGATTTGTCTAGCAGTAATATCAAGGAAGTTTAACCCATTCTTTACCTCAATGAGGGATTTAGCCCTGGATAAGCCCATGCTTGTTCCCAAACCCCCATTCAACTTAATTATCACGGTTTCCTTAGTTGCCTGGCGCCCATCCTCCGCGAACCGATTTAGCATTTCCCTATCGGCTATATCGCCTTTTGTAACCGGACCAATCGCCTCTCGCGACAGTAATCCCCTTTCCCCTCTCACGAGTTTGTCATAGTAAAATCTAAAGGCCTCGATAATGAGAGGAGGAATTCCCTCTTCTGCCATCTTTTTCGCAAATAGGCGAAATCTCTCCTCTGGCTCCACCCCTTGTAGCTTGGCCTCCATATACCCCTATGCCCACTATTGTTGCTAGAGGTTATAGGAGATGATCCGAAAGATCAATAACATTCTTGGTACAATTACTTTGACAACTATACATGGTTTATATATGTTTTACGGGGGATTGGCCTGAGGAGGTACCCGGCAACGATGACGTTCACGTGTTGATATAAGCGGTTAAGGGGACGAGATCAGTGTAAATAGACTATGAGAGATGAGTCTAAATTTCTGGATCAGTTTAATTCATATTTTAGCAGGATAAACCAAGAACTGGACAGGGTACTTGACTCCAGAGTGTCCTTGATAGAAGAGGTAGGAAGTTATAGCTTGCTTGGAGGGGGTAAGAGGCTAAGGCCACTGTTCTTTATCTTGTGCTGCCAAATCTGTAATTACCACGAGAGTGATATATATCCCCTTTCTACCATCTTTGAGTGTATTCACGCAGCAAGCCTTTTACATGATGATGTCCTTGACAATGCTTCCTTTAGAAGGGGAAGGTCATCAGCGAATAAGATCTGGGGAAACTCCGCGGCGGTCCTGGTGGGTGATTTTCTCTTCACCAAATCTTCCAGGATCGCAGTTGAGAAGAAGCAGGTTGAATTGTTAAAGGTCCTCGTAGATACTGCTGTTGTGATGACTGAGGGTCAGGCAACGGAGCTTTATAATACCTATAACTGCAACATGACAAGAAGGGAATATATGGCCATCATTACCTCCAAGACAGCTGCCCTTATATCGGCTGCCTGTGCAAGTGGCGGCATCGTAGCCGGGGCAAAGCAAGCGATGGTCCAATCTTTGAGAAATTTTGGCCTCAATATGGGTATTGCGTTTCAAATTGTAGATGATGTGCTTGACTACACTGATCCTGTAAGGAAATCCGGGAAGCAGATAGGCAATGACCTAAGAGAGGGGAAGATGACCCTTCCACTGATATATACCCTCACCTACCTGGGCAAAGGGGAAAGGGATAGGCTGGAGCATTTGTTCAGAAATGGAAAGGCCTCAGAAAAGGATTATTTGAGGATAAGAGAGCTTGTACAGGATAACGGTGCCATAAATAAATGTCGCAAAGATGCGCAATACTATGTGGATCTCGCCGAAACTTACCTCAGCCTCTTTCCCGACTCACCAATAAAAGACTCCCTTCTGGAATTAAACCAATTTGTCGTCGATAGAAGTTACTAGCTATCACATCCCTGATCTTTTCCATAGGACGCAAGATACAACCGGGTGTCATGATCAATCAGAGGAAGGCTGTCGCTATTGGTTTAGTAGCAGGGCTGAGTGAATTTGTAGGATATGCATTGAGGCTTGTATCGGGGTATGTTGCGGACAAATCAGAGGGATATTGGGCCTTGACAATTCTGGGTTATGGGTTAATCCTCTCAATCCCCGTCCTGGGATTTGCCGGAAGCTGGCAGCTTGCCGCCACCTTGATAATCCTGGAGAGGATGGGAAAGGCGATCAGGTCTCCAGCCAGGGATACTATAGTGGTAGGCAGGGGATTAGGGTTTGGTATACACGAGGCCTTGGACCAGGTCGGTGCCATAATTGGGCCTTTGGTCTTTTCTGCTGTGTTCCTTTTGGAGGGGAGTTACAGAGATGGGTTTAGAATCTTGTGGTTACCGGCTTTTTTGACATTGGGCATTCTTCTCATAGCCAAGAGGAAGGCACCAGTGCCAGTGGGATTTGAGACCCAGGGCAAGACCCCTGAAAAAAGGCTTTCCAAGACTTTCTGGCTCTACTCTCTTTTTATCTTCCTCAGTGTAGCCGGATTTCCAAGTTTCCTGCTCATATCCTATCATTTCAAGGCTCAGGCTATTGTCTCCGATGTCCACATTCCTATCTTCTATGCTATCGCCATGGGTGTGGATGCCCTTTCGGCAGTTGTCGTTGGTAAGGTGTACGATAAGGTAGGATTAAAATCGCTGATAACGATCCCTTTGCTGACAATCTTTATCCCCATCCTTTGCTTTTCTCAGATTTATGCCTATGTGCTCGTGGGGACTGTACTATGGGGAGCGGTAGTCGGGACTCACGAAACCATTATGAGGGCAGCCATAGCTGATTTAACACCAATTACCAGGAGAGGCACTGGCTATGGTATATTCAATTCCATATATGGAGTGGCCTGGTTTCTCGGTGCTCCTATCATGGGCCTGTTATACGATCTTTCTATTTCCCATGTAGTTGGCTTTGTTGCCCTGCTGGAATTGATCTCAATACCGGTTCTCTTTTCTGTTAACAGATCGGTGGCATTGCACGGCAGGCAGAGAGGAAAGGCTCGAGAATGGTAGCAGGACTACAGGCTCTGGACGGATATCCTCCCAGGGGGAATGGAGTCATCCGGCATAATATCCTTTACCACGGCCCCTGTTATAGCCTCTATATATTTGATCCCAGCCTTTCTATGGCCCCTGACGAGCGGTATCTCCTCTCTAGGGGCACGTAGTAAGATATTCCCTTTATCTCCTACGGTGGGGAGGTATGGCCTTAGCCTTTCAAGGTGAATGGCAGATTGGACCAGAAATCCTAACGACGGGTGCCACGGTCCGGCGATTATCTCCCCTTCCCTGAGTAGGGATGGGGAAGACATGAGCCCAATCCTGATAACGGGAATCCCGGAACTCTCCAATTCTATGCAGGCCTCTTTACACAGGCTAACCGTGTGGTTAAGTCCCATTGGAGTGTACTTTCCTTGTTTATACCACTGTGCCAGCTTTGTACCCCTCACAACGAGTGTTGGGTAAAGCCTCACCATGTGGGGCCTAAGGCCAATGACCTTGTCAATGGTATCCATGAATACCTCTTCGGAGTCCCCTGGTAGACCAGGCATAAGTTGTATGCCGATTGTAAATCCCCTTGCCCTGAGTAGCTGGACTGCATTGATGGTATCATGGGAGGTGTGCCCGCGATTGGAAAGCGCTAGGACATTGTCGTTCATGGATTGTACCCCGAGCTCAACTGTTGATACGCCGAAGCAATCAAGGATATCGAGCTTGGCTTCACTGAGAGAGTCTGGTCTTGTAGAGAGACGGATCGACTGTATGATATTTTCTTCGATATACGGCCTGATAGCACCCAGCATGTGGGTCATGGAAGCAGCTGGCAGGGACGTGAAGGTGCCACCGTAAAAGGCAACCTCTGTTGGGCCCTGGTTGAGAAAGTGTTTTGACTTTATGGCCACGTCAACTGTTGTTCTTATGTCGTCTGGGGTAGGGAGGCGCTCGGAGGCATTGGTTATAGTGCTTTGTTGACAGAATACACATCTGTGTGGGCAGCCTTGGTGCGGGATAAATATGGGTATGATGAAGTGTCTTCTCACCTTTCTAGACAAGCCAAGGCCTCCTTTGCTGCGTTCTGTTCAGCCTCCTTTTTGCTCTTTCCTCTCCCTTTCCCCATTAGATTTCCCTTTAGGTAGACCGCTACGTAGAAGGTCTTGTTGTGGTCTGGGCCAGTCTCTCTTTCGAGCCTGTATTCTGGTGTTAACTGCAGGGCGTCTTGTGAGTACTCCTGTAACACTGTCTTAAAATCCTCAATGGAGGTACTAAGGCCGGTCCTGTTCAATAAGGGGCCAAAGAGCCTTGTTATTACCCTGAGCGCATTTGTAAAACCCCCATCAATATAAATTGCTCCCATGAGTGCCTCAAGCGCATCGGTCAGAATAGATAATTTCTCCCTGCCGTTTGTTCGCTCTTCTCCCTTTCCCAGCAGGAGGTAATCTCCTAATTTTAACTCACGGGCAATACAGGAGAGACCGTTTTCACTTACCAGTGAAGCCCTATATTTGGACAGATCTCCCTCTTTCATTTCAGGGAAGGAATCCATAAGCAGATTGCTAATAGCAAGGTTGACAACCGCATCGCCGAGAAACTCTAACCTCTGATTGTCCGGTATTCCCGGGTCGCCCTGTTCGTAGACGTATGAAGGGTGCCTCAGGGCCTGATACAGTAACCCCCGGTTCTTGAAGGAATAATCAAGTACTGTGGCTAAGTCATCGGGATCTCTTGGCACACTGCGTCTCTTCATCATGACGGCATAGTAAAGGCAATAGCTTTCAAAGTCAAGGCAGTCAATGACTTATGTGAAACCCCTATAGAGGCCGTGGCTGTGTTTTTCCAAGCCACGAAGGAGGAGCACCGGCTCATCTTGAAGTTAATGGGAAAAGCTGAATATAAAAGTATTTGACCTCTCCTTATCATTTAATATATATGGTGTTTTTCTTAGTTAAGGGTAATGCGGATGAATCCAAAAAAGCGTAAAAGGGTCATCTTCAATCAAAAGGACATAGAGCAAGCCCTGAAGAGGATTGCACAACAGATAGTTTCCAAGCATAAACTCTTAGAAAACGTCGTGTTAGTCGGAATCAGGACGGGGGGAGCTTTTCTGGCCTTTCGTCTCCGCGATGAGATCTCCAAGAAAGACGGTGAGAAATTGCCGACTGGAGTGCTGGATATTAACCTATATCGGGATGACTGGACGAGGATAGGGCCCAACCCGAAAATAGGGAGCACGGAGATCCCCTTTTCCATAGACGACAAGATAATTATACTAGTTGATGATGTCCTTTTTACGGGTAGGACCGTGAGGGCCGCTATGGATGCGTTAATAGACTTCGGTAGGCCAAAGAAGATTGAGCTGGCTGTGTTGGTAGACAGGGGGGAGGAGCAGAGGGAACTGCCCATAAAGGCAAACTACGTGGCTAAGGGATGGCAGACATCGGGTAGGGATACAGTCAATGTCTATCTTAAGGAAAGGGGATTCCGCGATCGGGTTGTAGTGGAGGAAACAAAGGGGAATCTATCGTAGGGAGTATTTTATGTTCTTCACACTATCTATTCGTACAAGGGATCGCTCGGAGATGGTGGACATTACCTCCCAGGTAGAAGGGGAGTTGAGGAGATCAGGGCTCGAAGATGGGGTGTGTTTTATCTATGTACCACACACCACGGCCGGGATAACAATAAATGAAAACGCCGATCCAAGCGTGATAGCAGATATCCAGGCAACGCTCAATAGACTTGTCCCTTGGGAAGGCCCCTATAGCCATCTAGAGGGAAATTCCGCTGCGCATATTAAGAGTACGCTGGTAGGAAATTCAGTTATGGTCTTGGTCGAATCCGGGCGTCTGAAATTGGGAACGTGGCAGGGAATTTTCTTATGCGAGTTTGATGGACCCAGATCGAGAAAGGTACACATAAAATTTCAATAAGCAGTGAAAGGATTTCCCTTGACACCCATATGGTGCTCTGTTAAATAGCCTGCTGAAAATCCAGAGTTGCCAAGAAAATGTGTGGGAAAGCTAAGGCAATTTTAACTAAGGAGGAGTGAGTATGTATAGGGTAGAGGTTGATGAAGAGAAGTGCGTTGCCTGTGAGGAATGTGTCGAGGTCTGTCCATCGGATGTCTTTGAAATGCAGGACGAAAAATCCGTGCCAGTTAATGAAGAGGAGTGCATCGGGTGCGAGAGTTGTGTAGAGGTTTGCGAGGCTGAGGCTATTACGGTAACAGAGATTGAGGATTAATACTCCGATGTTGTTCCCAACGCAACAGAGGCGAATAGGGCAGTCCTCTGTTTGGAGATACGATAAGTTAGTTAATAATAGGGTCGGGTACTTAAAATGCCGCTCTTTTTAGAACGGCATTTTAAGTACCTCTCTTTTGGTGGCAGCTCCTGGGAAACAGGAAGGAGATAGTTGGTGCCCTTCAAGAGTTACAAGGTTTACTCTTTCTTTTCGTGGCACTGGGTGCATTTCGTTGTGGGACCCGCCCTTTCACCAGCTTTCTCTAACGCCTTGTGACAACCCTGACAGTTCCTATGGTATGCTACCATTAATTTCTTTACCTTACCCTCGGATTTTACTGGATCGTGACATGCTGAGCATTTCTGGACGGGATCTCCCTCTTTATAGACGTTCACTCCCTCCTTGTACGCGTGATGACACTCTGTGCAGGCAATCTTGTAGTCTACATTGTGTTTCTTGTGGGTAAATGGGACAGGCCCCTTTTTATACGTCTCAAATGCACTTGACTGGATTTTGATTTCATCAGGCTGATCTGTTGCTATAAGTATTCCCGTACCAGCAAGCAGCGCTATAGAGAGGATAACCGTGCTTAGAAAGAAGATCCTTTTTCTCATCAAATCTTATCCCTCCTTTCGTTTTTTAGTCACTATAGATAACTAATAACACATTTGCAAGATAAAATTCCTACTGAAGACCTCCGGCACCCTTCCTGTAACAGATGAGCCCGCACCGCAGACACCGCTCCGCCTCATTGCGAGCAGCCTCGTCATCGAGTCCCAGTTCCACCTCGCCAAAGTTGAGCCTCCGGTCCTCGACCTCGAGCTCGGGCATTGCAACACGCTCACTCTGAGGCACCCCCGCGAGCTCGTCCACGTCAACCAGTGCGCTCTCCTTACTGATGGTCTCCTCCGGCACGGACACCTCCTCGCCCCTGAGATATAGGTTGATGGCTCGCGCCGCCCTCCTTCCCGCGCCGATGGCCTCAACTGCAATGGAGGCACCAGTTACCGCATCACCACCGGCAAAGACCCCCTCGAGGTTGGTCTCACCGGTTGCCTCATTGTCCACCTCAATGGTATTCCACCTCGTTAAGGTGACCCCGTCATCGGCCAGAAAATCGGTTACCGGAAACTGCCCGATGGCGGCGATAACGTTGTCCACGGGGATCGTCTTCTCAGTGCCTGGCTTGGGCAACGGCCTGCGCCGTCCGGACTCATCGGGCTCACCGAGCTCCATCTCGATGTACTCCAAATGAGTAAGTCTGCTATCCTCCCCCATCAGTTTCGTGGGGGCTGCCAGGTAGTGAAAGAGCACCCCCTCCCTCTCGGCCTCCTCGATCTCGATTGCGTTGGCGGGCATCTCTTTTCTCGAGCGGCGGTAGAGCACAGTCACCTCCCTGGCCCCGAGCCTCCATGAGGTACGGGCCGCATCGATGGCGGTATTGCCACCACCAATGACAGCCACCTTCTCGCCCACCGGAGTCTCCTTTCCCAGCCCCCTGTCGATCAGAAAATGGGTGCCAGGGATGACCCCTTTAAGCTCCTCCCCCTCAACCCCCAGGCCCCTGCTGTCCCACGCGCCGCTTCCCAGAAATATCGCGTCGTACCCCTCTTCCCTCAAGGATTTAATGGTAAAGTCAGCCCCCATCCTGACCCCGGTCTTTACCTTTACTCCCATCTCGAGGATCCCCCTGATCTCCCAATCCAGCACTTCCTTGGGGAGCCGGTACTCGGGGATCCCATATCTGAGCATCCCCCCTAACTCGGGCATGGCCTCAAAGATAGTGGGGGAGTGGCCGAATCGGGCTAGATAATAGGCACAGGTGAGCCCCGCGGGCCCCCCTCCGACGATGGCGACTTTCTTTCCCGTGTCAGGCGCCTTGTAAGGCGTTATGTGTTCCCCTGAGTGCATCTCATAATCTGCTACGAAGCGTTTGAGGTGGTTGATGTTCACGGGCTCCGTGGCCCTTCCCAACCGGCACATATCCTCACAGGGGTGGGGACAAACTCTGCCACAGGTCAGGGGCAGGGGGTTGGTCTCCTTGATCACCTCGATGGCCTTCCGGTAGTTGCCTTCCCGGATCGCGGTGATGTACGCTGGGATATTGATCCCCGCGGGGCAAGTACGCTGGCAGGGGGCAGTGCACTCATCGGTGCGGTAGAGGTGCTGGGTCCTCCTCGTCTCCGACGTCAACGTGATGATACGTTTGGGGCAGGTCTGCACGCAGGTGCCGCACCCAGTACAAAGGGCGGGATTCACCTCGGGGAGGCCCTTGCTCCCCAGTGAGACAGCGTCGAAGGGACACACTGCTACGCAGGTACCCAGGGTCATGCATCCAATCTCACAGACCTTGGGACCTCCAAAGAGCATCATGGCGGCTCGACAGTCCCTCACTCCGTCATAGCGAAACTTGGTCTCTGCCTCCTCGGTATTATACCAGCAGCCCACCCGCGCCTTATCAGGCTCCCTGAGCTCAACGGTCACCCCCAGGACCCCGGCGACCGACAGGGTCACCTCAGGACCCCCGGCAAGGCAGGCATCGGCCGCTGCCCTTTCCCGTGCAATGGCCTTGGCACAGCTTAAGCAGCCCGCAAACCCGCAGGCCCCGCAGTTTGCACCGGGGAGGGCCTCTGCTATCTGCTGGACCACCGGGTCAAGGGGCACATAGAAGAGCCTGGAGGCGATCCCCAGGAGGATGGCCGCAACAAGGCCAATTGCTCCAATGACAAGCATTCCTACCATAAGAACCTCGTTCTATTGTTGTCCGTTGACCGTCGCAAAACGGATAACGGTGAACGGTGAACGAATCTCACACCAATCCAATAAAGCCGGAAAATGCCAGGGCAATCAATCCAGCAGTAATAAGCCCTATGGCAGTCCCCTCAAACGACTTGGGGATTTCGACGAGGGCAAATCGCTCTCTCATCCCTGCCATGAGCACCAGCGCTAGGGCAAAGCCGCAGGCAGAGGCAAACGAGAAAAATATTGAGGTGATCAGATCATAGCCTTCCTCTATGTTGATGATCGCGACCCCCAGGACAGCACAGTTGGTGGTGATCAAAGGCAGATAGATGCCAAGGGCTTCATAGAGCGGCGGGGCGGTTTTCTGGATTACCATCTCCACAAACTGGACCAGGGTGGCAATCACAAGGATAAAGGCAATGGTCCTCAGATATTGGAGGCCCAGGGGCACCAGGATAAAGTGATGGACGAGCCAGGTTATCATCCCTGCCAGGGTTAAGACGAAGATAACAGCTACGCCCATCCCGGTGGCTGTGTCCATGCTCCGGGATACCCCCAGAAAGGGACAATTGCCGAGAAACCGGATCAGAAGGATGTTATTTACCAGTATTGCACTTATCATAAGGAGGATGAAATCGCCCATGCCTAGCCTCCCTTCCGTGCCTGGAGTTGAGTGATAAGGTTCATGAGACCTAACAGTATCCCTAAGGCTACGAATGCCCCAGGGGGTTTAAGCATAAAGGTAAAGGGTTCAAAGCTCGACCACATAACATAGAAGCCGGGGTGGCTGGTGTCGTAGTAGAGCAATGTACCATTGCCCAAAAGCTCCCTGATGGATCCCAGGACAAATAGGGATATGGTAAAACCGAGCCCAATGCCGAGGCCATCCGCGAGAGACATCACCGGGTTGTTCCTTGATGCAAAGGCCTCTGCTCTGCCAAGTATTATGCAGTTTACTACGATCAGGGGGATGAATATCCCGAGAAACTGGGAGAGCTGATAGAAATAGGCCTTCATTACCAGCTCAACGATCACCACAAATGAGGCGATGATCACAATAAAGGATGCAATTCGCACCTGGGTTGGGATGAGCTTTCTTAAAAGAGATACAAATAGATTGGAGCACACAAGGACAAAGGTAGTTGCCAGGCCCATTCCTGCTCCATTTATGCCAGTGGTTGTAACGGCGAGGGTTGGACAAAGTCCCAAGACCAATCTAAAAGGTGGAATGGTCCTCCAGAGTCCCTTGGTAAACTCATCCTTTATCGACATTAAAAGATCTCCTCCTTGAACCTATCTACGTACCCGATTGCCTGGGCTACTGCGCTCATAACCCCCTTGCTCGAATATGTCGCACCACTTAGGCCATCTATCTGAAGCTGTTCTTTCATGCTCAAATCCCTAAACTGGTCGGTAAATGAGGCTTCGGTTACCCTCGATCCCACCCCAGGGGTCTCAGAATGGCTCGTGATACCAATATCGAGGAGTTTTCCCTCCTTGCTGATGCCCACCATAACCCCGATGAGTCCGTGGTATCCCTTTCCCTTTCCCTCGAGGGCAACGGCAAAGGTCTCTCCCTGCCTCTTTGCAGGAAAGATATTAATCTCAATGGGATTCCCCCTCTCGTCGGTTCCTGTCACTATCTTTTTCCTATCTAGTATTGGGTCGTTATCATAGCCGGTGAGCACCTTCTTTACGGCAGGTTCTTTAACGAATTTAATGGTCTGGTACTCAATGGGTTCCTTTGTGATCCGGTAGATTAAAGACAGTGTCAGGCCCGATGCAGCGCAAATCAGGGTCAAAATGGCTATCATCCTCACGATATCACGCATGCTGTCTCCTCCCATAGGGCCTTGGTTTGAGCTTGTTAAAGAGGGGAGTGGCCGCATTCATGATCAAGATGGCATAAAAGGTGCCGTCAGGATAGCCGCCCCACATCCTGATGATCATGGTGGTCACACCTGCCAGGAACCCAAACAAAAGCATCCCCATGGGGGTGACCGGCGAGGTGACTGGCTCAGGGGCCAAAAAGAATGCGCCGAAAAGGGCACCACCCGCGATCAGGTGAAAGATCACTGGGGGATATATATCGGGATTTATGTATCTCAGAATCGCCGAAAACAGCGCAATACCGAACAGAAAGGAAAGGGGTATATGCCACCGTATAATACCCTTTGTGAGGATAAAGATAGCACCTATGAGGATTGCCAGCCCACAGACTGTTCCTATAGGACCTGGCTTTTGTCCCAGAAAAAGCGGAAGCATACCATAGGAGTAGAAGAGCGCCGGATCCTCCTTGACTGCCATCAAGGGGGTTAGGAGTTCATCGGTGGTGTGGGGTGCAAAAAAAAGGCTCATCCGCTCCGGCCAGCTGAGCTTGAGCACCACCCAGGCAACGAGCACCGGATTGAAGGGGTAGGTGCCGAGCCCACCGAAGACCATCTTCCCTAAGATGATGGCAACTGTTGCCCCAACCACCGGTATCCACCAGGGGACACTGGGCGGCAGGATCAGGGCAAGAAGGAGCCCGATGAGGGCTGCATGGCAGTCTCGGTAGGTGAGGGGTCGGTGGGTGAGGTGCTCTATCAGTGACTCAAAAGCAACGGCGGTTACTACCGAGAGGGCCATGATCCACAGGGCCCTCATGCCAAACAGATATATACCCACTACCGCGGCGGGGAGAAGGCAGAGCAGAAAGGTGCGCATCATCCGCTCAACCGTGGTTGCCCCCCTGATATGGGGTGACATGGAGACGATGAGGCCCGTGGTGTCTATAGGTGATTCCTTATTCATAGTACTCAATAGTAAATGGCAAAGATTGTATCAGTGAGAAATCCGAAACGATACCAAGTAGTTTCAAGTTTCCAGTTTCACGTTTCAAGCAACTGATGCTTTGCATGCCGAAACAGATGCACCAGCGGCCTGCGGGATGGACACACGTAGTCACAGCACCCGCACTCAATGCAGGCAAACAGCCCCTCCCTTTCTGCCACCTCAAACCGATCCCTGGCACAGTAGAGGGAGAGGACCCCAGGAAGGAGGTTGACCGGGCAGACCTTGACACAGAGCCCGCAGTTGATGCACTCCCGGTAGTCCCCGACGAGCTGTATCTCATCTTCCTTTAAGGCAAATACCCCGTGGATGTCCTTGGTGATGGGGACACTAAGGTCATACTGAGCCGTTCCCATCATAGGACCTCCGGTGATGAGTTTGGCGGGCTCCCCGGTAAACCCACCAAGGGATTCGATGAGGGTGCTGATTTGAGTGCCTATTCTGATCTTGACAACTCCCCGCTTAGCGAAGGCCCCTCCCCCCACGGTAATGAGGGTCTCAACCGGGGGGATCCCCTGGATGCTTTTGCCAACTGAGAGGACTGTGTCCGTATCGTAGACCGCTACCCCCACATCCCGGGGATGTCCATAGGGAAGCGGCACCTCCCTGCCGAGGGCTGCCTTGATAAGGGGAATAGGTAAACCCACGGGGAACCGGTGGCCATCGAGGGAGATCATGGTGACCTCCTCCTCATCCCCTGCCACGATCTCGGTGAGCTGGGAGGAGGGGGAGGTCTCTTTGTCCACCACAAAGACAGTCCTCTCGGCACCGGTAACACTCCTGAGGGCAGCGATGCCACCTGGGAGCTCCTCGTTGGGGCTGCCTGCAAGGTATCGGTTGACCAGAAGCGATGGCTCCGGATCAATGGCTGCAATGAGCAGGGTGTCGATTCTCCTGACCACCCTCCTTCCAGTCAAGGCCAGATGGGTCTTGGGCTGGTCAGGGGGCAGCAGGTCAAAGGCTAAGGGGATGGGGAGCATGCCCTTGAGGACAACCCCTGCCCCCTGGATCCTGGTGATGATCTCAGGAGGGGAGAGGGAGATAATGTCTTTCTCCCCTGGAGGCTCTATCCAGGTGTCAGCCCCGTCAGCCTCGATGACAACCGAGGGAAGGAGAGCGCCCCGGTGATCGAGGTGCTCCTCGATACCTACCACCTTCCCTGCGATAGTGGCATGGAGGGGCAGGGAAGTGCTATCCTCAGCAGCCCCAATGAGCTGCCCCACCTTTACCCGATCGCCACGAGAGACCACTGGCCTTGCGGGCTCCCCGATATACTGCCGCAGGGGCAGGATGACCCGCTTGGGCAGGGGGGCTTCAACCGCATCGAAGGTGGGCAGCTTCCCTGGCAGCTTTATACCCTTTAAGAAAAGGCCCATGGCGGATTCCTCGAATTGACAGGGAAAAAATCTGCCCCTTCATACCCCAGGGTTGGTTGGTTGTCAAATGGATTTTGGGGAAAAGGTTGGTATTTCTTAGGCATGGGAAATCCTGTTGACTGGGAAGCAGAGCTATGATTCAATTCTTACGCGTTGGGGAGAGTGCTGCTCTTCGGTCCAGGAGCTGAAAAATGAAATTCTACTTCTACATAGGGTTGGTGATAGTTATAGGTTCTGAAAGTCTCCTTTTTGCAGGAGTTAAGTGGGTAGGCATTGTATTTAGGATTAAGGGGAAGTCCTGGATAGCTGGCAGGGGCAGCACCTTCTTACGTATGATCCCGCTTTCTGCTGGATTCTGGTACCTGTTTGAATTCTTCAATTTATTCCTCAAGAATTGGCGTTATGAGGGACTGCCAGGAGTCTGGGTAACGGCGATCGGGATGACATGGGCATTTGCAACCATAGGACCAGGACTATTTGAGACTTCGGATTTGCTTGAGAGTATTGGGGCATTCAGGGTAACGACGCGGAAATTCGAGGTTCCAAAAGGCGTACTATACATCCTCATTGTCACAGGAGCGGCATGTCTGATCTCTATCCCTATCACTCCTCCGAGGATAGCCACATACCTTGCCATCCCCCTCTGGGTCGGTTTTATCTTCCTCCTAGATCCCCTCAACGCCATAAGAGGGCGGAAATCGATTCTTAAGGAATGGCAGGCAGGTAATTTCCAGAGGTTTTTCTGTCTCTTTATTGGGGGCCTTATCTGTGGATTCCTGTGGGAGTTTTGGAACTATTGGACCCCCACCAAGTGGGTGTATCAGCTGCCGTATGCAGCTGGACCTAAGATCTTTGAGATGCCATTACTTGGATACCTGGGATTTCCCGCGCTGGCCCTAGAGTACTATGCTCTATACAGCTTTGTGCTGAGATGGAGAGAATGAAGATCCTCGCATTAATTGGTAGCCCCAGAAAAGGGGGAAACACCGATACATTAGTTGGACACATATTGAAGGGCTGGACATCCAGGGGGCATACATATGAAAAACTCTACCTCTACGATCATGAAATATGTCCCTGCACCGATTGCCGTAAGTGCAAAAGAGGAGATTGTGTGTGTACGCTAAACGACGGGATGCAAGAGATCTATCCAAAAGTGGAAGCGGCAGATGTGATCATCTTCGGGACACCGATTTACTGGTATGGTCCTACGGGAAAGATGAAGCTCCTTATTGACAGATTGCGGCCGTTCATTGCAACGGGAAGATTAAAGGGGAAAAGAGCCCTTATCGTAGCGCCTTCGGAAGAAGGAGCAAAGGCCTGCGGTCCTCTCATTGAAATGCTTCGGAGGTCGTTTGATTATTTGGGGATGGAATTGGCAGGCAGGGTCCTGGCTAAAGCGTACGAGAAAGCAGAGGTTGCGGAAGACCAGGAGGAGTTAAAAAGGGCCTATGACCTTGGGACTTCGCTCGGCTCATCAATTGGGTGAGGCAGGCAGAAGCAGGGCTCATTTCTCGAGGATTTTTACACCGGGAGGAGGTGAAAAGGAGAAGAATTCCTCTCCGAATCGATCTCTTTCCTCCCAGTCTGTGAGGAGGAAACGGGTCAGTCCCCCTATGTTGTTGTAGATATCCACCTGCTCAATAGCAAACTCTCCTTTCAGTACGATCACTTCCAGGTGATCAATCTCCTGCCATGGTGGCTCTGGCTTAAGGATAAGATGGTAGATATTGGTTTCAGGTCTAACCTGAAGGGTGATCTGGAAACTCGCCTCTGTATCCTTGAGGCCTCTTAGGATGTCACTGAGAAGGCGTAACTCCTGTCCAAGCTGCTCGGTGGGGTATTGGTAGACCTCCTTCTCGAGGGGAAGGTACCACCAAAGTGTCTGTCCATCAGTGAGGAGTAGTTCCTCTTGGGGGGAAGCCTGCTCGAGGCGCAGAAAGTGGGGGGGCTTAAAATAAAGACTTCCCCTGGCCACATCATGCCTCTCCGTTTCCCCTAACATGGCCATGGTCTTACTGATGGCCTCCCTGGTATACGTCGCTGCCAATCCCTTAGCATTCCCGTACTTGGCCCTGATACCTCCAATAACTGTTGATAGGGTATCGTCAGGGAGCGCCTTCCCCATGGAGATAAGGCCAAGAAGAACGCAGAGGGGAGTTATGAGGCGATATCTCGAATTCAAAACGGTTCCCTTCTCCTCAAAACCTCTCGAGGCCTGATCCCGTCGGAGGGACCAACAATGCCATCTTTCTCCATGGCCTCAATCATCCTGGCAGCCCGGTTATAGCCGACCCTGAGTTTCCGCTGGACCATTGAAATCGATGCCTGGCCTGTTTGCAGAACTAATTCCACTGCATCCTGATATTTCTCATCCTTATCCCCTCCCACCTCTTCCTCACCTTCCTCCTCTATGCTTATATCAGAAACTACAGAGCTGTCATACTCTGGTTTCATCCGCGCCCTTAAAAAGGAGGCCACTCTCTTAACCTCCTCTTCCGAGACGTAAGCACCATGAATTCTGGTGAGCTTGGCTACGCCAGGCGGCAAAAACAACATATCTCCATCTCCTAAGAGATGTTCGGCTCCCATTGTATCGAGGATTGTCCTCGAGTCAACCCTGGATGAGACCTGAAAGGAGATCCTGGTTGGGAAGTTGGCCTTGATGATGCCCGTGAGAACGTCAACGGAGGGCCTCTGCGTGGCAATGATCAGATGAATGCCCGCAGCCCTCGCCATCTGGGCAAGCCTTGTCAGGGACTCCTCCACTTCCCTGCTGGAGACCATCATCAGGTCGGACAGCTCATCAATTATGATGACGATATATGGGATATGCGCATCCGTCCTTCTACTTGCACCAGGCTCAACCGGTGCCATGTCCTTTCTAACCTTTCGATTGTAGACCTCTATATTCCTCACGCCTTTGTCAGAGAGGAGGGTATATCGTCTTTCCATCTCATCAACAGCCCATCTGAGGGCCTTGGTTGCCTCTTTTGGATGAGTGACTACGGGGTGTAAGAGATGGGGGATGTCTTGATACGGTGCAAGCTCTATTCTCTTTGGATCGATCATCACAAATCGGACCATTTCTGGAGAGCACTTGAACAGGATACTATTTATCATGGCACTAATGGATACACTCTTCCCCGTCCCCGTAGCACCAGCAACCAACAGGTGTGGCATCTTGGTGAGATCAGCGATCGCTGGTTGACCTACTATGTCCACCCCTAAGGCAATTGTCAGTTTGTATGGAGAATCACGAAAGGACTGGCTAGATAAGATCTCCCTCAGAGTAACGAGTTTCCTCTTATTGTTGGGTATCTCTATCCCTATGGCTGATTTCCCTGGGATAGGTGCTACAATCCTGATGTTTGATGCCCTCAGGTTAAGCGCGAGATCATCAGCTAGAGACGCCACTTTGCTTATCTTGACACCTGGCGCCGGCTTGAACTCATACATTGTTATTACCGGGCCAGGTATGATCTCAACCACATCACCCTCAACTCCAAAGTCCCTCAGTTTTCCTTCGAGCCGGAGCGCGTTCATTCTCAGGCTCTCTTTCTCAATCTCCGTATCCGAGGATTTCGGGATCTCATCCAGAAGATCCAGGGGAGGGAGCTTGAAATCACCGGCCACACTCATAAAGGGAAAAAGCTCTTGCGTTGATTTACCCAACCTCTCAGAGGGGGTTTCGACAATGGTCATCTCCCTCTCCCTTGCCCTCTCAACCGTCTTGACTGCCTTCTTTCTCTGTTTTGCCCTCCTTCTTCGTTCTACGTATTTAATCCATTTCTCCTTTGTATAGAGGGCAACATTTGAAGCCACGAGCCACATCCTATTGAAAAGGCCGCCAAAGGAAAATCGGGTGATGACCATAAGGGAGATAATAAACATGGCGAGAAAAAGCGTATACGCCCCGAAGTAGTTGAGTATCTTTATACCGAGACTCGCACTATGCGATCCAAGGAATCCTCCGCTAATCATCGCGCTGCGATAAGGTGCGCCATCGGGAATGAAAAGGGACAGCAGGGCGGAAAAGGATACTACAAGGAGGACAAGGCTTATCGATATCCATATTGACTCGGAAGGGAGCCTTCCCCTGAAAAAGGACAAGGATAGGAAAAGGAGGATGGCCATGGACCAGAATGCTGAAAGGCCAAGGAGTAAAAAGAGGCTACCGGCGAGATTGGCCCCAACAGCCCCAAAGAGGTTCTTTGCCTGCATTACAGACCCCGCCCTTTCCCAGAAAAGCGGATCTTGGGGATGGTAGGATAAAAGGCTTCCCCCGAAGATAAGGGTCAAGAGCAAGAAGATTAGCCCCCATACCTCTCTTTTTATGGGATACTGAGATGATGCCTTAGACACATGTTATCCTTTCTTATTTTAGGATCCTGCCGTGCAGCACAATACCACGCAGGATCAACGTTTCTTATTGAAAGTGCCGTCTTCCCGTGCACGCAGGTTTTTTCCTTGTCGGGAACCCGCCCTCACGTAGGCAACTCAGCATCTCTTAGCAGCGGGGAGGAGGCATCCTTTTCTGAAAGAATTGGGTCTGTAATAGGCCACTTGATGGCTAGGTCTGGATCATTCCATCTTATTGTCCGCTCATACTCCAGTTCATAAAAATCACTACATTTGTAGAAAAATTCCGCCTTATCACTTAAGACGCAAAAGCCATGCGCGAAGTTCGGGGGAATATAAATGGTCTTTTTGTTCTCAGCAGAGAGTATTGTCCCGAACCATCTTCCAAAATTTGGCGAAGACCTCCTGATGTCCGCGGCAACATCGAACACCTCGCCATACAAAACCCTGACTAACTTCCCTTGTGGTTTTTCTATCTGATAGTGAAGCCCCCTTAGCGTCCCCCTGACGGATATGGATTGGTTGTCTTGGACAAACCTAATGTCAATACCTCCGTTGCTGAATTTAGCTAGATGGTAGGTCTCCATGAAATATCCCCTATTGTCGGGAAAGAGCTCTGGTTCAACTATGATAACTTCTGGCAGAATAGGGGATGGGCTAAAGATCATTGATTGCCCCGTAAGGTTCTCTTGCTCCCTGCTCTATCGTCTAGTATCTCCAAAAGGTACTGTCCATATGGACTTTCTTTCATATTCGTGGCGAGCCTCTCCAACTGATCGGTGGATATGTACCCCATCCGGTAGGCGATCTCCTCAAGGCATGCGACCTTTAATCCCTGCCTCTGTTCAATGGCGTGGACGAAGTTAATGGCCTGTACCATGGATTCATGGGTACCTGTATCGAGCCACGCAATACCCCGGCCCAACTTCTCAACCCTCAGTTGATTCTTCCTGAGATAGGTCATATTGATATCAGTAATTTCAAGTTCCCCCCTTGCCGATGGCCTGAGCTCAGAGGCAATGGAGGAAACCTGGTTGTCATAGAAATAGAGGCCGGGGACCGCATAGTTTGACTTGGGAATCATGGGCTTTTCCTCAATACTAATCGCCTTTCCCCTGGAGTCAAACTCAACAACGCCGTATCGTTCCGGGTCGCGTACCCAATAGCCAAATATAGTAGCGCCCTTATCATTGTTTGCCGCTCTCCCCAAGGAATCGAGAAAGCCGTGCCCATAGAAGATGTTGTCTCCCAAGATGAGGCAGGAGGGGTGATCACCAATAAATTCCTTTCCTATGATAAATGCCTGAGCTAATCCCTCTGGTCTTGGCTGTATTGCATAGGTGAAGGAGATACCAATCTGGCGGCCATCACCTAACAACCTCTTGAAGTTGGCGGTATCCTGTGGTGTGGAGATAATGAGGACTTCTCGGATACCTGCAAGCATAAGAACAGAGAGGGGGTAATAGATCATGGGTTTATCACAAATGGGAAGGAGCTGTTTGCTCACTGATATCGTGATAGGGTAAAGACGAGAGCCAAAGCCGCCTGCTAGGACAATACCTTTAGTAGTCTTCTTAGTCATGGCGTTTTCCCCGATATTTTACGCGGTATCTTCCACTTTCGATATCCTCTACCCAGGCCATATTATTGAGGTACCACTCTATGGTCTCCACAATACCCTCCTCAAAGGTTACTGAAGGTTTCCACTGAAGTTCATTGTGTATTTTAGATGCATCAATTGCATATCTTCGATCGTGCCCGAGCCTATCGGGGACATATTCTATGAGCTCTCTCCTTGGTCTTGCGCCCGTTAGCCCCAGCCTCTTATCCAGATAATCACAGATCATCTCCACAACGTCTATATTTCGCTTTTCGCAATTTGCCCCAATGTTATATTTTTGACCTGGCTCTCCTCTTTCGAGCGTGGCCAGGAGGGCCGAGCAGTGGTCTCCCACATACAGCCAATCTCTCACATTTTCACCATCTCCGTACACAGGTAGGCTTTTTCCCTTGACGGCATTGCTAATCATAAGAGGGATGAGCTTTTCAGGAAACTGGTACGGGCCATAGTTATTAGATGAATTGGTGATAATGGTTGGTAGAGAATACGTCCGGTAATAGGCATATACGAGATGATCTGAGGCTGCCTTACTGGCCGAATAGGGGCTGGATGGATTGTAGGTGGTTGTCTCCGTGAAGCAACCCTTATCACTGAGAGAACCGTATACCTCATCGGTGGAGATATGGACAAAGCGTTTCTTGGTTATATCCGCCGTGGGATCAAGCCAGAATTTCCTGGCTGCCTCAAGGAGACAAAAGGTTCCAAAGATTATCCACATGTGATTCAGCGGCAAAATTTACCACCCAGTCAATATTGGACCCTCTAAATATGGCCTCAACCTTCTCCTTGTCGGCTATATCGCCTTTGATAAATTGATACCGAGATGGTGCATACCTCCTCTCCACATCAGTAAGGTTGGCAGGGTTCCCGGCGTAAGTAAGCTTATCGAGGTTGATAACCGTAGCCCCTGGGTGGTTCTTTAAGATGTGCCTGACGAAATTGCTGCCAATGAAACCACAACCTCCGGTGATAAGAATGTTCATCATAGGTCCTGTTCGTTAATCTCCCTCTATTACCTTATCGAAAATCTCAAAGGCGGCGCACAGGGCCGGATTATCATCGGGTACAGTAACGATTGGGTTGCCGTTCATATCGAACTCGTAGAGGAGGTCATCTTTTGGCATGGTGCCCGCAAGATTCAGTCCTTGTTCCACTATTGCCTGTTGTAAGGAACCGGCTAGACCATCCCGCGCCTGATTTACTATTAGAAACCTCTTTACTGCCCTTACCTTCAGCTCATCCACTAAAGTATTAATCCGGCCGGCTGCATCAATCCCCCTTATGGAAGGATCAGAGACGATAAGAAGAACGTCGACGTTATTTGTCGTCAACCTGCTAATGTGCTCCATGCCCGCCTCATTATCCATAACCATATATGGGTAGTTGTCTATGAGCCTTGCTAGATACATGGATAAGAGGTGGTTGGCAGCGCAGTAACATCCAGCACCTTCAGGCCTACCCATGGCAATAAGGTCGAAACCTTCTCCCTCAACTACTGCATCTGCCAGCTTCATCTCCATAAACATCTGTTTGGTCATTCCGCGTTTAACTACCCCTTCCTTCATCTCCTCTCGAGCAGTGCCTAATGTTGCCCTCATGGAGACACCAAGGACCTGATTGAGGTTGGTGTTTGAATCAGCATCAACCGCCAATATAGGGGTTTTGCCCTTTTGAACCAGATACCTGATTAGGAATGCTCTAAACGGTAGTCTCTTATAGCGTCAGTGGCATTTTAAACGATGATCGTATTGCTGTCAACGGCGGATAGTCATGACATCGAGGTCCATATTTTCCCCTTATTCTTGTCTTGACTTTTTTTCCTATTAGGGTAAGTTACTTATCACTCAATTCAGGGCATCCTCTTACCTTTTCTAAATAATTGAGGAGATTGCATGAGCAAGAAAACTGATCAAGTTAGAAACGTAGGCTTGATAGGCCATAGTGGTTGCGGAAAGACATCGGTGGCAGAGGCTATCCTTTACGATAGCAAGGCGATAAAACGATTGGGGAGGGTAGATGATGGTTCCTCCAGCATGGATTTTGAGCCGGAGGAGATTAAAAGGAAGGTAAGCCTCGGCACAGCTTTTCATCCCTATAGCTGGAAAAATGCGAGGTTCAATCTGATAGATACGCCGGGCGAAAATGATTTTCTTTCTGATACCAAGGTATGTCTCCAGGCAGCCGAAGGGGCCGTTGTTATTGTAGATGCCGTTGACAGTATCAAGGTGGGCACCGAGAAGGTTTGGGCCTTTTCAGAGGAATACAGTTTGCCCCGGCTGATATTCATTAACAAACTGGACAGGGAACGGGCTGATTTCTATAAGGTCATAGAGGAAATTGAGAGGACATTTTCCATACAGACAACGCCCATTTACCTGCCGATTGGAACAGAGAGTGACTTCACCGGAGTGGTAAACCTCATAAGCTTAAAGTCCCATTTGTACAAAAATGATGGCAGCGGTTCCTTTAGAGATGGAGATATCCCAGATTCAATGGGTGCCAAGGTGGATACATGGCGGGAAAAGATAATGGAAAACATCGTCGAAGCGAATGATGATATTATGGAGAAATACCTTGATGGGCAGGAGCTCACTCCAAAAGAGCTAGAGGAGACCTTTATAGAGGGTGTCAAATCAGGCATCGTGGTGCCCGTTGTTCCCGGCTCTGCCATTCTCAATATAGGCATTGGCCAGCTTCTGGACGTAATTGATCAATCAGTGCCTTTTCCAACTGAAAGAGGAACGGTAAAAGGGCATAGAATGGACGGTGAAGAGGAGATGCGATTTGATGCCGTTGATGAGGCCCCATTTTCAGCCATTGTCTTCAAGACCTTAGTAGACCCCTTTGCGGGGAAACTCAATCTTTTCAAGGTTATGTCTGGAAAGGTAGGTTCGGAGTCCAGCATCTTCAATTCAACAAAGAAGGCCAAGGAAAGGTTGGGCCAGCTTTTATTAGTCGAGGGCAAAAGGCAAACCCCCATTGAGTCAGCACATGCCGGTGATATAGCTGCGGTAGCCAAGCTAAAGGAGACTAGGACCGGCGACACCTTTTGTCAGGAGGACAATCCAATCGTGTTTCGTCCAGCGGAGCCATTTCCGCCAACGATTTCCTTCGCTATTGAGGCCAGGGAAAAGGAGAATGAGGATAAACTTTACTCTTCGCTGGCCAGGTTGGTAGAAGAGGATCCCACCCTAAAGGTAGATAGAGATCAGTCAACCTCTGAGATTATCCTGTCCGGCACAGGCCAGATTCACTTGGAGAATACCAGGGATAAGCTGAAGAGGAAGTTCGGCGTCGAAATCGATCTGAAGACCCCCAAGGTCCCCTATAGGGAGACGATCAAGAATTTGAGGGAAAAGGTAATCTATAGACATAAAAAACAGACTGGAGGGCGCGGCCAGTTTGCCGAGGTACATTTTGACATATCTCCTCTAAAAAGAGGGGAGGGCTTCGTGTTTGAAGAGGCTTTGGTGGGGATGAATGTGCCTAGAAATTTTGTCCCAGCTGTCGAGAAGGGCATTGTAGAGGCAATGAGGAGCGGGGTTTTGGCAGGATATCCGGTTGTAGATGTAAAGGTTCGGTTCCATGATGGAAAGTCTCATGAAGTTGATTCTTCTGAAATGGCCTTTAAGATTGCAGCTTCGATGTGTTTTAAAAGGGCCGCCCAGGAGGCAACACCTATCCTCTTAGAACCGATTATGCACATGGAAATAACCGTTCCGGAAGACGTTATGGGAGATGTAATAGGTGATCTCAACGGCAGGAGGGGAAGGGTCTTAGGCATGGATAGCAAAGGCAAGGACCAGGTCATAAGGGCTGAGGTGCCGTTGGCTGAGGTCTTGAGATACTCTTTTGATCTGACGTCCATGACGGGAGGCAGGGGTAGTTTCCAGATGAGACATTCCCACTACGAGGAGGTTCCTGCTCAGTTGGCGGGAAAGATCGTTGCTGCCTCTCAGGAAGAGGGAAAGTAGAGATGGTCTGTAGATGATAAAGGCGGGCGTATTAACTATTAGCAACAAAGGATTCAGGGGCCAGCGAAGGGATACATCTGGCCCCTTGATTGCTGAGATATTGTCCAAGGTCGGCTACAGGGTTGAGAAGCAAGATATCGTCCCTGATGACCATGAGAAGATCGCGGAGTGTTTAATCGATTGGGTTGATAATGATGGCCTCAGACTGATTGTGACAACAGGGGGCACTGGTGTGAGCCCAACTGATGTAACTCCTGAGGCTATGCTCAAGGTAATCAAATACCAGATACCCGGTATGGCTGAGGCAATGAGGGCCTCAAGCCTACCAAAGACACCTCATGCCATGCTTTCCCGAGCAATGGTAGGGGTACGAGGGTGCAGCCTGATCATAAACGTACCAGGAAGCCCTGATGGCGCAAAGGAAAACTTGGCTGTTGTCTTACCGGCTCTGAGCCATGCGCTGGCCAAAATTGCCGGGGACACCAGCGATTGCTCTACAAGATAGGAGTCTACCGGCGTTTTGAGGGGATAAAGCCAAGATGGATATGGTTGTCTAGGAGATACTTTTGAAGCTGGGTGTAACGAGAATCTGGACAACTGCCGCAAAGGTCCTGCTCGTTATGGTGATGATACAAAACCGCCCTTCCTTCAAGAAGAACATTATATTCTTCGGCGATTTGAAGGAGCTGACAAAACGCCACCCATCCTCAGGCATTCCGTCGGTAAAATGGCTGATCGTAGCATCTGGCTCCATCTTTCCAGAGAAGGTGAGAAATTCGATTGAATAGTTGGCTGTATGAAACACAAAGGATTTTTCACCCTTCCCCTCCTCTCTCTTAACTAAAGATTTACCAGGTAATTTCCCTTGACTCAGAATATCCCCACCCCTATACTTCCTCCGACCTGAGGGGCAAGATGAAAGGTTGAGCCTCCTGGCAACATCAAGGAGGATCGCTCGTCCTCCCATGAGGCCAATGCATGAGATATACAAGGCTGACTCTATTTCTGGTGGTTTTCTTCGCGCTTTCCCCCCTTGTGGTTGCAGCGGAGGATTCTCATCAAGGGACCCACGAGCACATCAACTTGGGTGAGATCCTCTCCCTTTATAGTGCCATTCCGTTTGTCGGGATATTGCTTTCAATTGCCTTATTGCCGCTATTCGCACCGGAATTCTGGCACCATCACTTCGCAAAGGTCTCGGCCTTTTGGGCATTATTTATAGCCATACCGCTTTTGATTTCCCATAGAGGCGTAGCCCTCCACAGTTTTCTTCATGTCCTGATAGCAGATTATGTCCCCTTTATCATACTCCTGTGGGGTCTTTTTACCATTTCCGGGGGGATCTTGCTGAGGGGTACATTGAGGGGAACCCCTATGGTAAATACCTCTATAATTATGATAGGAACCATTTTGGCATCCTGGATGGGAACAACTGGAGCGGCTATGTTACTTATACGGCCGTTCTTAAGGGCTAATAGTCATCGAAAAAACAGGGCATTTATGGTGGTTTTTTTCATATTTCTTGTGGCTAATATTGGTGGAGCACTGACGCCAGTGGGCGATCCTCCCCTTTTCTTGGGGTTCTTGCATGGTGTTCCGTTTTTCTGGACATTTCATATCTTGCCCCATATGTTACTGGCCGTCTCGCTATTGGTGGGTATCTATTTTGTCATTGACAGCTACTATTACAGGAGAGAAACGCAAGGCTACCAAATGGACGAGGCAGAAAAGGAGCCCCTCAGCTTAGCTGGTGGCTATAATCTCATATTTTTGGCCGGGGTTGTTGGCTCCGTCATAGTCAGTGGATTGGTAGATTGGGGGGAAATAAATACCCTTGGTGTGGTCAGGACCCTTCAGGAATGGGCGAGGGATGGTTTTATTATCCTCATGGGTATCCTCTCATTGGTATGTACCGCTTCCCAGATACGGGAGGATAATGCATTTACGTGGTTTCCCATTAAAGAGGTGGCGTATTTATTCGTCGGCATATTTATAACAATGACCCCGTGTCTCCTACTCCTTCTTGCAGGGAGCAAAGGGGCGCTCGGTTTTATTACCGGCACCGTGAGAGAGCCGTTTCACTATTTTTGGATTACAGGGGTCCTCTCAAGCTTCCTGGATAATGCCCCTACCTATTTAACCTTTTTCACCAGTATCTTGGGGAACTTTTACCCGGGAACACCTGAGCCAATAGCTGTCTCACGCTTAATTTCCGAAAATCCCACATACTTGATGGCTGTTTCTGCTGGTGCGGTTTTCTTTGGGGCTAATACCTACATTGGAAATGCGCCCAATTTTATGGTTAGGTCTATTGCGGAAGAGGCTGGCACACCCATGCCGAGCTTCTTTGGCTATATGGTGAAGTACTCGATTGTCTTTCTCGTTCCTGTCTTTATCATTGCAACCATCGTATTCTTCTAGCGTAGGCCTTGAGCAGTGAGCCGTGAACCATGGACTGAGAGGCAAGTTACCTGGAGGGGCTTATTCCATAAGGTCTGGTTCAGGGCCCGCTTTTTTGGACTTCTTGAGGACCTTGATATCGGAGATGCGGGTTGAGGGATATTGGCCATTTCTATCTTTCTCGATATACTTCACCATATCCCAGATTGTGGTAAGGGCGATTGAGGTACCTACGAGGGCCTCCATCTCGACGCCAGTCATAGCCTCAGCCCTTACCAGACAGCTGGCCTCAATGAAGTCCTCGCCAATAGAAAAATCCAGCTCAACTGTATTTAACGGTATCTGATGGCAATGGGGGATCAAGAGGTAGGTCTCTTTGGCCGCTTTTATGGCTGCTATTTCGGCAACCAAAAGGGGGTCTCCTTTTTTGATCTGATTCTCTCTTATTCTTTTAATTGTCTCCGGTGAGAGGGTTATTCGGCCTGAAGCCAGCGCCTCTCTCAAAAGGACTCTCTTTCCGGTAATATCGATCATTCCCATGGTAATGTGGGAGTTAGGTCAAGATAGCACTGCTACCAGGGGTGCATTGCGGAAGGATAGGTGAATCTGATGGCGAGCCATTAGTTCTCACCATCTTTAGGCTTGACAAAAGGGATCTTGAAGAACTTAATGCCCTCTTCCTTTAGAATTTCCTCCTCTTCTGCTGTAGCAGATCCCCTTATGTTTCTCCTTTTTGCTACCCTGTAATGCATTTTCAAGGCCTCCTTTGCGAAAGCGGTTCCCACATCGTCGAAGTTATCTCTTACATAGGCCATTACGTCCATTGCCAGTTTCTGATAATCAGCCCTAGCCTCCTCTTGCGCCTCCTGTCCATGGCTACTCTTGATTGTTATTGCAGAGAGGACTCTCGTTATATCTGTGTCCTTACAGAACGGGCACGTGATCATTCCCCTGGAATTCTGATCGTTAAGTGATTCAAGGTCTTTGAACCAACCCTCAAAGCTATGCCCGTGAGAGCACTTGAGATCAAAGGCAATCATTGTGCCACCAATCTCCTCCTTTTACTGGGGATGAACGCGCGTTCATCCAGACATGTTTAAAACTAACACGCCCATGCTTTGCTGTCAATAGTCCCACAGGCCTTTTTGAAGGTTTTCTAACCTAGGCTTTTTCCTTGACACACACGTGCCTCTATCCTTATACTCGCGCACAGAGGAGTTTTCATCGGTTATCCATTCCCTCGTCTAATGTGGTCCGGAGAAAGAGGGTAGTTGCTATCTGCCAAGATGTCCGGATCTTCGGTCTCAGTACTCAACAAAATCGCAGCGGCCTTGATGTTTTCCGGAGAATACTGGATCAGGGATGGTTTAGTACCGCGTGGGGAGGGAAAAGTATGCGGAGTGTAGACCTGCGATCTGACACTATTACGCGACCGACGCCGGCGATGCGCCGGGCTATGGCTGAAGCAGAGGTCGGAGACGATGTCTTTGGCGAGGACCCAACTGTGAGACAGTTAGAGGAAATGGCAGCGGAACAGTTAGGTAAAGAGGCAGCCTTGTTTGTCGCGAGCGGTACGATGGGCAATCTAGTCAGCTTGCTAGTACATTGCGGTCGTGGTGACGAGTTTATCCTTGGTGATCAATCCCATACCTTTTTCTACGAGCAGGGCGGATCGGCCGGACTGGGCGGCATTCATCCCCGGACAGTTCCAAATCAACCCGATGGTACAATGGCTCTGCATCACATAGAAGCTGCTATTCGGCCAGACGACATCCACTTCCCTCGATCACGGCTAATCGCAGTGGAGAACACGCATACCCGTTGCTACGGCAGCCCTCTTGACGTCGATTACATGCAGGTCGTGGGACAAATAGCACGCCGTTACGAGATGAAAGTGCACGTTGACGGCGCACGGATTTTCAACGCGGCAAGTGCCCTGGGGGTGGAAACACGCGATCTGGTTGCTGATGCCGATTCAGTTACCTTTTGTCTAAGCAAGGGTCTGGGGGCACCGGTAGGTTCAGTGGTGTGTGGCACTCGTGATTTCATCGGTGAAGCGCGGCGGGTTCGGAAGGTGCTGGGGGGCGGTATGCGGCAGGCGGGCGTGCTGGCAGCTGGTGGGATTGTGGCGCTCACACAGATGCTTGACCGCCTGGCGGATGATCACGCCAACGCCCAGAAGCTGGCGGAGGGTCTTGCTGATATAGATGGCCTATCCATTGATCCCGAGCGAGTGAAGACCAACATTGTGTACGTGGAGGTTATGCCTTGTGGCACGACCTGGCAATTACTACCGGAACGGCTCAGCAGCGAAGGTGTAAGACTGTTAGCTACTGGGCCAAACCGGCTGAGAGCAGTCACCCATTATCATATAACGTCGGATGATATTGAATACGCTTTAGGCGTGTTCCGTGAGGTTTTGGGCTAAACCTCGCGCTTTTTTGAGTTGCTCACACCACGATCCCACTTTCGGCAAAGATCTTATAAGCCCCTTTACCTACCTGCTTGTCAGTGCGAAACACCTGGTGACAGTGAACTCATGGCAGGCCCGATACAGGATCAGCTTGATTACTGGGGGATGTACGGTTAACTGCAACCTTTGAGGAGAGAAGAATGAAATTATGTTCAAGGCTCGTTCTGATAGTGACCTTAAGCTGCATCATCAATCCGCCCGTATGGGCGAAGAAAGGTGTAAATGAGGCTGTGGTAAAAATATACACGGTATATAACAGCTATGACTACGATGAACCGTGGCAAATGTTAGGCCAGAGACGGCGCAGTGGTTCTGGCTGTATTATCAGGGGAGGGAGGATCTTAACAAGTGCGCATGTGGTAGGAGACCAGACATTTATTCAGGTAAGGCGAGCAGGGGAGGCAAAGAAATATACAGCTGAGGTCGAGATAGTGGCTCACGAATGTGACCTTGCTATTCTCAGGGTAAATGGTGGTTCATTTTTTTCCGGCGTTGAGCCGGTCGAGATCGGTGACTTGGCGGAAGTTAGAGATAAGGTTGCAGTGTACGGTTTTCCGAAAGGCGGCGATGAGTTATGCATTACTGAGGGAGTGGTTTCCAGGATCGAGCACCATGAGTATACCCACAGCAGGGCCTATTTGGTAACTTGCCAGATTGATGCCTCCATTAATCCAGGTAGCAGTGGAGGGCCAGTAGTCAAGGAGGATAAACTGGTTGGGGTGGCATTTCAGTCAGCGGAGTCAGGAGAGAATATCGGCTATATGGTTCCGGCCCCGGTCATTAATCATTTCCTCACAGATATAAGAGATGGCACATATGATGGAATACCAGGCCTTGGAATATCCTGGCAAAAAATGGAGAGTCCAGACCTGAGACGCAAGTTTGGTATGACGGAAACACAGAGCGGAGTGCTGGTAAATAGAATTTATCCCGGTTCCCCTGCAAAGGGGATATTGAGACCAGAAGATATAATCCTCTCAATAGATGGCGAGAATGTTGAAAATGACGGGACAATAGAGTTCAGGAAAGCCGAGAGGACCTTCTTTGGATACGTAGCACAGAGGAAATACATTAATGACACAGTTACATTGGGAATTTTGAGGGAGAATAACCTTATGGATATGGTGATTAGACTATCGAGGCCTTTGCATTTCTGGCGACTTGTGCCCCATGAAAGGTATGATGTGGCCCCGACATACTATATTTTAGGCGGGCTGGTCTTTGAACCACTAACCTTGAACTTCTTGAAGACATGGGGGAAGTGGTATTACAACGCTCCACTCCATCTGGTAGATTACTACCTTCACGGAGAGCCAGGGGAAGACCAGAGAGAGATAGTTGTCCTGGCTAAGGTCCTTGCGGATGAAGTCAATGTGGGCTATCACAACCTGAAAAATAGGGTGATTTCCTATGTTAACGGCAAGAAGATCTCTACCATGGAGGATTTAGTAAAGGCCTTTGAAGAACATGAAGGAAGATACCACGTCATTGTGGATGAACGGGGTTATAAGATGGTCTTGGACAAGAGCAAGGTTCACAGAGGTGGTCAGGGCATTCTGAAGAAGTATAAAGTTAATGCTGATAGATCAAAGGATTTGGAACGCTGGTAAAGGCACTGCCAAGACAAAGTTCAGGTATGCTGAAATCATTATCAGACCACCTTCACCGAGTAAGATCCTTTAGATGATCGTCATTTAACCTTTGAAACGACATCCTGCATCAGGGTATGGAATGTGGCGCTGATGTGGCCGATATCCGTACCAAAGAGCTGAAAGCGTACACCCCTTTGCTTCAATCTATTCGACTGCTCTACCGTCGGAGGGTTGACAGCCGATAGCACGGGGACGCCCCTCTTATTTGCCCCCTGGACGACAGCATCAAAGGCCTCGGCGAGCTTGGGATGATTGTAGTCATAGAGGAGATTCAACCCCAGCGAGAGGGCATAGTCAGTTGGTCCGAAACACACGGCATCGATCCCCTCCACTGAGAGGATGGCCTCCAGGTTCGCAAGGAATTCCTTGTCCTCCAGCAGCGGGATGACCATGGTCTCTTCATTGCTCTTTGTAATAAACTCCTCCCAGTTAAACTCCCCGCACCGGTATCTCGCTGACCTGACTGTTGGATCGGCACC
>SMTZ1_10000438_pt1 | contig 38608 bp, 35 predicted proteins | sample DeeMarSWOR136_30_FD_25667 | JGI IMG/M metagenome (IMG submission 25667)
CGGCGGGTCCATAGGCATCGGCCATCCTATCTCTGCAACCGGAAACCGACTGTGGATGACAGTCTGCAAGGAACTGAAGCGTAGCAACAAGCGCTACGGACTGGCCACACAGTGCTGTGGCGATGGAGAGGGCATGACCGTCATTTTCGAGAACCCCGACGCCCCCAAATAATCCGCACAATATTATGTTAAGGAGTTAGCATGAAGCTAAGAAATGCAGTTGTCGTTGATGGCGTACGGACTGCTTTTTCCAAGGGCGGGCGTGGCAAACTTGAAGCGGCGCGCCTAGATGACCTGGGTGCGTACCTCATTAGAGCTCTTTTGGAGCGGAACCCTAAGGTCAAACCGAACATGGTCACAGACTTGGGTATAGGTGGAAATCTGGCGCGCGGTGTTGGTCATCTCGCCGGATTACCCGCCGAGTTGGTCGACTTCTCAAGTGAACGGGCGTGTGCCACCAGTCAGGAAACCGCGATGCGCATCAGCATGGCCATCATGCTCGGCCAGTATGATTGCGGTATCTCCGTCGGTGCCGAGCGAATGGGAACATACCAGCAGAGGCTAGATAATCCACGCGGAGCGGGCGCGACCCGCAGAGAAGGCCCTAACCCCAAGTCCAGGCAGCTGACCAAAGAACAGCGTGACATGACCGAGAACCATTTCGACTACTTCTCGGTACCCATTCCGGACTACATTCTGGACTCTCCGACGGGCGCCTCGATGACACAGACCGGCCAGAACGTATGCGAGATGTACGACCTGACCCGTGAGGAGATAGACGCCTTTTCCATGAGGAGCCAGCACAAGCTGGCCAAGGCCTATGATGCCGGCATCTATAAGGACGAGGTCCTGCCTGTCGAGGTCGAGGACCCGGTCTTTGATGAAAACGGGAATTGGGTGCCGGACGAAATAGGCCCGATGGTTGTCCTTGACCGCGACGAGGGTGTAAGACCAAACACGACCATGGAAGTGCTGGCCACTCTGCCGCCGGTCAGGGGAATCGTGAGCTATAAACCCGGCCCCTTGCTGATTACGGCCGGCAATTCCTGTCCGCGCAATGCTGGCGTGACAGCCCAGCTGCTCATGTCCGAAGAGATGGCCCTCAAGCTGGGAGTTGACTTCCTGGCACGGATTATCGGTTGGGGGAATGGTGGCGTCAAGCAGCAGATTATGGGGATGGGTCCTGTAGTGTCCACCCCGAAGGCTCTCAAGCACGCCGGCCTCGAGATGGACCAGATAGACCGTATTGAGTTCAACGAGGCCTTTGCCTGCCAGGTTGTCACCAGCATGAGGGAACTTGGAATGCCCGAGGAGAAGGTGAATGTCAACGGCGGGTCCATAGGCATCGGTCATCCCATCTGTGCAACCGGAAACCGGCTGTGGATGACGGTCTGCAAGGAACTGAAGCGCAGTAACAAGCGTTACGGACTGGCCACGCAGTGCTGCGGCGATGGAGAGGGCATGACCGTTATCTTCGAGAACCCTGACGCCCCCAAATAGAGCCACAATATGCGGCAAGGGGGACTTTGAAAGCGTCCCCCTTGCCGGAGTCTACCAACGAACCCTCCACCGCACTTGAATTCGCTAAATTTCACCTTATTCTCCCTTGTATCTTGACCGCAACCTTTCTAGTTGCTACACTTCAAACAAGAGTCTGCAAAAAGTGCGGGGTTGTTCTGTTATGAAAGTCGTGACCGTTGAGGAGATGGGTCAGATAGAGGAGGTCTGCGCCAAGATTGGCCTGCCTTCCAACATCCTCATGGAAAATGCCGGCAAGGCGGTAGCGGAGCAGGTCAGGCTCAGGCTCGATGCCATCGACCGACAAAACATCCTCGTACTGGTAGGGCCGGGGAATAACGGGGGGGATGGGCTGGTGGCAGCCCGCTACCTGCATGACTGGGGAGCTAAGGTCAGTGTATACCTCTTTACCCAGAGACCGGATGGCGACCCGAACCTGAAGCTGGTACAGGAGCGTGACATTGCCTGCATCGAGACCGCCCAGAACGGGGGCCTTGGCCAGCTCTCCGAACTAGTATCATCGTGCAGCGCCGTGATTGACGCCATATTCGGCACCGGCCAGAACCGCCATCTCGAGGGTATTTTTCAGCAGGCTCTTGGCATGGTAAGTAATATCCAGCGTAATCGCCCGTCACTGCATACCTTCGCCCTCGACGTGCCGTCCGGATTTAACGCTGACACCGGAATGGCTGACCCGGCGTGTCTCTATGTGGACGACACCATCACGCTGGGATTCCCCAAGTTGGGCCTGTTTAATGCCTCCGGCGCAGAAAGGGCGGGGCAGATAACAGTGGCGGATATCGGTATCCCCTCGTATTTGGCTGAGCAGGTAACGGTGGAGCTTATCACCGACGACTGGGTAGCGTCGAACCTCCCCGAACGACCATTCCTGGCCAACAAGGGCACCTTCGGCCGTGTCCTCGTGGTCGCTGGCTCGGACCGGTACATCGGGGCCGCTTACCTGGCCTGCATGGGGGCAATGCGGGTCGGGGCAGGGCTGGTAACCCTGGCCACAGCAGCCAGCCTCAAGCCCATCATGGCATCCAAGCTCACCGAGACAACCTGCCTGCCGCTGACGGAAGCGAGGCCTGGCATTGTCTCCCCTAACGCAGCCAAACAGATTCAACAGGAACTCGGCAACTACGACGTCCTGCAAATAGGGTGCGGGTTGGGGCAGAGTAAAGAGGCGACAGCCTTCATAAAAGACATCTTGCTCAGCTCCAAACGGGCACAGCTACCCATGGTGGTAGACGCCGACGCCCTCAATATCCTGGCGACAATCCCAAACTGGTGGCAAAAGCTGCACGACGATGCGATACTGACGCCACACCCCGGAGAAATGGCGCGGCTGGTGGGTGTCTCTATCGAAGAAGTACAGTCCGACCGGACAGGCATCACCAGGAGGATGGCCGGGGAGTGGGGGAAGACAGTCGTCCTCAAGGGGGCCTATTCCGTCATCGCCACGCCGGACGGAAGCTGCCACATCAACCCGATGGCCAATCCGGGACTGGCATCGGCCGGTACTGGTGACGTCCTTGCTGGAGTTATCGCCGGGTTGCGGGCACAGGGCCTGGCAGCCGAAGAAGCAGCCGCCGGTGGTGTCTACCTCCACGCCGAGGCCGGAGAAGTAGTCCGAGCAGATATTGGCGATGCCGGCATGATAGCCAGCGATTTATTACCAGTACTGCCCATGGTCATCCAAGAATTGAAAGAGGATCTCGAAAGTAGCTACGTTGAAGAGGAAGAACATGCTGCTGACAATTGATATCGGTAATACTAATATTATCTTCGGAGTATTTGAAGGCGAGGAGCTTCGGAATACCTGGCGGATGGCAACTGACATTAACAAGACGTCAGATGAGTACGCCATGTTTCTCCTCAACGCATTCAACCATAAGAACCTGAAGACTTCTGATATCACCGGCATAGCCCTGTGCAGCACCGTACCACCCCTAGTCGCCACCTTTCAATACCTGTTGCCACGGTACTTCGGCCTTTCACCACTGGTGGTCGGTCCGGGTGTTAAGACTGGGGTAAGTATCCGCTTTGACAACCCTCGGGAGGTGGGGCCCGACCGTATCGCCAACACCGCCGCAGCCCACATTCTTTACAAAGGACCCGTAATCATAGTTGACCTCGGGACAGCGACCACCTTCGACATCGTATCCAAAGAAGGTGAATTCATAGGAGGTGTCATCGCCCCTGGGATTGCCCATGCCGCCGAGGCCCTGTATGCGCGCACCGCCGCTTTACCACGCATAGAACTAGTCGCCCCAAAGCAGACCATCGGGACGAACACAATCGCTGGGATGCAGGCAGGTATTGTCTTCGGCTACGTCGGGCTAATTGAGGGTATCATCGAGCGCATCCAACGAGAACTTGGAACAAAGGCGACCGTGGTTGCCACCGGTGGCCATGCCTATATCATAACCCCCGTAACAAATATTTTCGACACCATCAACCCCGATATCACACTAATCGGGCTGAGAGCAATCTATCAGATGAACCAGACTTAGACTGGTAGGGAGGTAGCAAGATGTTATCTGATATGACAATCGTACTTGGTGTTACCGGAGGTATCGCTGCCTATAAGGCGGCAGACCTGGCCAGCAAACTGACCCAGGCCGAAGCGGAAGTTAACGTGATCATGACGGAATCGGCTACCGAATTCGTCTCCCCACTCACTTTCCGTGCCCTGACCCACTGGCCAGTAGTTACCAGTATGTTCGAGCTATCATCCGAGTTCAGTGTCGAGCATATTGCTCTGGCAGAGGCTGCCGACATCGTTGTTATCGCCCCGGCAACCGCCAATATCATCGCCAAGCTGGCGGCAGGCATCGCCGATGATATGCTCACCTGCACCGTCCTGGCCACCGAGGCGCCGGTTATCGTAGCACCCGCAATGAACGTCAATATGTGGCAGAATTCCATCACGCAGGAGAACATCACCAAGCTGAAGGCAAGGGGATTTACCATCGTTGGCCCGGAATATGGCAGACTGGCCGAAGGAATGTTGGGCATGGGACGCCTTGCCGAGGTGAGCAACATCATCAGTACCATCAAGCAGGTGCTTGGCAGGAATGGAGACCTGGCCCAGAGGCGCATCGTCGTTACCGCCGGCGGTACCCGGGAAGCAATCGACCCGGTACGCTATATTGGCAACCGCTCCTCAGGCAAGATGGGGTTCGCCCTGGCCGAGGCGGCCCGGGACAGAGGGGCCACCGTGGTGCTGGTAGCAGCGGCAACTTCTGTGCCAGCCCCAGCAGGCATCGAGGTCATCAACGTTGAATCGGTAGCGGAGATGAAAGAGGCAGTCATTGAGACTACCAAGCGGGCTGATGCCTTGATAATGGCTGCCGCAGTATCGGATTTTCGGATGGCCCAGCAGACCGACCAAAAGATCAAGAAAGAGAGGGGTAAGGTATCCCTCGGACTGGTGGGGACTGAAGATTTCTTGCTGGAACTTCCTGATACTTTTATCAAGATTGGTTTTGCTGCCGAGACGGAGAACTTACTGGAGAACGCCCAGAAGAAACTGAAGGAAAAGCGTCTGCAGTTCATCTGCGCCAATGACGTCACCGCTGCCGACAGCGGTTTCGGTACGGACACGAATAAAGTCACCCTGCTCTATAGTGATGGCAGGACCGAAGACCTGCCCCTGATGACCAAACGGGAGGTCTCTGACGTAATTCTGGACAGAGTGGTGACAATATTGGAAGGTAAAAAGGACTGAACACCGAGAAAGCTACCCCAGACATCGCCGTAGGGGGAGTTTAAGAGGGGGTGAAGCCCCCTCTCTATAAACCCTCCCCCTCTCCCTTGAGGGAGAGGGGTTCACCCTGAAGGGTTCTCACTGAAGGGGACACAGGGGGTGAGGGTGACTAAAAAGAAACAATTCCGGGAGAAGCAAGCATGACACAGACCCCACAAGTTGAACCAGAGATGCCCAAGGCTTATCAGGCCGATAAGGTTGAGTCCAAGTGGTACGAGTTCTGGATGGAGAAGGACTACTTCAAACCCGAGATAGACAATAATAGAAAGCCCTTCGTCATCATCATGCCACCGGACAATCTCACCGGTGAAGCCCACGTTGGCCACGCCTTAGGCGCAATACTACAAGACATTATGACTCGCTGGCACCGGATGAAGGGCGAGCCGTCACTCTGGTTACCCGGGGTTGACCATGCCAGCATCGCTGCTCACGTCGTGATGGAACAAATGCTGGCTGAAGAGGGTACAGACCGATTTCAATTGGGCCGGGAAAAATTCCTCGAGAGGATGAGACAGTGGGCGGCAGAGTGCCGGCAGACTATCACGGAGCAACACTGTAGACTCGGGGCTTCGTGTGATTGGAGTCGTGCGCGCTACACCATGGATGAGGACTCGATTAGAGCAGTACTCACCGCTTTCGTCCGACTCTACGAAAAGGGGCTCATCTACCGAGGAGAAAGAATCGTTAACTGGTGCCCTCGCTGCTCCACGGCTATCTCCGACCTCGAGACCGACCATGTAGACCTGACAGGTAATCTATGGTATGTCCGCTATCACCTGGTTGATAGTGATGATTTCATTACCGTGGCCACTACCCGACCAGAGACGATACTTGGTGACACTGCCGTAGCCGTCAATCCCAACGATGAGCGTTTCAAGCACTTAATCGGTAAGAAAGCTATTCTACCAGCCGTCAACCGGGAAATACCTATCGTGGCCGACGAGGCGGTCGACCCCGAATTCGGTACCGGCGCCGTCAAAATTACACCGAACCATGACCCGGTGGACTTCGAGGTCGCTCAGCGCCAGGGCCTGCCACTGGTAAATATCCTTAACGACGATGCCACCATGAATGAGAACGCCGGGCCCTACCAGGGACTCGACCGCTTTGCCTGCCGTGAGGCAATTGTGGCCGACCTGGAGAAGGAAGGGTTGCTGGTGAAGATAGAGCCTTATAGTCACGCCGTGGGGCACTGCCAGCGCTGTGAGACGGTCATCGAGCCACTAGCAAGCAAGCAGTGGTTCGTCAGTACCAAGCCTCTGGCAGAACCGGCGATAGAGGCCGTCCTAGACGGACGAATCACCATTCTCCCAAACCACTTTACCAAGGTCTACCTTAACTGGATGGAGAATATCCGTGACTGGTGCATCAGCCGCCAGCTCTGGTGGGGACACCGCATCCCGGTCTGGTACTGCCAGGACTGCGATGAGATAACGGTGGCCATTGATGAGCCCAAAACATGCAGCAAGTGCGGCTCCGCCAATATCGAGCAGGACCCGGACATCCTTGATACCTGGTTCAGCTCGGCATTATGGCCACACGTAACACTCGGCTGGCCTGACGATACCGAAGACCTGCGTTACTTCTACCCGACCTCCGTGATGGAGACCGCCTATGACATCATTTTCTTCTGGGTAGCCAGAATGATAATGATGGGCTTTGAGCACATGGGCGACATTCCCTTCCACACCGTCTACCTGCACGGCCTGATACGGGATGAAAAGGGCGTGAAGATGAGCAGGACTAAAGGCAACGTGGTCAATCCGGTTGACGTTATGGACGAATACGGAACCGATAGTCTGCGTTTCGCCATGACCACTGGGATAACACCGGGGAACGATAGCAAGCTATCACCCGTCAAGATAGAAGCGGGGCGTAATTTCGCCAACAAGCTGTGGAATGCCACCCGCTTCGTGGTGAGGAGTATCGAGCCCGGTCTAACCGACCTTGAAATCAAGTGGGGGCAGCTTCCCACCGAGGACCGCTGGATACTGAGCAGGCTAAATCGCACCATAGCCAATGTCACCGGATTGCTTGAGGAGTTCCAGTTCGGGGAGGCGCTGCGGCAGATACACGATTTCCTATGGGGCGAGTTCTGCGACTGGTATATTGAACTCAGCAAGAACCGCCTTGGCACCAATGAATCAGTGTCACCTTTACCTGTCCTGATACACGTCCTCGAGACATCATTACGACTGCTCCACCCGTATATGCCCTTCATTACCGAGGAGCTCTGGCAGCACCTTAAGCAGCTCCTGCCGACTGACTGGCAGGAAGCGGAGTCAATTATGATCGCCCCCTACCCCACCACCGACGAAAGCGGCACCGACCCTGAGGCCGAACGCATCATGGAAACGGTCATTGAGCTGGTGCGCTCCATCCGTAATGTCCGCGCGGAGCATAAGGTAGAACCGTCACGGTGGATTGAAGCCCGTATATATGGTGGTGAGCTGACATCGGCGTTATCCACACACGCGGCATCAGTCGAGGCCCTGGCACGAGCAAGACCGGTCAGTTTCCATGAAAGCCGGGTAGCCAGTAAGACAGGTGACAACTCTCTGGTGCTGGTGCTGAAAGAGACTGAGGTTGTCATCCCCATGGAGAGCATGGTCGACGTGGCGGCTGAACGAGAGCGGCTCGGTAAGGAAATAGAACAGGCTGACATGGAGATTACCCGCCTTGAGGCCAGGCTAGGCGATAAGACGTTCCTCAGCAAAGCCCCGGAGACTGTTATCGAAAAAGAACGTGGACGGCTGGCGGAGAAAAAGGACCGGGCGGAGAGACTGAGGCAGGAGCTGGAGAGGCTGGGTTAATTACTGCTGATTCTTCGCTAGGATTTGAGTGGTTGCCCTGAGAGGCCGTTGGTATTCAGCCAGTCCAGAGCTTTCTTGGTGTCACTGGCTATCCTTGCCTTGTCACTGTGTTTCAGTCGGTACTTGAACAGCCAGTAGGTGAATTCCTTCATCTCGAGGAGAGTAGTCGACTTCAGGTGGCGGTAGCCGTTCTCCTTGCGGAAGCTCTTCAGCAGCACTTCCCGACCCTGCCGGTAGACCCGCCGATATACCTCATTGGAGGGGTCCTGCTCTCTGGTAAAACCAGAGACCCTTCTTTCCTTGCGTACCTCGTCCTGCACCGCCCAGAATAGTGCCTCCTCGACGGTTACACCGTAGAAGTAGTTAAGGTACTGGTGATAGCGGGCAATACCGATGAGCTGCTTGAACTGCTTGTTAGTTATGTCAACTGGGAACCTTCCGTTAAAGAGGAAGTCGAGCTTCTCGTCCTCCGGCAACCTGCTATCGACCGCCTCAATCAGTCGCTCGGCTAGCATCATCCAGTCGAGGGCCTCACCGGCAATCAGGTAGCGATAGATACGCCCGTTGTGAGTCTCCTCAGGGCAGTCCCAGAGGGCGATCGCCTCAAGGAGGGCAATATACCATTCCTTGCCGTCAGCAATCGACTTCTCCAGATGCTGGATGGCAGCCCTGGGAGCAAACAACTGCATAACCGCCTGGCTACTCGGGCTGCTCAATCTGTCCCCTCCCCCATCTCCGCCTTCAGCTTCTCATAGAATTCGAGCCTGCCAGTGGTGACAAGCTCGGTGATTTTCTTGGTAATGGCCTCCCCCACTCCCGGCACCTCCTTCAATCTCCCCTCATCGACCAGCTGCCCCACCGGTACCGTCAGCCCCCCGATGGAATCGGCTGCTTTGCGGTAAGCCCTTATCTTGAACCAGTTTTCCTTCTTCTTCTCCAGAAGGTCAGCTATGTCCCGGAAGACAGCGGCGATTTCAGTGTTTTCCATGATACGAGCCAGATTCTACCTGCCGCAGCAGTACTTATACTTCTTGCCGCTGCCGCAGGGGCAGGGGTCGTTGCGCCCCACCTTCTTGCCAGCCACCTTCACCTTTTGTGGCTGCTTCGGGCCATCGTCACCCCGTCCGGCGACCATCTTGGCCATGGCCGCCGACACCTTCCTTTTTACTGGTTGCTTGGTCAGATTGACATGGTAAACAGAATGGACAACATCATGATGTATCGTGTCCATGAGGGCATCGAACTGAGCGGCACCCTCCCGCTTATAGGCAACTAGCGGGTCCCGCTGGGCAACGGACTGCAACCCGATGCCACGCCGCATGTGGTCCATCTCGGTAAGATGCTCCACCCAGAGACCGTCAATGATACGGAGCATCATCAGACGCTCCAGCATCCTCATGTTATCGGCACCGAGTTCCTGCTCCTTCTGCTCGTAGAGGGCCTCCGCCTGCTCAATAAGAGTGTCCTCAATCTGACCCGGTCTCATCTCGATAAGAGTATCGGCAGTGAGTTCCGGTGGTAGCGGGAAGATGGTGGAAACGTCGGCAAGCAGGTTGGCCATACTCTCCTCGTCACGTTCGCCTTCGACGTGGGTGGCGACAATACCCCTGACCTCATCAGTCACCATCGACAGGATATTGGCCTTGAGATCGGCGCCACTCAGAATCTTATGCCTCTCACCGTATATGATTCCACGCTGCTGGTTAATCACGTCATCATATTCAACCAGGTGCTTACGGATATCGAAGTTGTAGCCCTCCACCCGTACCTGTGCACCCTCAATTGAGCGGTTAACCAGCCTGTTCTCAATGGGGGTATCCTCGTCCATTCCGGCCCACTCCATGATGCCCTTGATACGGTCGCCACCGAAGCGCTTCATGACTTCGTCCTCTAAAGACACGTAGAAGCGGGAGCTGCCGGGGTCTCCCTGCCGTCCGGCTCTACCCCTGAGCTGGTTATCAATCCGCCTCGCCTCGTGGCGCTCCGTACCGATGATATGGAGCCCGCCGAGATTTATTGTCTCGTCATGCTCTTTCTGCCACTCCCCCTGGTCTCTGCTCTCGGGATTACCACCGAGTACGATATCAACACCACGCCCGGCCATATTGGTGGCCACTGTCACAGCCCCAGCACGTCCGGCCTGAGCAATGATACCTGCCTCTTTCTCGTGTTGCTTGGCATTGAGTACCTGATGTGGTATACCCTTCCGACGAAAACGGTCGCTCAGGTCTTCCGACTTCTCAATCGATACCGTACCGATGAGTATCGGCCGTTTCTCCTGATGCAGTTGTTCCACTTCCCGGACGACGGCTTTGAACTTGGTGTCCTCGTCCTTATAAATCTGGTCGGAGAAGTCATCACGAATCATAGGCTTATTTGTGGGAATAACCACCACTTCAAGTTTGTAAATCTTGTGGAACTCCTCGGCTTCGGTGACGGCGGTACCCGTCATGCCGGCCAGCTTCTCATACATGCGGAAGTAGTTCTGAAAGGTGATGGTGGCGTACGTCATGCTCTCACGTTTCACCTGGACCCGCTCTTTAGCCTCAATCGACTGGTGCAGTCCTCCAGAATAGCGCCGACCCGGCATGAGGCGACCGGTGAACTCATCGACGATGACCACCTGGCCATCCCTGACCACGTAATCGACATCCCTGCGGAAGAGGAACTGGGCCTTGAGGGCATTATCGAGGTATCGGGTCAGTGAAGCATTCGAAGGGTCGTAAAGATTGGGCGACTGCAGCATCCCGTCACTACTCAACGCCCGTTCTACGTTGGTGATGCCGTTATCAGTGAGGCTTATCGAGCGCCGTTTCTCATCTATGGCAAAATCTTCGTCCTGGCGTAGGCGTGGCACCAGCCGAGCGAAGACCTGATATTTCTGCTCAGCCTCCTCCGCCGGACCGCTGATAATTAACGGTGTGCGTGCCTCGTCAATCAGGATATTGTCCACCTCATCCACGATGGCATAGTGCAAGGGACGCTGGACACATCGAGACAGGTCAACAACCATATTATCACGAAGGTAATCAAAGCCGAATTCGTTATTGGTGCCATAGGTAATATCAGCCGCGTAGGCCTCACGGCGGGACACCGGTCTCATGAACCGCCACGTCTGGTCTTCCGACTCATAATCGGGGTCATATATAAAGCTCTCATCGTGCTGAATGCTGCCAACACTGACACCGAGGGCATGAAAAATAGGGCCCATCCACTGAGGGTCACGTTTGGAAAGGTAGTCATTCACGGTGACAAGATGGCAGCCCTGGCCTACAAGAGAGTTAAGGTAGAGGGGAAAGGGGGCTACCAGTGTCTTACCTTCACCGGTCTTCATCTCGGCTATCTTACCCTGGTGCAGGACGATACCGCCCATCAGCTGGACATTAAAGGCACGCTGTCCCAGAGTACGTTTAGCAGCCTCGCGAACAGCGGCAAAGACCACCGGCAAGAGTTCGTCCAGCGTAACACCGGCCTGATAACTCCGCTTGAACTCCTCCGTCTTGGCACGAAGCTCATCATTACTAAGCCGTTCAAACTCTGGTTCGAGCTCGTTTATCCCCTGTACCGCCGGCTGAAGCCGTTTCAGTTCTTTCTCGTTAGAGTCGAGCAGTCCACTCAACCACTTAGGCATCGCTACTCCCTCGAATTAGTTCCCGCGCCTCCTCCGCCGTTGATTGCCAGACCATAACCCTAACCTCACCCATGCCGTCCGCGACAAAGGCATGCACCGAAGGCGCCGCCGTTGATTTCAACAGAGAAGGTATACCATAGCTATCAAGCAAGCTTTTTATTATCTGCGCCTCTGCCTCCCCCACCGCCCGATACACCTCTACCATCTTCTCGTTACTACTCAAACATCGCTCCTACGGATATTCCGGTGTGGATACGGTGGATAGCCTCCCCCAACAATGGGGCAATGGGTAGAACGGTAAGCTTATCAAGCATTTTCCCGTCGGATATTGGCACCGTATCGGTGACAACAACCTCTTTTACCGGACTGGCGATGATTCTATCCGACCATGGAGAAGTGAACAAGGCATGGGTACAGCAGATATATGCCTCGGTGGCTCCTCCTTTTAATGCGGCATCGACCGCGTTGAGAATAGAGCCCCCTGTCAGAATCTCATCGTCGAAGGCGAGAGCCGGTCTTCCCTCGACATCCCCGATTACATTGAGTATTTCAGTCCTGTCAGTGTTTCCCAGGCGGCGTTTCTCAATAATGGCCAACGGCGCGTCTAATCTAGCCGCCATATCGCGCGCACGCTTGGAGATGCCAATATCGGTAGCCACTACCACCAGGTCTTTAATCGCTTTTTTCTTGAAGTAATCACTCAACAGCGTCAGAGCTGTGAGTTCGTCAACCGGCACACTAAAGAAGCCCTGAATCTGGGCAGCGTGCAAGTCCATAGCAAGCACTCGGTTGGCCCCGGCGGTGGTCAGCAGGTCAGCTACCAGCCGCGCTGTTATCGGCACACGAGGCTGGTCTTTATGGTCAGAACGTCCGTAAGCATAATAAGGTATCACCGCAGTAATGCGGCTGGCCGATGCCCTCTTAAGGGCATCAATCATGATAAGCAACTCTACCAGGCTTTTATTGACCGGTGAACAGATAGGCTGGACAACGAAAGTGTCCCTTTCGCGAACATTATCTAAAATTCGTACGAATATATTCTCGTTGGCAAACTCAAAAACCTCGGCCCGGCCCAACGGCATACCAAGATAATCGGCAATCGCCTTGGCCAGGGCAGGATGGGCATTCCCGGTGAACACTTTCAAATCATCCATAAACACTTCCTTTCCCGATATTCTTCAATACCTGCGCTGTAAGGCTATTATATCACTATCGACAACCATCCTCACCCCCTAATTCCGGGAGGTCTCAGGACACGCGGAGTTATAGTACTTCTTGACTTGCTGAAAATAAGGTAGATATGCTATAGTCGAACTTGGTAAATCAGTCTTACCTGTAATCATAATTCAGGGAAGGAGAGACAATGAAAGAAGCCGTCATAGTGGACGCATGCCGGTCGGCAATCGGCCGTGCAGGAGATCGTGGGGTATATCGAGCTATTGGCCCCAACGACCTGATGGTTCCAGTACTGAACGCAATAATTGAAAGGAACAAGCTGGACCCAAACCTGATTGACGAAGTGGTTGTCGGCTCGGCAGCAACCATTGGTAATGCCATGACAAGAAATACCGTCTTGATTGCCGGACTGCCACAGTCAGTCGCCGCCAGTGACACTGCCCGGCAGTGTGCTTCTGCTTCCAATGCTATAGCCGTAGCCGCCCACTACATCATTAATGACGATGCCGACATCATCATTGCCGGCGGACTGGAGACGATGGACCGCCGTGGCCCGGTACCACCGTCGCAGATAGGCAGGCGTGGTGCTGGTGGTGGAGGCGGGGACTTATCACGCCTCCTTGGTGGACAGGATGAGGGAGAATATCCCCCGGACTGGAAAAAGGCTAATATCATGCCGGCTTTCTTACCCCCAGACGTCCCGATGTGGATTTACGACATGGGCCGTACCGCTGAGGAGCTGTCAATGCGCTACGGCATCAGCAAAGAAGACTCGGACGCCTTTGCCCTGACCAGCCACGAGAAAGCAATTGCCGCCCAGGATGCCGGACTCTTCAAGGACGAGATTGTCCCCATCACCATCAACTACGAGGACGGCTCCAGTGAGGCCATCGAAGTTGACCAGTGCCCCCGCCGAGGGACGTCCCTGGAGAGAATCGCCGCAGTGCCGCCCGCGTATCGCGAGGACGGTCTGGTAACCGCTGCCAACTCCTGCCCCAGGAGTGATGGTGCCGGTGCAGTGCTCCTGATGTCCAAGGAAAAGGCCAAAGAGCTTGGCTACAAACCGATGTGCACCTTCCGGCACGCGGTAATGGTCGGCGTTGACCCCACAGTGATGGGCATCGGCCCGGTCCCCTCCACTCAGAAAATCCTGAAGCGAACTGGTATGAAGCTTTCGGACTTCGACATTATCGAGATCAATGAAGCCTTCGCCTGCCAGGTAGTCTACAGCATGCGCGAGCTGGGCTTCACTGACAAAGAGGTGGAGAAGCTCAATCCTAAGGGTGGAGCCATCGCTATCGGTCATCCTCTGGGCATGACCGGTTCAAGACAGGCTGCCGTCATCGCCCACGAAATGGTCCGTCGCGACCTTGAATGGGGACTGGCGACCCTATGCGTTGGTGGCGGACAGGGAATGGCCACCATCTTCCAGCGAGAGAACTACACCTAATAACACCTTCTTAAGTCACTAAAAAGGAAAAAGCCCCCTCCCTTTACAGGGAGGGGGCTTATGTTATCCAGCGATACTAATCAAAAACGCCCGGTACCGGAAAACGGGTACTTATCTGGCATACTTCCTCTTTGACCTCTCTGGCAACGCTGGCATCATCAATATTGCTGAGTACCCGCACCATCAACGCTGCCAGCCGCTTAATTTCATCCGGACCAAGGCCACGCGTGGTTGCCGCTGGTGTACCCAGCCTGATACCACTGGTCACCCTACGTGAGCGCTTATCAAAGGGAATAGGGTCCCGATTGGTGACAATGCCAGCCTGCTCCAAAGCGACCTCAGCCTGCAAGCCAGTGACGTTCATGGTTGTCAGGTCTACCAGTACCAGATGATTGTCTGTCCCGCCGGAGACGAGACGTAGCCCCAGCCGCTGTAGTTCATCAGCGAGAACAGAGGCATTCCTCAGGGTAGCCCGCTGATAATCCTCGAAATCCGACTGCATGGCTTCGTGGAAGCAGACTGCTTTAGCAGCGATAGCATGCACCAGGGGGCCACCTTGCATTCGGGGGAAAACGGCAGCGTCTATCACCGACGCCAGCTCTTTGCGACATAGGATGAACCCGCTCCGTGGACCTCGCAGTGTTTTATGGGTAGTCGAGGTGACAACATCGGCATATGGCACCGGACTGGGATGGAGCCCTACGGCTACCAGACCGGCGATGTGGGCTATATCTATCAGGAGTTTAGCACTAACTGTGTCAGCAATGCTGCGCAAGCGCTCAAAGTCAATTATCCGGGGGTAAGCACTGGCCCCAGCAACAATCAATCTTGGGCGGTGTTTGAGTGCCAGCTGCTCTATCTCCTGATAGTCAATTCTCTCAGTTTCACGGTCAACGCCGTACCTGATAAAGTTGTACAACCTGCCCGAGAAACTCACCTTTTCGCCGTGAGTGAGATGCCCACCGTGAGCCAGCTTCATTCCCATAGCAGTATCGCCATGTTCAAGCAGGGCAAAATAGGCAGCCATGTTGGCCTGGGCCCCGGCATGCGGCTGGACATTAGCATGCTCAGCGTGAAACAGCTCTTTGGCCCGCTCAATTACCAGATCTTCCAGCATATCCACATTCTCACAACCGCCGTAATACCGCTGGCCGGGATAGCCCTCAGCGTATTTGTCTGTGAAGATACTACCCTGCGCCTCCAGCACTGCTCGACTGGCATGGTTCTCAGAAGCAATCAGGCTAATTGTTTCCGTCTGTCGCTTCTTCTCGAGTCCAATGATACGACTTGTCTCCGGGTCAATGTCTCTTAGGCTCATTTTTCCTCCCCAATGAAGTCTACAATGGTACCATGTTGGTGTCAACAATAAAAGGGCTTCCCGTTCGCCACCATTTGTCATTCCGGCAATGCGCTGTTTGACACCGATCAGATTGACTTGCACGAGTGGCCGTGCTATGATTGTCAAAACTTATGTCGTCTAACCAGACCAATGTCAGCACTGACTGAGCTCAACGAGGAAATTACTCGCTGCCACTTATGCGAGATTGCTAAAACCCGGACCAATGCTGTTCCTGGCGAAGGTGCCGAGGATGCCGACATACTATTCATCGGCGAGGGGCCGGGCTGGCACGAAGACCAGCAGGGACGCCCCTTTGTCGGGCCGGCGGGTAAATACCTGGACGAGCTGCTAGCCTCTATCAATCTGAACCGCCGCCAGGTCTACATCGCCAATGTAATTAAATGCCGGCCACCAGGCAACCGCGACCCCCTGCCCACCGAGATTAACAACTGCAGCCGGTGGCTGGATCGTCAGATTGAGATAATCCGTCCCAAGATAATTGTCACACTAGGCCGCTACTCAATGGCAAGGTTCTTTCCGGGAAAAACCATCAGCAAAATTCACGGTACCGCTCAAAAATGGAATGACATCATCTGCTTTGCCATGTACCACCCAGCAGCTGCCCTGCACCAGCAGAGCCTGCGCCGCACAATCGAAGAGGATATGCACAAGATTCCATCACTTCTGACAAAAACCCCTGATATGCCAGAAGCCGAACCACAGGCAAAGCAGCTCAATATGTTTGAGGTCTAGCATCATGGCCAAACCGAAACTAAGAATAATCCCCCTCGGTGGGCTGAGTGAAATCGGCAAGAACATGATGGTCATCGAGTATGAGGATGACATCATCGTCATTGATGCCGGCTTGATGTTCCCCGAAGAGGAGATGCTGGGTGTCGACCTGGTAATCCCCGATATCAGCTATCTGCTGGAGAGACGAGACAAAATGAAGGGAATGCTGGTCACACATGGCCATGAGGACCACATTGGTGCCCTCCCATATATCCTACCCCAGCTTGGAGTGCCTGTGTATTCCACCAAGCTTACTAACGGCCTGATATCAGTCAAGCTCAAGGAGCGAAAGGCACTCGCCGGTGCCGACCTCAGGATAGTATCACCCGGGGAGACAATAACACTCGGAAGGTTTCGGGTAGAGTTTTTTCCGGTCTGCCACAGCATCCCGGATGCCACCGGTCTCATTATCAAAACTCCTCTCGGCACGATAGTCCACAGCGGTGATTTCAAGCTGGACCATACCCCGGTCAATGGGGCACCCACCGACTTGTCACGACTAGCACGGCTGGGCAGCGAAGGGGTCCTGCTGCTCCTCTCCGATTCCACCTACTCAGAGCTACCGGGCTACACGCCATCGGAAAGAGTGGTCGGAGAAGCCCTGGATCGTATTATGTCAGAGGCACCAGGAAGGGTAATTATCACCACATTCTCATCGCTCGTGTCCCGGATTCAGCAGGTGATTGACTCAGCCGCCAAGTACGGACGCCGGGTCTTCATCATCGGACGGAACATGAGTGATATCGTACGCATGGCGTTGGAACTGGGCTATCTCCACGCTCCTGATGGTATCCTGGGCCGACTCGACGAAATAAAACGAATACCCCATGACCAGACTGTCTTTGTCACCACCGGAAGCCAGGGAGAGCCGACATCGGCCCTGGTACGTATGGCCAACCGCGACCATCGCCAGGTCCACATAGTCGCCGGTGACACGGTAGCGATTTCGGCAACACCAGTTCCGGGCAATGAGGCACTGGTTGCCAAGACAATGGACAACCTGCTGAAGCAGGGGGCCAATGTGGTCTACAGTGCAATAGCCCCGGTGCACGTCCACGGGCATGGCAGCCAGGAAGAGCTAAAACTGCTATTGAACGTGGTCAAGCCAAAATACTTCGTTCCCATCCACGGCGAGTACCGGCACCTCAGTCAACATGCCAAGCTGGCGGAATCAATCGGTATCCCCCGTGAAGGCATCTTTGTCATGGAAGACGGCGAAGTCCTTGAGATTGAGCCGGACGCAGCTAAGCTGGCTGGTAGGGTTACCTCGAGCAATGTCTATGTTGACGGCCTGAGTGTTGGTGACATCGGTACTGTCGTGCTCCGCGACCGGAAGATGCTCTCACGAGACGGAATCGTGGTGGTAATTATCACCGTCAACCGGCAGACGGGTAAGCTATTGGGCCGCCCGGATATTGTATCACGGGGCTTTGTCGATACCAGGGAAGCCAGAAAGATGCTGGACGAGAGCTGTGAACTGGTTGCCCGTGTCCTCGACCGTGGTGGCGACCGCTCAGCGCAATGGAGCTTCGTCAACGCCAAGGTGAGGGATACACTGAATAAGTTTTACTACGAGCAGACAAAGCGCCGTCCCATGGTCCTTCCCTTCATGGTGAAGGTATAACTTTAAATTTAATCTCTATGCACGGAGTCACATGGCTAAGAAGAAGACCCAAACTAGAAAAACACCCAGGAATATACCAAAAGAGCAGCCTCAGAGCCGGTCACGATGGGGTTTGGTATTTAGTGCTATAGCGATAGTTATCTTGGTTGTCCCACTGGCCATCTTCTGGGAAGACATCACTGCCTGGGTCGGTAGTACCGCGAGCAATATCTGGGACACACTTGAGTGGGGCATATTATTCGTCGCCTTAGCTATCCTGGTCCTGGGAGTGCTGCTGAAACAACGCCAGTTGTCTCTGCTGTGGCATAGCTGGAACCTGTGGCTGGGCATTGCATTTATCATCATAGCCCTTTGGGGAATACTGGCCTTTTATGACCTGGGCGGTAGTTTTGGTTCAAGCATCACCAGGCAACCAGGAGTAGGTAGCTATCTCCGAATCGCTGCCTTTTTTGTTGTAGGTATCATTCTCGCCTTCCCGGAAGTCATTTATTATGCCTTCCTAAAACCGATACGGTGGTGGCGTAACCGGCCAAAGCGACCAGTTGTGGCCAAAACACTTCCACCTCCCCAGAAGAAGCAAGCACCCCCAATAATAACACCCTCACCCAGGCCAACCGCAGCCAAGCCAACAGCTCCTGTGGCCCGTCAGCCACAACCTCAACCAGAGCTACGCCAGGTGGCCCAGGACGTGTGGAAGAAATACGGTGAGCCTGCCGCGATTACGATTGATGGCTGGCGGCTGCCCCCGATCGACATCCTTGATAAAGGGGGCGACATGGCCTTTAGCGATGCGGATAACATGCAGCGGGCCAGGCTAATAGAAGAAGCCCTCGCCAGCTACGGCGTGGATGCTAAAGTAGTCCAGATAAACGCTGGGCCCACTGTCACCCAGTTCGGTGTGGAACCGGGCTGGGACCGGAGGACGAAGGAGGTACGCCAAAAAGACAAGGACGGTAATATCCACGTAACAACCAGGGAGGTCTCGCGGACAAGGGTAAAGGTAGAACGTATTACATCCCTGTCTAATGACCTGGCACTGGCGCTGGCATCACCCAGTATCAGGATTGAGGCGCCTGTACCAGGTAAATCAGTAGTTGGTATTGAGGTTCCCAATATCGTTTTCAGTGCCGTTAATCTACGTGGTGTCATCGAGACCAACGCCTTTCAGAAGATATTAAGCCGCTCGCAATTAGCAGTGGCACTGGGCAAAGGCGCCGGTGGTGAAGCCGAAGCAGCCGACCTCGGCAGGATGCCTCATCTACTCATCGCAGGGGCCACCGGCAGCGGCAAGACCGTTTGCCTGAATTCCCTAATCTGCTGCCTGTTGCTGCACAACACGCCCAACGACCTGCGCCTTATTATGATCGACCCCAAGAGGGTGGAGCTGACACCATTCAACAGCATACCGCACCTGGCTGTCCCTGTCATTGTCAAGACCGATAAGGCCCTGGACTCGCTGCGCTGGCTTAATTACGAGATGGACAAGCGGTACCAGCAACTGGCCAGGAGCGGGGCACGCAATATCGAGGGTTATAACAAGAATAAACAGGGGCCGGATAAGATTCCCTATATAATACTCGTTATCGATGAACTGGCCGACCTTATGATGGCCGGTTTCGACGAGGTAGAGCACATCCTGTGCCGCTTGGCCCAGCTGTCACGAGCCGTCGGTATTCACCTCATCGTAGCAACACAGAGACCGTCAGTAGACGTCGTCACCGGACTCATCAAGGCCAACTTTCCCACCCGCATCAGCTTCGCCGTCACCTCCCAGGTAGACTCCCGCACAATTCTCGATGGTGCCGGCGCCGAAAAGCTGCTGGGCAGAGGCGATATGCTCTTTATGCCCACCGAGGCAGCCAAACCGAAGCGCCTGCAGGGCTGCTTTGTCTCCGACTCCGAGACTGAGCGGCTGGTCTACTTCTGGGGGAGCCAGAAACTGGGTGATATGGCACCACTGCAAATCGAGGAGGACCTGCGCTCGCCGTCGGCTCGCAAGATACGAGAAGCGCCTAAGGACTCACTGCTCGAAGCAGCCAAGCAACTGGCCAAAGAACATGGGAATATCTCAACATCCTTCCTGCAGCGGCGTTTACAGATAGGCTACCCCAGGGCAGCCCGCCTCAAGGAACAACTAGATGAAGAACTGGCTCTGGAACAGGAAGAGGGAGACGGAACCGAAGAGCCGGACGAGAGGCTTTAATCCCCATATCGGGATATGACCACTGAGGCAACATGGACAAAACAATAACACTAAGTATCGGTGAGCGGTTTCACCTAAAAAGGGGCAAAGACCACATTGCCTATGCAGGGATGTCCTCCGAAGATGTCTTCTCAATTGTTCAGATTAAGACATCGGGATACCGGGGATACTCCTGGAACCTGTACTTCCCCAAAAGGAAACAGGATGTCACAATTGACGGTGTCGACCTCTATATAGAAAACGTCACGCCCGAGGAAATCCGGGTCCGGGTACAATAGGTTTAAGAACAACGACTGTTATTCAATTTAAAGGTAGCATAATCCTACTCTAACCTCTTATCAGACCCATTCACTTCTCAACACCCTAGTTATTTGAACGTCCCTCAAACGTGTACTTATGTCAGGCATTGACATACCGGCAACAGGTGTGTAGGATAACCGCAGTTGTTAGCAAGATAAATCTGATGGTAGTTAGGAGGTGAGCTTGACGTGAAGAAAGTAATTGTAACCGTAATCCTGACTCTGGTCTTACTCAGCACGGTGGTACTGGTAGGCTGTGCACCCACAGAAACCCGGATTAACAACTTCTCCGTAGGGCCAAATCCTTCGGTAGAGGTTACCGTTGGCAACGGGAATGTGAATCTCGTTGTAGGCACGGAGGGTCAGATTGCTATCACGGCTGACTTGAAAAACCCCGATAGAATTGATTACACGGTCGCACAGGTAGGCGACGTGATAACGATTATCGCAGAGACCGAAACCGGTAGTAGAGCAAACGTCACTGTCACCGTACCCGAAAACACCGAGTTTGTATTAATTACAGGGAACGGCAATGTGGATGTAACCGATGTGCAAGCGTCAGGACAGGTGAATTCTGGCAACGGGTCAATAAAGCTACAGGAGACCAATGGCGATATTACGGGGAATACCGGTAACGGTAGTATCACCATGAGTGATATAGAAGGTTCTTATAATTTAAATATCGGCAACGGTAGCATCAAGGCGACAGGTGCAGCAGGGTCATTCTGGATGAACACCGGCAACGGCGATATAAGTATAACAGATGCAACAGGGTTCTTTATTTTGAGCGTTGGCAATGGAGGTATTTCATTCGAGGGTGAGTTAACTCCTGGGAATGATAATAACGTGAGTGTAGGTAATGGCTCGATTACAATGGAAATAACTGGCTCACCAAGTCTATCACTGGACCTTGAGATTGAGAGCCAAGGCAGGGTGAGATGCGACTTGCCGGTAACAGTGAGTGAACAGTCAGAACATCGGCTAATAGGGACCGTCGGCAACGGCGAAGCGACGCTTATTGCACGCACAGGGAGCGGTAACATAACAATCAGGTGAGTTCAAGGATAATCTGGTATATTGATATTCCCTGAAAGGTCAGAGCAGCGTGACAATCTGAATGCTCTTCCCCTCAATAATGAAGGCATTGAGATTACAGGACGTAACATCAATGTCAACAAATTTTAATTTTAAGTATGCGATTGTAAGACTAGTGGGGGTAATGGGACTCATCCTTCTATTAGTGGGAACGCTTCCTCTGAGTTCTCCCTTGGCCCAAGCTCAAGAAGGTGGTTCAATCGGCGTTGAGGTTGGCGACTGGGCGAACTATAGCATAACGTCCTTCAGCTATGAAAGCAATGTCCCTGGTCTCGAAGAACCGCCAGTGGAGCTTGCAGTCCTCGCGTCCATCGAATGGTTTATTGGGGAAGTTATGGAGGTTTCCGGAAACAGTGTCACCATGCAGGCGGGCACTTATTATGACGATGGCACTAATCAGTTTGAAACAATCACTGGCAACCCGGTAGCAGGTACAGGAAATCTTTCCGATTCACTTGCACCAGAGAACCTAAGCCTCGGCGACCAATTTTACATCTGGCTAGAAGAATGGGGCCTTCCAGGACCGCAGTTAGCCACGGTAAGCGAGACGACCTCACGTGCCTATGCTGGTGAGACGCGACAGGCTAACCACGTAATACTCAACCTTCCCCACCCAGACAGGGGCGACTTTAGCTTCGATTACTACTATGATAAGGAGACCGGAATTGTTTGTGAGTGGGTAACAGTGTTTTCCCATGAAGTTGAGTCTTATTACACGAGCTTTTCCTGGTCAGGAGTGATAACAGAGACCAATCTGTGGGGGCCAGATTCAGTCGTTATCCCCGACCCTGAGGTCGTGAGTGATACAACACCCGTAACCCTGGATGCAGTGGAAACCGCCAGCGCCATGGTGGTTATCTTCAACATTTCAGACTCCTGTGTCATAAAAATTGAACAGGCCACCGATGCACCTCCGCCACCCAGCGGCGCAGTGGATGTCGTTAACTCCGTATTCATCAATACGAGCGAAATGGTTACGACACGCGCCGTACTGAGGCTATCCTATGACCCTGAGGCCTTGGCTGAGCAGGGAATAACTGAAAGCTCGCTCGTTATCCACTACTGGGATAGTACAGAATGGGTGCCGGTAGAAAGTCAAGTGAATACTGACGAGCATTACGTGTCGGCAGATATTGAACACTTCAGCTATTGGACGCTACTAGGCGAAACCACGCCCACTGAAGAGGAAGGCGTACCGATAGTCTGGATTATCGTGCCTGTTGTTTGTGTTGTGATAGCGGTGCTGGCACTACTCTATCTGCGTCGGCAGCGCAGCAAGGTCTAACGTCCATCAAAAGTGGTTGGGGGTCTAGTATCTCATTGCTGCCCTCATATTACAATAGGAAATCAAACAAATAGAGGATACATGACAAAGGAATCTCACACCCTCCCCTTACTTGAAGACTTGATAACACGCTCCCGGTTACCGTGGCGCTGGATTACCGTTATTGTTGCCGTTGTACTGCTCCTGCTAATAATCCTGATGACATATCTAGACGGGGCCTTCTCTAACCTGGCCGACTGGGAATTTTGGCGGAGGTTTCTAGGTCCACCAGTCATCATAACCTACATCCTGTTAATATATCCGTTCATGCAGCGGCTTGAGGAACGGGCTGTCCAGGCCTTCCAAACACTATTGCCCCCTGAGGAGGACGAGAAAACACCGATAATTACCGCACCGAACCGTCGCTGGGAATGGACGGCCGTATTTCTGGGAGTAATCTTCTGGCTGGGCCTGGAACGTCCGTGGCTCTGGGTTGACCAGTGGCTGGATGTGTATGCATCGGTCACGACCCTGCTCATGTTTGTCCTGCTGGGCTGGCTGATATATAACGGGATAAGCGGTACCCGGCGTCTCAATATGCTCAGCCGACGGCACCTTAACATTGATATATTCAACACCGGACTGGTACCCATCGCCCGCTACAGTATGGGAATTACATTCGCTTTCATTGGCGGAATCAGCCTGAGCCTGGTATTCCAGTCCATCGAGAGCCTGCTAGAATGGCAGAGCATTACTATCTATTCGATTCTGGTCTGCGTGACGGTGTTATTGTTCTTTCTCTCCATGTGGAGCACCCACAACGTTATGCTCGGAGCTAAAAAGCGTGAGCTAGCCATTGTAGAGACCCAACTGGAAGAGGCCACACGTGAGCTTAGAGAGACGGTGGGACAGGACCGGGCGGAGGGAATAGACAGGCTTTACTCCGCCGTAGCTGCTTGGGGTATCTACGAGAGACGTGTCCAGGAAGCTCCCGAGTGGCCCTATAACGCCAGCATTTTACGCAGGTTTTCCATATCCGTCCTCATACCAGGTATTGTTTACCTGATAAAGATATTATTTAACATCGGCATCGGTCTATAGATAGGTGGCGTAGCCACGGAAAATAATAGATGGCACAAGACATTCAAACAAGAAGGTTTAACGACGAGGACCTACAGTCCATATATCAATTGATCCAAAATACGATTGATATCTCATATCGTGAAGCCTATCCGGAAGAGGCAGTCACTTTCTTCAAAAATCACCACCGTAAAGAGCAAATCCTGAATGAAACCGCTACTGGCTACACCGTAGTATCCGAGAGTGACGGCGAACTGGTAGGAACAGGTACTTTGCTTGGCACACACATAATCCGGGTATTTGTTAACCCCCTCCATCAGCACAGAGGAATAGGTAAAACAATCGTACAGGAGCTAGAGAGAAAAGCGTTAGCCGAGAAGTCTGCCACCCTTTATCTGGAGGCATCTCTTGTGTCCAGGCAATTCTGGGAGTCCCTAGGCTACGTCATCCAGAGCGAAGACTTTATACCAGTCGGGAATGACCAGAAGTTAGACTTCTATAGAATGGTTAAAACGTTTTCTGCTATCTCTTGATAGCCTGCCGTTTGTGTTCGGTCATATTATCTGCGTGGCCCTGAATACCTAATTCTTTTATCTGCTGGATACAGGCAAGCCGGTCGGAACGGAAAATCAGACTGAATATCTTGGCCATTATATTATTGAACATCTTGCAGTCTTTGGGGTTATCGAACTGTTTGCAATCAGCACAGGACAGATAGTGATTATCAATACAACACACCCTAATCTTGCACCACTTTACCTTCTCATTCTCATGGCAACCCGGACATCTCTCTTTTAAATACGACCGACAAGCTCCGCAATAGAGACCACAATAAGCCACCAAATCCGGATTTGACACGACCTCTTTCATATAATTTTTCTCCCTCCGGCTGTCACCAAGGCACTTTATAATGAAGGCTGCTACTGCTCAGCTCGCCTTTTACCCCTCAGCCGCTTAAGGATAGCATCTCTATATATGGAAGCAAGGCTCCTACCATGTTTGCGGATACGCTCACGCTTCTTTCTGAGCTTCTTTTCGCGTCTTTCCTGTCTCGTTTCCTCACTATCCGGTTGCCTGTCCATAACACCAGTTTAGACAGCGCCGAGCTTACGGTAGACCGCCAGCGTTTCGGCAGCCGTCCTATCCCAAGAGAACTTCTTTGCCTGCTCCAGGCCCTTCCTGACCATATCATCTCTGAGGTCACGGTCAGTCAAGACCCGCCGCATCGCCTCAACCCAACCATTGTTATCAGTTGGACTAACCATGATACCAGCCTCACCAACGACCTCGGGCAGAGACGAGGTATTTGAGGTAACCACGGGACAGCCACTACACATCGCCTCCAAAGGTGGCAGCCCAAAACCTTCATAGAAAGACGGATAGGCGAGTAGCTCCGCCGATGTGTAATAGCTGACCAGATCCGCCTCCTGAACATAATCAACGAAGACAACGTCATCTGTTATCGCCAGGTTATCCAGTTTGTGCATGGTCTCCCGTCGATAACTCTGGTTTCTGCCCACCGGCCCCACCTTGACCAGTTTCAGGTTAGCAAACTCGCGTTTTAGCTCGGCAAAAGCCTCAAAGAGTCGGCCCAGATTCTTCCTCGGTCTCTCTGAGCCGACATAGAGGATATACCTGCCATTGTGGTTCTCCTCACTACGAGGCTTGAATACCCTGCAATTAGTCCCGTCATAAATCAGGCTAATATTATCTTTTGGTATCCCCAGGTACTTTATCAAGTCATCTTTGGTATGCCGCGATGTGGCGATGATATGAGTGGCCCGCTTGATACCGAGAACATCCAGTTTGAGCATCAGGCGCTCAATCAACGACTCCGGGTCAAAACCGAAACGGAACCTGGCGATATCGTGCACGGTGACGATGAAAGACCGACGACGAAATATGGCGTACCTGGCAAAGTGCTGGTTTGGCAGGTGAACGATGTTCTTCTCTCTCCAGATAACAAACGCCAGATGAAGAGACTGTCGCAGAGACAGATAACGCCGACTCTCTATTGTTCGAAAAGGTAACCTTCGAGCCAGTTCCTGACTGTACTTGTCCATCCCTGACTGCTCAAGGGTTACAATCAATGTCGGTATTTGTATCATTATCGCATCATAATTTGCTGGCTGGAAAATGTCAAAGAACCATGGTGACAGACAATTAAGCCCAGTTATTCCTGGCGCCGCAGCTCAATAATGCGGTCGCGCAAAAGCGCCGCCTTCTCAAACTCCAGGCCTCTCGCCGCTGCCTTCATCTGCACTTCCAGGTCCTTTATCAGGCGGGCGATGTCCTCTTTAGCAACAGGTGTTGCCGTGTAAGGAGTACGGGTCTCGGCCACAGCGTGTACCCGTTCCATAATGTCTTTGATTGCCTTCCTGATGCCCTGAGGTGTAATGCCATGCTCGCGATTATATTCCTCCTGTATCCGACGGCGGCGTTGCGTCTCATCCATGGCTGCCTGCATTGACCTGGTGATGGTATCGGCATACATGATAACGTGACCATCAATATGACGGGCCGCCCTGCCCATTGTCTGGACCAGCGCGCCTTCCGACCTCAAATAGCCTTCTTTATCAGCATCCAGAATAGCCACGAGGCTGACCTCCGGCAGGTCAAGCCCTTCACGGAGGAGGTTGATACCGACGACTACGTCATAGACACCGAGACGGAGGTCACGCAAAATCTCGACCCGCTCCAGAGTTTCAATCTCAGAGTGCAGGTAGTGCGTCTTAATCCCCAACTCAATCAGGTAGTCAGCCAATTCTTCGGCCATCCTCTTCGTCAAGGTGGTAACCAGACAACGCTCGCCCCGACCAACCCGCTCTCTAATCTGCTCCAGCAGGTCATCAATCTGCCCATTGGTCGGTTTGACCTCAACAGTGGGCTCGAGCAGACCGGTAGGACGGACCAGCTGCTCCACCACCTGCTGGCTGTGCTCGTATTCGTAAGGCCCCGGAGTGGCCGAGACATAGACTACCTGATTAAGCCTAGCCTCAAACTCGGCAAAGTTCAACGGGCGATTATCCAGAGCCGACGGCAAACGAAAGCCATACTCCACCAGTGTCTCTTTGCGTGAGCGGTCGCCGTGATACATACCACGAATCTGGGGCAGGCTCATATGAGATTCGTCAATAAACAACAGGAAGTCTTCTGGGAAGTAGTCGAGTAGTGTCCAGGGAGCACTCCCTGCGGAACGCTGGGCGAGGTGACGTGAGTAGTTCTCAACACCGGCACAGTAACCGGCCTCACGGAGCATCTCGATGTCATAATTGGTGCGGGTCTTCAGTCGGGCCGCCTCCAGCAGTTTGTCCTGCTTCCGTAACTCTTGGAGTCGCTCCGCCAGTTCCCGTTCAATACTTTCAATCGCCAGCGTGAGCTTCTCCTGTGAGGTGACAAAGTGCTTGGCTGGATAGATGTCCACCGACTCCAGCTCTGTCAGCAACTCACCGGTCAGCGGGTCCATCTCGACTATTCGCTCGACCTCATCGCCGAAGAACTCCACCCGCACGGCAATCTCTTCATAGGACGGCTGAATCTCCAGGGTATCACCTCGGATGCGGAATTTCCCCCGGGTAAAGTCGTAATCGTTACGCTCATATTGCATATCGACCAGACCATGCAAGAGCCGTTGACGGTTGTAGGTCTCCCCTTTCCCGAAGTTAAGAACGAAACTACGGTATTCCTCAGGTTCACCCAACCCGTAGATGCAGGACACTGATGCAACAATCAATACATCACGTCTTTCGAAGAGCGACCGTGTCGCGGCATGGCGTAGCTTGTCAATCTCTTCATTTATGTCAGCTTCCTTTTCAATATAGGTATCGGTCCGAGGAACGTAGGCTTCGGGCTGGTAGTAGTCATAGTAGCTGACGAAGTACTCGACGGCATTATTAGGCAGGAACTCTTTGAACTCGGAGTAGAGTTGGGCAGCCAGGGTCTTGTTGTGGCAGATTACCAGAGTTGGCTTCTGAACACGCTGGGCGATATTGGCCATGGTGAAGGTCTTACCACTGCCGGTAACCCCCAGCAGCGCCTGTTTCTTGAAACCCTGCTCCAACCCCCTTACCAGCCCATCAACGGCCTGGGGTTGGTCACCGGTCATCCCGAAATCAGAAACAATCTCAAACTGCGGCATGATAAATCCTACGGGAATAGCTTATACAAACAGTATATCGTGTCGTGGAAAGGGCTTCAATTACAGGACGGTTGCTATCTCATGGCTTCAGCCAGCTTGGACACCATGGTTGCCTTGTTCATGTAACCTCTGTTTATCGCCCGGATAATTCCGGCCCTGTCGATAAAAAAGCTAGAAGGAATGCCTATAACCTCGTATCCTCCTATAAATACCTCGCCGGTGGTATCTATAACGAAAGTCCAGCTGTAACCATTCTCTTCAACAAAATAACTCACAATGCTCTTTGGTTCTCCGACATTAACACCAATTATTACCACGCCCTCGTCTCTGTACTCCTGGTAGAGCTCTTCCATATCCGGCATTTCGACAAGGCAGGGCAGACACTGAGTGGCCCAGAAGTTCAGAAATACCACCTTGCCCCGGAAGTCACTAAGACGCACTGTATTGCCCTCAAGGTCGACTAAGGTGAAGTCTGGCGCTCGGTGACCTATCTGTGGGCTAACTGACACGCAAGACTGAGCAACCAACAGCCCCAGCAGGATGATTACCAGGAGTCCACAGATTATCCATGTCCTGCGAGATGAGGTGTGTTCTGAAAATTTACTCATTACCCTCTACCACCCCAACCTTAACCCAAGATATCACCGACCACAAACCAGTAGTATATCATGTAGCCACCGGCGAAGATAAGCAGCAGGCCGCTGAGTCGGGTCACCACTGGCACCAGCCGATGCAGCCAGCGGTTCACTGTCTCCTTAAGAAGTGCCGAAGCTATTGTAACCACGGTTATAACCAGCCCCATGCCAAGAGCGAAAAGAACGAACTGGAGTAACGCGTTGGCAAAACCCCCGCTGCTATAAGCCGCCACTACCATCCCGGTGAAGAGAAGAATCGAACAGCTCAGGGCCGCCAAGCCATAGGCGATGCCGAAAATGAGGAATCCTTTGACTCCAACGCTAGCTGATTGACTGAGCCTGCTAGCCAGACGTGCTGGCAGATTCATATAGGCATGCCCCCCGACCAAGATATAGATACCCAACAGTATGAGCAATATAGCGATAGCAACTCCCGTCCACTCTATATAAGGCTTCAGTAACTCACCAATTGGAGACAGAACAGCCCCGGCAAGACCGAAAAGGGCAATGAATCCGAGAGTCATCACACCACCCATCAGCAGTGCTCGCCGAAACCGCCAGAACCAAGACCTCGCCCAGTAACCTTTCTCATCGGTTCCCAGATGCAGAGAGATATAGGCAGGCAACATGGCGATGCTGCACGGGCTTACTGCGGTCACCATACCGAGGCCAAATGCATATCCAAAGGGTAACAGGTTGGCCAGGTTAGCAACGAACTCCTCAATCATTACCCTTTTCGTTATCTCCCAATACTATTTTTAATTACAGGCGTTCGTACTCTTTGAACGGAAGTAGATCCAAGCCACACACACAAAGTGTAACAAATTAAACCGTATTCTAACCATCCTCTAACCCTGAATAACCCAATGCCAGCCTATAATTGAAGAAAGGTAGTCTGGGCTTCGCAAGACTGCTGCAATTGTATACCCGCGCGTGTTCCTGCGCAAGATGGCGAACCAGCTCTACTGATCTGCCAGATATTGGATCAGCCGGGGTTCCCGGCATTAAGGCTGACAGGGTTTACTCAGAGTAAGACCGGCCGAGGTAAAGGTCGTCCCGGCCGGTAACTCATCTCAATCTTAATCGAATGCCGACTAGGCGATGGTGCCTTCCTCTTTGAAGCGGGCAATATCTTCCCAGGAATAGCCGTATTCAAGCAAGACCTCTTCAGTGTGCTGGCCGAACTCAGGAGCCGGCATCCTGACATCAGCGGGATACTTACTCATCATCACCGGGTTGGCTACCTGCTTGATACGCCCCTGGGTAGGATGGTCATATTCAACAAAGCAGCCGCTAGCCAGCGCCTGGGGGTCATTAACAGCCTCCTTAATGGTCTGACGAGGGGCATACGGTATATCCTTGAGCAGAGGACGCCATTCTTCATAGGTCTTGCTCATGAATATCTCGGTGAATATTTGCCGCAGTTCGGCGGCATCTTCAGAACGCCCTTCCATTGTCTGGTATTTCGGATTTTCGGCCAGGTCCGGTCTTCCGACAGCCCTGCAGAACCTGTCCCAGTAACGGTCAGGCTGTAGAATAATGAAAGCCAGGGTTCTCGAGTCCTTTGTTACATACATGCCACTTATCGGATTACGAATCTTAATCCTGTCGGCGTAGAAGGCCTGGATTTGCATAATTGCCATCAGAGACTGCTGCTGCAACTCCATTGGCGGGTCGGGCGCACGCCAGTCCGCAACATCCAGCCCGGTGATAAGTGCTGCCGAAGTGTCATACCCGAGCTGGAAGAAACCGGTGTGGAACAATGAGACATCTATTCGCTGACCAAGCCCTGTTTTCTCCCTGAGATAAAGGGATTGCATCACACCAAAGGCCAAGGACATTCCAGCAACATTGTCACCTATTGCCACGCGGTAACCCATGACGGGAACGCCAGGCTGGGACATCAGCTGGGGAAAGCCGGAGCGTGCCCAGAAGGCGGTGGTATCGTAGGCAGGAAGGTCTTTGTCAGGGCCTTCCTTCCCATAACCGGTGATGTTGCCCCAGATAAGACGCGGATTCATCTTGTCCAGTGTTTCGTACTCTAGCTCGAACCTCTCCAGCTCAAAGGTCCGCAGGTTGCTGAGAAAAACATCGGCCTCCTTTATCATCTTGTGGATGATTGCACGCCCATTCTCTTTGGTGAGGTCAAGGGTGCAACTCCGCTTATTGCGGTTAAAGTTCTCAAAGTTGAAGTCAAACTCAGACGGCCAACCGTAACCCGCTTCTAGTTGTGCATCTTTAAAACTTCGCCAGTAATCACCTGTCGTCGGGTTCTCAATTTTGATGACATCTGCCCCGAAATCACCGAGAATGCGGGCAGCCATCGGCACAGCAGCCACCTGCGAGCAGTCGATTACCTTGAGACCCTCAAGTGCCATTGTCAATTTAGTTTTCCTCCTCCCTAATCGTGTAGCATAATTTAGCACAAAGGCATATCCGAACTCTAATTTAGATGCGGGTTATTTGTCAAGAAAACCAAGGCGGACATATGGACACGACCAATATTATATGGAAGGGTAAAAAAGGCCGACCGAGTTAGAGATAATCCTCGGCCGGCCTTTTACCTCTCTAACCTGAATTTAGACTAGGCGATTGCGCCCTCCTCCTTAAGACGGGCAATATCTTCCCATGAGTAGCCATACTCAAGCAGGACTTCTTCAGTGTGCTGGCCAAACTCCGGGGCTGGCATCCGTACATTGGCAGGTGTCCTACTCATTATCACCGGATTAGCTATCTGCTTGATGCGCCCCCGGCTGGGATGATCATATTCAACGAAGCAGCCGCTCGCTATCGCCTGGGCATCATTGATGATTTCCTTTAGGCTCTGGTTGGGGGCATATGGTATCCCTTCCAGAAGAGGATGCCACTCTGCATAGGTCTTGGTCATAAATATCTCCGCAAAAGTCTGCCGAAGCTCAGCAACGTCCTCAGCCCGCCCCTCTATTGTCTGGTATTTGGGATTTTCTGCCAGATCCGGCCTCCCGACAGCATTACAGAACTTGACCCAGTAGCGGTCCGGCTGCAGAATAACAAACACCAGGGTCCTCGAATCTTTGGTTATGTACCCACCGGATATCGGGCTATTCAGCCTGGCGCTATAAAAGCCCATAATCTGCATAATTGCCATCAGAGCCTGTTCCTGCATTTCCTGCGGAGGCTTCTCTCGCCAATCGTCAAAGTCCATGCCCGTAATAAGCGCACCGGAGACATCAAAGCCATTCTGATAAAGACCCGTGTGCATCAGAGATATATCTATTTGCTGACCGACGCCAGTCTTCTCTCTAACATAGAGAGCCTGGGCTACACCAAAGGCAAGAGACATCCCGACCACATTATCACCGATAGCTGGTCGATATCCGAAAACAGGGATGCCCGGTTGGGACATAACATAGGGGAAACCGGCGCGTGCCCAGTATGCCGTGGCGTCATAGGCAGGCAGTTCCTTGTCCGGACCTTCTTTGCCGTACCCATTGACATTACCCCAGATAATCCGCGGGTTTATCTTATTCAGGGTCTCGTAATCTACCTGGAACCTCTCTAACTCGAAGTCACGCAGATTACTGAGAAACACATCGGCTTCCTTTACCATTCTGTGGACAATAGCACGCCCGCTCTCCGTATAGAGGTCGACAGTGCAGCTCCGCTTGTTGCGGTTGTAGTTCTCCCAGTTGTAGTCGAAATCGGACGGGCAGGCATTACCCTGCTCCACCATGGCGTCCTTAAAGACTCGCCAGTAATCACCTGTGGTCGGGTTCTCAATGTGGATTACGTCCGCCCCGAAGTCACCGAGAATACGGGCACCTATCGGCACCGCGGCCACCTGTGAACAGTCGATAACCTTGATACCATCAAATGCCATGGCCATATTCTTCTTCCTCCTTCCTATCATATATGACTAAGCAAGCAGTTATCCGATAGATGGAACTCTAGTGCAAAGGCAGGTAATTTGTCAAGGGAAGCAATATGAAGACTAACTCACAAAATCCAGTACTTCCCTTATCGCTCTATCACTCAATTCTAAGAATGTATTATAGCCTTCTAGATTGAATTTCCCTTCCGCTATTATTTTACCAAGCGGCCTATCCATGATGTTGGCAATAACATACTGGCCAGTGGGATCCATTAACCCAAGTGCCCAGAGTTCTCGCTCTGTAGGCGGCTCAATTATCTTCAGTTCCCCAGCTACCTTCAAATCCCATGGAAAACTCTGCTTAATATCTTCAATGTCTGCCTCGTCCTGCCAGGGGAATACCTCAGCTAGAAACAGCTCATGGGTCTCAGGGGCAAATCTGAAAACCCCTCTTTCGGTGACCACAGACGATGGCCCTCCTCCAACTAAGTTTACCCTTTTCCTAGCATCAGGGCTACCATCGAGAAAACCAGGCTCAGTCATGTAGTCAACTTTCTCCACCCATTGCCTCGGGTTAAACTCAACGGTATATACTACCCTCCCCGCCGATGAGGCTATATCACCTCCGCCACCACTACCGTTCATCCTTATTTGTGGTCCAGTGATATAACTGACATTTACATTGCCATACTTGTCCATTTGGGCAAATCCCAGATAAGCTGCATCAATGAAGCCTGCTTGCTGGTCTATAAACACCTCAGGGAGACTCTGATGACACATCGCCATTGCGCCTGCCGAGTTATCAGCAGGACTTACCAGGACAGCCACGCTGGGAAATCCTATATAGCCTGCCTCGGCCACCAGTATGGCATTTGGCGTATGGACTAGCTTCGCTATGGCACCGGCCAGGTCGGAAATACCAATACCAACAAACACGACTTCTCTATCTTCCACCTCCCTAGACCCGATGCAACAAACAAGCTCTGGTGGTCTGTATTTATCCTTCATCTCTTTCAGTTGCTCTGGTGCATATTGCTCTCTCGTGGTATATAGATGTCCCATTGTTATACCTCCCTCACATTCTCATATATATCCCTCATCCGGGTATCCTGTTCAGCTTGTGCTCTGATTTAGCCAGTCTGTCTATCTTCTCCCATCCCAACTTATCGCAATATTCGAAGTGGTCCTTGAGACCATATACCCATTCATCAATCCACTCCAAGGCTCCTTCACGACTCTGCCTCTGTAGCAAGAAAGACACGAAAGACAACAAATCCCCCAGATAGTGTCCGTAGCAACCAGTAGGGAGACAGTTGAAGGGAAGGTGGACAACAGCATCGGTGCAATAGGCTGGCATTACTGTAAGTCCCGGGTTCTCATGTATCTTTTCGGTGGAAACGAGTTCCTCAGTGAGCAGAACGACATGCTTGGCCGCCCTTGCTTTCCAGTAGTCGGTCCCTTTGAAGCCCCATATCTGACCGTTCCCTCTCCTATCTGCCTTTTGAACCGAGATGAAGGCGACGTCTGGTTTGTAAGCCGGGATAAGGAGGAGTGGCTTGTTCTCGTAAGGGTCATTTATCGTCTTAATCTCCTTGTTGTATTCCGGGATATCTGCCCCGAGAGAGGAGCGGCAGGGCATGAACGGGACATTGAATGCCCCGGCTATAAATCTCAACGATACTTCGAAATTGGTCCAGTCCACTATCTTCACCGGTGGCGCACCAGGCTCGATTTTATCCTTGGGCGTGGCCATAACGCCGCCCGCTTCAACCGGTCGGGGCACGCCTTCCTTGAGGCCGCGTTCTACAGCGGGCGTGCCCGAAATGCCACCTACCTGGCGTGTTAGCATATAGGCTATATCTATCCTATCGACCAAGCCCAGTTCTACCAGTAAATCTATACCATCAAAATCTCCACTCTCATCTATAATAGACAAATTTTTCTTTCCCTGACGGGCTATCTCTCTCATAATGGATTGAGGCTGCCGCCACATGACAAACCCCCCCATACAGAACGAATCACCATCATGGAGAAACGTCTCTACCGCTTCCTTCTCAGTCATCACCTTGTTCAATCTTTTTTTGTAATCTGAATCCCTGGCCCGCTCCGCATAGTCAATTGTCCCCAGTCCTTGAATCGCCATTTTTACGCTACCTCCTGAATCAATGTGTTACTTCGCCAGTAATAGCACACTTTTCAATAAACATGACAGGCTTTTTATCAACGTCTTTGCTGTTTGGAATGGAATGAATAAATAATGCCCAATAACGGAACTCTAGTTTAGAAGAGGATAATTTGTCAAGAGAGATAAGATGTAGATTTCTCTACCTCTCCCCCTCTTTCCCCTTCAGGGAGAACCCCGCAGGGTGAACCCCTCTCCCTTCGGGCTTAGGCCCTCAAGGGCAAGCCTCCTAAGGAGAGGGAGAAGAAAAAAGAAAAGAGAGGCGCAGCCTATCTTAAACTCTCCCTGAAGGGCAGTGGGGGGAAATATATAATCAGAGATGAATTATCCAAGCCGAGCACAGAGTATCCAAACAAAACCTGTGAGCTGCTCACCCCCAAAGGTATATCCTTCTCTACAGAACGTCTCCTCCAGATCAGTAAACAAGGCCGGGTATTCTTCATCAAGGGCATCCGCAACATCGCCCCTGTCTGATTCACGTAACGCCTGTTTGACATGCTCTTCCTGAGAAGCGTCCCGGAACATCAGGTCTGCAATAACTACTCTACCCTTTGGTTTCAGCACTCTCTTCATTTCTATAATTGATTCCTTCTTTTCAGCAGGAGTTAGATGGTGAAAGGCATAACTGGAAACGATCAGGTCAACACTCTACGCTGGTAGAGGGATTTTCAGGAAACCCCCAATCCCGAGAGCTATGTCGGGGTACTTCTGTTTGCATATTGTTAACATTTCATGTGAGGTGTCGATGCCAATCACACTGATATCCCTCTCCACAAACCGAGAAGCAAGATTACCTGTTCCCACGCCGATATCCAAGACTGCCGAGTACCTGTTGGAGGCTAGTTCACAATAATCAACCACTTTGTCTAATATTCGCTCGTAGCCCCCGAACATCCAATCATCCGACTGTCCCGCCTTGGTAACATCCTGATCATAGGACTTCGCCCACCTATCAAAACCCCATTTATCTTCAGGCATAGGTTACCCCACAAGCTCTTCTGGCAGATATCATTCGTTACCCCCCGAAATACTGGAGGGCCAGTTTGATGCGCTCCTCGATGCTGAGGTCGGAGGCGGCGGGTAAAGTGGCCACGGCGCGGCTGGCCTCGGCCACGGAGTAGCCGAGGGAGGTCAGGGCTGCCAGAACATCGGTGTTCTCCTGGGCTATCTGGGCGGCGGGGGTGGCAATCAGACCAGCACCAATCTTGTCTTTAAGCTCCAGCACCAGTCTATCAGCCACCTTTTTACCGATTCCGGGTACGGTGGTGAGCAGGTCGGTGCTGCCGGTGGCAATGGCAAGTGTCAACTGGTCAACGGTCAGTGAAGAGAGCATCGCCAGGGCCAGTCGAGGACCCAGACCGGAGACACCAATCAGGGTCTCAAAGAGGGTCAGTTCATCAGTAGAACCAAATCCGTAGAGGGATAGGTCGTCATCCTTGACATGGAGGTGGGTGTATACACGCACCTCCTCACCGGCCTTCCCCAGAGTACTCAGCACCGAGGTCGGCATGTAGACGCGAAAACCGACGCCACCAACGTTGATAATGGCATAATCACCACCCAGGGACTCCAATACGCCTTGCAGACTGGCTATCATTCTATTTATTGCCTTTCTTCCGCCAGCAAATTGTTAAGATGCACCTCGCTGAGGTGACACAGAGCAGTTGCCAGGGCGTCGGCGGCGTCATCCGGTTTAGGTACCTCAGAGAGGCCAAGCTGGAGGCTGACCATCTTCTGAACCTGCTCCTTGGAACTGGTGCCGTAGTTGGCCACCTGCCGTTTTATTTGGGCCGGGGTATATTCGTGGGTGGGTATGCCCCGGTTAGCGGCGGCCAGAATAGCTATTGCCTGGGCCTTGCCGATGGCCAGCGCCGAGTTAACATTTTTGGCAACAAAGGGTTGCTCCACAGCCACGGCATCCGGCCGGTAGCGGGAGATAATTTCCGAAAGCTGGTTGTAGAGCTCGCTGAGTCGTTCCCCTATCGATAAGCGTGCCGAAGAACTCAGAGCACCGCAGTCAACCAGCGTTGTTCTGCCACCATCATTATCAATTACCCCGTAACCTATGACAACCGTACCCGGGTCAATACCCAAAACCCTCATCAGCAGATTCAGACCTTCCTGTTACTATAATCCCCCCAGACGGGAACGAGAGAACTCAATCAATAGAATAGATAAATGTAATATAAGGTAGGAAAGACCCTTACCAGTGGGCCTATTCCTGGTACTTCGCCAGGACTTCATCAGCGAAATCAACATTGCTGGAAACATGCCGGACATCGTCGAGCTCATCCAGTTTCTCCATCAACCTCAATGTCTGCACAGCTGCCTTCTCGTCAAGCTCCAGCGTTGTCTTGGGTACCATGGAAAGCTCGGCCGAGGCTACGGGGACATTCTCCTGCTCCAGTGCTGCCCGAACCTTCTCCAGATCCTCAGGCCTGGTGTAGACCTCGACCACACTGGCTTCGACAGTCACATCTTCGGCACCGGCATCAATCGCTTGCAGCGCCAGCTCTTCGGTATCCATCTCTTCAGACTGAACCGTGACAACCCCCTTGGGGTCAAACTGCCAGGCGACACAGCCAGCTTCGCCGAGACTACCACCGCCACGTGAAAAAACATTACGAACAGCCTGGATGGTACGGTTGCGGTTATCACTGAGAGCTTCCACTAAGATAGCACTACCGCCAGGACCATAACCTTCAAGCACCATCTCTACCAGATTGGCACCTTCGGTGGCACCACTGGCACGTTTTATTGCCCGATCAATGTTATCCGACGGCATTGAGGCATCGCGAGCCCGCTGTACCGCCAGACGCAGCGAGATATTGGTATCTGGATTAGGACCACCGTTACGCACTGCCACGATAATCTCGCGGGTCAGCTTGGTAAAAAGCTGGCCCCGGCGGGCATCGGTCACCGCCTTCTGGTGCTTGATTGAATGCCACTTAGAATGTCCCGACATTATGGACTCCCTCTACCCTTCAGATCTCAAACAGACTCTAAAGAAGCGCGTCAATCTTAGGTTCGATGACCTTCTCTGGTACAGCACCTATGACAGTATCAACGACATCGCCACCCTTAAAAAACATCAGGGTTGGTATTGACATCACACGGTACCTGGTGGCCGTCTGTGGGTTCTCATCAACATTCAAGCGGAAGAACTTGAACCTACCGCTATATTTTTCCGATAGTTTATCAACGATGGGGGCAATCAACCGGCAAGGTCCACACCAGGGCGCCCACAAGTCAACCAGCACAGGCAGGTCCGACTTGAGAACTTTTTGCTCAAACTCCTGGTCTGTGAGATCAATCACCATTACAACATACCCCCTTTGACTTGCGATAGTCCAGCAATATGGTAATGCTGGGAGTTCCTCCCTGTCAAGGAATTTTGCGCTTATGTGATAGGCCATCTAGCGGATTGACATTAACGCCCGAGGACATTAATATTTATATGGTGTGCCACAACCTAAGGATGATAAATCGCTACTCGTCATTTGCCCTAAGTCTAATAAAGAATATATAACCGGCAGAAAGCGGGCTGAATCCAGTAAATTAGTGGGGAGTTTGACTTGGATTTTAGCTTGGTATATACTGGTAATGTTAAAGCAGGTTGCCAATAAGGTTTGTTTAGGCTGGGTGCTTCCTCGTGGGAGGCTCAGCTTTGTTATGCCAGCATTCGATTTCTGATGAAGATTGCGATAAGTGGCAAGGGGGGAGTGGGGAAGACCTTATTAGCTTCTC
>SMTZ1_10000499_pt1 | contig 38564 bp, 36 predicted proteins | sample DeeMarSWOR136_30_FD_25667 | JGI IMG/M metagenome (IMG submission 25667)
CCATTTCTTCACGCATCAGGCGACTCTGAGCGTTTAGATACCGTGGCCGGTTGAGTATTATGCGGGCCACTTTGCCCGGTTGATAGATGATATGCTTGTGTTCCATGACAAATATCCCTCCTTCGAATTTTTCCTGCAGGTATAATCACTTAAAAGGGCTTGGTTGCATTTTGGTGTTGCTCAGGATGGTTTCTCTTTGATCGCTCATAATTTGTGCTACTTTATCTTTTGATACCCCCTCAACGCAGCCGGCCGCTGTTGTCGCTGAGGCACCCACTGCTTGCCCCATCATTAATATTTCAACGAGTTTGTCCTCGCTCAGCTTGTGCACATTTCCAAGCTCGTTCAGTTCTATCAGCTTATGGACTATGCCTGCACAGAAGGCGTCACCGGCACCGGTGGCATCAATGAATTCCACATCGAATCGTGGCTGTGTAATACGGAGCTTTTGTGTGATTAGTTCCGCCCCTTTATCACCTTTGGTCAAGAATATCACCTTGGCTCCTTGCTCCAGAATCTCTCTGATAGCTTCTTCGGGATGGTCTTTCCCGGTATTTACCATCGCCTCTTTTTCATTGCAGTGGACCGCATCTGTATAGTGGAACAATGGTGATAAAAGCCCCTTTGGCCTTTCTGGATGAAACTGCATCATGTCAAGGAATAGGAAACAGTTATGAGCTTTTACTTCCCGGAATATCTCTTCGAGGTACAGGTCAATTCCACAATAGCCTGGCCGTACACAAAAGACCCTCGGCGATACCTCCCTGATATTTGCTCTTACAAATTCTGGGTCGAGGTACCAGTTGGCTCCGGGATCGATATGAAACCTTCGGTCTTCCCCCCTTTTCTCCAGAACTATATTCTTACCAGTGTCCGTCTCTTCAATTTCTTGCAGAAAAGACCTGAGCCCGTATTGCCCGATTATCTTCTTGGAGTAGTCCCCGAAAAGCCCCTTCCCAATTGCGGCAATAACCCCGATGTCTTCTGGATTGTGCCCCAGCTTCACAAGGTCAATGCCCACATCGATTGGATGCCCCCCTATTCGTGCCTCAACCTCTCGGTCTAGATAGGCTATTTCTCCTGGATTGGCTATCCTTTCTAGCTCAACCGCCAGAATATCGACCATTATTGTTCCGGTAGCCAGGACCTTTGTCATCACTCCTTTGTTACCACCATCTTTCAATGATTACTTTTTTATCAGTGAAATAATCAATCACGTCCGGCAACTGACCGTGCAGAATCCCGAAGAAGGACTTTCTTTTGCCGCCAAATGGAAACCAGGCTACCGGTGCGACAACTCCGATGTTTATGCCAACCATGCCGCAGTTTACTTCTCTCTGGAACTGATGTGCCATACTTCCGGAAGAGGTGAAAATTGATGTGGTGTTACCATAGTCTGTCCGTTCATTTATCATACCAATGGCTTCATCCAGGTTTTTGACCCTCAGGATTGGCATTACTGGACCAAATATCTCTTGTTGGCAAATTGCCATTCCGGGATTGGCTTCGTCGAACACGCTCGGTCCGAGATAATGACCGTTGGGGTATTCTTTAACGGTTGTTGTCCGCCCATCGATTAAAAGTTTGGCACCTTCTTTAATTCCTCTTTCTATATATCCTCGGCCCCATGGTGGTTTCCGGGTCTAGTCCGTAGCCCACCTTGATTTTGGCTACTTCCTTCTGGACTTCTTCAACAAGTGCCGTGTGGACATTGTCAACCGCTACTAGATTCCCTCCAGCCAGACATCTCTGCCCGGTATTTCCAAAAAATGAATTAATAATATTGGGTACTGCTTTGTAAAGTACGGCATCGGGCATTACCACCAGGTAGTTCTTTGCTCCAGCCTGGCAGAGTGGTCTCTTTTTATACTTGCCGCATTTCTCAAAAATATACTCAGCTGTAGGTGTAGACGTAACCGAACAGACCCCGGCGATATCGAGATGTTCCAAAAGCGCGTCAACTGTTCCCTTATCGCCGTGAACCAGGTTTACCGTTCCTTTTGGAAAACCAGCTTCATTAATTAACTCAAATATCATAGTCATGGTTAGCGGAGTCTGCTCCGAGGGCTTGACGATAAAAGTATTTCCCAGTGCTACAGCATAGGGTAGATACCAGAAGGGAATCATTCCGGGGAAATTAAATGGGGAAATACCGGCAAAAACTCCTAGAGGCTCCCTGATAAAATATTCGTCAATATCCGGTGTAATTCTCCATTGAATGTTACCCTGCATCAGAGAGGGGATTCCTAGAGAAGCATCAACGTTTTCCAGCAGTCTTGTAGTATCTCCCCTCGCCTCATCTAGAGTCTTTCCATGTTCCTTTGTAGTTAAGATGGCAATCTCGTCTAAATTTTCCTCAAGTAGATTCTTCAGCTTGAAAATATATCTCACCCTTTCTGTTGGTGGGACTTCCTTCCATTTCTCAAAGGCGCTCTTCGCCGAGGTGACTGCTAGATTTACCTCTTCTCTGGTCGTCATCGGCACTTGTGCCAGAAGTTCGCCGGTTCCTGGATTTTCAATGTCCAGAAATCTTTCTGTGCTTGACTCAACCCATGCCCCATTTACGTAGTTTTTAATCCTGTTCATTTAAATTCACATTTCTCTTTTCTATAAGTTGTGAATGAATATTTATACTATCCTAATGCTTGCCATTGGCAAGTACGTGTTCCTAGTATGGTCTCCACAAGCGATATGGGTTCTTATACCCGGCCTCCCCGGGTTTCTTTAGATATCCCTCAATTTCTGCATTACTGAATAATGTTACCTCTTCGACCGGAGGCAGGACTCTTGGCGGAAATGTTTCTAGGATGTGGTCGATAAGTAAGGTCAGATATCGCAGGGCCGCCGTCACCGGTCTCTTTGCTTTTTCTGCAGAAGCTTTGGTAGGAGAACCAACAACCCCTTCCGGAGTGGCAATGAATTCCAGTGGCACGTTGTTTCTTACACTGTACCAGAGATTTGGCCGGTGGACCTGCTGGTTAGCAGACTTATTAAAATGCCCGTCAGGCAGGTACCCTCTGGGTTTGGTATTAACCGCTTTCGACATATCCATCATTTCTGGGGCTAGGAGCAGCAGTAAAGAAGCCTCAGCTTCGTCACTGTGAATAAAATCTTCCTCGAAACAAACCCCTGTCTGGAAGAGTTCCCATACGGCAGAGCACCAGTCGAAGGCTACAGAATAAAATGGAAGCTCAGGATACCTCAGCCCGAACTCATCCATTGCCGAAACAATCAGCCAGTGTTGGGCGTGGTTATTTACAAAGATGAATTTCCTTAGACCTTGAGCCCACAGTCCGAACATTACATCTACCAGAAGGTGTAAAAGGGTACTCTGACTTATTGGTATGGTTCCAATTATCCCCGCGTGGTGCTTTGGATGGTTCCCGTAGATCCACGGTGGTAGGACGATGGATACCTCCTTTCCCTGTTTTGCTGTATATCTTCGCACAGCTTCACAAATTCGGCTCGCCTGTAAAGTATCTTGTGCGAGGACACTGTGACCGCCGTGAAGCTCCGTCGAGCCAAGAGGGACTAAAACAACATCGTTATTCTCGAGTTTCTTCTCCTGTGTGCCTGGCAGAGTGGTCTGAACATAAGAACCCGGTCTATCCATCTCGCCAGGAGAGGGAATATCGTACTCTTTTAAAATATCATCTATCTTCGCATTACTAGCTTGCCATATATCTCTCTTTAGATTGCCTACGGCATTATCCTCAAATTCTGGCGATACCTTCATTTCCTGCCTCCTTCCTTTGAGCAAAATCCCGCGCTATTCTGTTCATATTTTCAGCTAGCCTTCCTGCCTCTGCCATGGTCTCGCCCATAGCAATAACTCCGTGATTTCTCAATACGAGGTACCTCGCATCTTCTATCAGGCGTAGTATCCTTTGTACCTCTTTTACCAGCTCATACGAACCACGAGGTTGCTCTCCCTCAGTGCAGGGAAGCTTCAATTCGTCAGCAAGCTCTACAACAAGTTGGTCGTGAGTGTGAAAAACTGCGTTGATTTCTGGCCTCAAATCATAAATTTCCGAGTGTAATACACTTTCTTTGGATGGCACCACACGGCCTTTTGCATAGACCAGTATTTGAACTTCTTGTATCTCTACTTTTAGTACCTCAACGAGGTTCGCTTTTTCAGCGGCTCTTAACTCAACACCGGTAGCGGTAATGATAAAACCTTGCTTTGTTCGGAAACTCAGGTTGCCTGCAGATTTCGGGGCAAGTCCCAGCTTGTCAAACCTCTGGCACCAGTATAATAATTGGTCTGTTCTCTCATCGCGTGGAGGATTTTTACTTAAAAAGGTTGTCTCAAATCTTACGCCGGTAATTTGTGACACCCTACGTACCTCTACTGCTTCGTTTCATTTGGTTTATTCTACCATCTTGTGTTGGCACAAGCTATAGCAGTAGTGTCTGTGGATTGTTTGGTAATGTTCCAGTGCAGGCCTATCCTAGGGCTTGCATAAACTCATCGGAATTCACTACGGTCGCTTGCCGCGGTAATACTTTCTCGGTGAGAACTCGCTGTACCTCATCGTCTCGGTCGGCACAGCAGTCTGCTATCACTATCAATCTATAGTCTATATCCGCCGCCCAACGCACCGCCGAGAGCACACATCCACTCGTGGAAACTCCCATCAGAACCAGTGTATCAATGCCCTTGGCATTAAGTATTGCATTCAGGTCTGTAGTCGAGAAAGGTCCGGTACGGCGCTTCGTGACCACTACTTCTCCAGGCTGAGGTACTACCTCTGGGACAATTTCAGCCCCTTGGGTGCCCTCTACCAGGCGCCGGCTCTGTCTGATTCCTCTGCGGGCTTCGTCTCTGGAGCTTATTTCGGGATAGCCCTCACGGAAACGTACCGCCACGTAGATAACAGGGATGCCTGCACGGCGGGCTGTCGTCAGGACTTTACTCGCCCTTGCTAGGAGTTCGTTCCGCACGTTTTCCGGGAAACCGCCTACAATGTCGTTTTGGTAGTCCATTATCACGACTGCTGTCTTGTCCCGTTCTATCAATGATTGGTCTGCCATGTCCCTGAACCTCCGTATTCACATATTGACTAAATATTAAAAGGAAACATTCTACTCACTTGGTTGTTGTTTCCCGCGTGCTAGTGATGTGAATATGCCGATACTACAGGCGATCGCAGCAAATAGAAGTGTATCCTGGAAACCGCTGATCAGGGACAGTCTTTGCACCGTGGCTTGGCTGAGGTTTTCCAGTGAGAATCGGGTAGCATGAAAGGCCTCACGACTGGTGAAAATAGTCCCAGCTATAGCTATACCACAGGACATTCCTATTTGCCTTACGGTAGCGATCATGGCTGATCCCGTACTCAATTTATCTCTCGGTACTGACCCCATTATAGAGCTATTGTTGGGTGATGAGAACATGCCCGACCCTATACCTTGTATAACGAGCCTGATTATTACATCAACCTCACTCGATTCAGCAGTGAGCCGGCTTAGTAGAAAAATGGCTGTACAGATTAAGGCTATGCCAACTGTGCACAATATCCTTGAACCGACCTTGTCAGATAACCAGCCACTTACCGGACCTACTATAAGGGCGGTAAAGGATATGGTTGCGAAAATAAGTCCTGTTCTCGATGCAGAATGACCAAGCCCGTCTATTAAGAAAAAAGGCATAAGAAATGTGTTGGCTGATATAGCGACAAACATAATGATAAGGCTGATATTGCCAGCAGCAAAGAGCTGGTTTCGGAACAGGTTTAGGTCAACTATGGGTTGGGGCGCTCTTCTTTCGAATACTATGAACAAAGCCAGTAGTACCACTGCACTGGCCACTAGGATAATGGCCAGTGGTGATGTGAAGCCCAACCTCCCCCCGAAGTTAAAGAAGAGAAGCAGGCAGGAAAGACCGCCAAAGAGCGTAGCTGCACCACCCAGGTCAAATTTCATGCCTGTTTCAGCCTCTCTTTGCTCTTTTAGCAGTATCAGGGCCATGATTACGCCAATTATCCCGACGGGTACCCTGACGTAGAAGATAGCGCTCCAGTCAAGGGCATCCAGAATGAGGCCGCCCAGGACGGGCCCGCTCAACAGCCCCGAGGAAACCACGCCTCCCAGTATACCCAGAGCCTTGCCTCGCTCCTCATTCGGAAAAACCGCGGTGACAATGGCTGTACTGAGAGCCACTGTCATGGCAGAGCCTATTGCCTGGACAACACGGGCAAGAATCAATTGGACTATGCTTTGTGATAGTGAACATAGTACCAAACCCAGAGTAAACACGGTAAAACCAAGAATATAGACCCGTTTCCTGCCAAACGTATCTCCTATCCTGCCAAGAGTGAGCATGAGGCCAACACTCACCAGAAGATAGGCAACAGATACCCACATCACCACTGAGGGCTCCGTTTCAAAGACTTGGGTAAGCCTTGGGAAGGAAATATTAACGATACTGGCGTCCAGGGTTCCCATAAAGGTGCCGATAGCAACAGTCAGTAAGGCCAGCCACTTATAGGGAATACCTTTGGCTCTTTCCATAAACAAATACTTCTACTATAAAGTGTGGAATTCTATCATCTCGAACGTTACTGGATTTCTCACATCCCAGCAGATTAGCTCCTGAGCTTTCTGACTTATTGCTCTAGCCACCTCACCATATGTTTGGTAATTCTCGCAGCGTAAAGAGCTATTGTCAAAAAAGCACAGTGTGCCTTGGGAAGTGGTAAATACACACACGGTATGACTATCCCGGACGGGCCTCACCATTACCGTAACAAAGACCGGATTGCAGTTGGCATCCCACCGGATTAGCAGCTCCGCAGCTAGGCTGGCAAAACCATCACAGTCGTCCTTCTTTTTAGCCCAAGTCACCTGTGGGTAGCTGATACAATCGAATAGATGCAATGGCCCGTCCATTGTCCATGTAATCTGTCTCAAGCAAGCCTCAATCTCCTCCAGCGAACTTGCTCCTGGAAGAACCGTATTAAGATATCGACGCTCAAATAACCGACGACGCAACCGTGACCATCTGTACCGCCCGCTGTGCAGCCACCAGATTAGGAACCTGTCAATGATGAAATTCATAATATGACCTCTAGTTTCAACTATATTTTCGTGATTGTCAATAATTTAGAGGCTATGTATTGTGAAGAGAGGGGACAGGTCTTCAGCAATGATAGAGAGCGCCTTCGGTCCTCTCCTCTGTACCTTTCCTCGGATTACCAGCCAGCCTTCCCGAAACAGGACCTGCCCGCACTTTTCCTGGACATCGCTGAATACGGTTACATCGGCTATCCCGGTACCATCCTCCATGATTATATAGACTACCCTGTTTCCGTTTCTGGTAGGCGGAGTTTGATAGCGAATCACCGAACCAGCGATTTTTATGGTCTTACCGGTGGCCACTTTGGGCAGGTCTCTCATTCGTGTAAATCCGTTGCCGGAGGGTAAGAATTCTAACGGGTGCGCTGATAAATTCAGGGATAAGAGTTCTCTTTCAATCAACATCCTCGTTTTCCTGTCGTTCTGAGCCGTTTCTTTTCCCGGATTCGGTTCCGGGTCTGCGTCTTCAAACAGGGGGCTTGTCCGCTTGGCTGCCTTATGCTTAAGCTTCACCAGCTCAGGAAGTTGTGCCAGTAGTTCATCTCTATCAGCAAGAGAATCGAAAGCCCCGACCTTGACCAGGTTCTCTATGATGGGATGATTGACATTGGTTCTCAGGATAAAGTCTCTCAGGGAGGTGAACTTACCCCTGGCTCTCTCCGACAATATGGATTCTAGCGCTTCGTTGGACATTCCTTTCAGTTGCCTCAGGCTGACCCTTATCGCTCCACCTTCCACAGCATAATGGCCATAGGAGTGGTTAATGTCGGGAGGTAGTACTTCAACCCCGGCCCTCTTTGCATCAGCTACCAGAACGTGTGGTGGATAATACCCCATAGGCTGGTTTGATAGCACCGCCGCATAGAACTCGGCAGGGTGATGACACTTCAACCAGAGGGTCTGGTAGGCAAGGACGGCATAGGTAGCTGCATGGGCTTTGCAGAATCCGTAGGCAGCGAAAGAGGCCAGTTGCTCGAAGACCTTCGACGCTATATCCTGATTGACACCATTTCTGGCGGCACCGGAAATGAAGACTTCCCGCATCTTTTCCATTTCTTCCGGTGTACGGTCATGTGTCATCGCCCTTCTAAAGCCGTCTGCCTCTGCATGGCTCATACCGGCCAGGTCATGGGCAACCTTGAGCACCTGCTCCTGGTAAAGTATCACCCCCAGCGTTTCGCTCAGGGCATTTTTTAGCTTTGGGTGAAGGTAGGTTATCGGTTCTTTGCCGTGCCTCCTGGGCAGGTAAAGTTTGTCCATGTTCGACTTTAGAGGCCCTGGCCTTACCAGTGAGATTGAGACAATGATGTCCTCGAAGTGGTCTGGCAGCAATCTCCCCGCCATTTCTCTTTGTGCCGGCGATTCGAGCTGGAAAGTGCCTATTGTCTTACCGTTACGGAGCATGGCAAAGGCCGCTGGGTCATCCCCGGGTATCTTGTCCAGTTCAATAGAGATGCCATGGTTTTTCTTTATCTCGGCCAGTGTGTCTTCAATCACGGTCAGAGTTGGCAGTGACAGCAGGTCCATCTTTACGATGCCCAGTTTCTCAACGTCGTCTTTATCGTATTGACTGATGATATCTCCGCCACTGGACCATTCCAGAGGGATCATATCAGAAAGCCTCCCGTCTCCGATCAGCAGTCCACCCAGGTGAACGGAAAGATGCTTGGGAAACCCGTCTATTGCAGCACAGAGCTTGAAGAAACTGGCAAGCTCAGGTCTCTTGTAAATGGTGCTCCTCTTCAGTTCGGGAAGGGAATCAGCGTATTCCAGTAGCTTGGAAGCAGATAGGTAATGTATGCCTCTGCAGGCCTCTTCAATTACCACCTGTGGTATTTGCAGGGCTTTGCCGGCATCACGAATGGCTCCCCTGGCCATATAGGTGTTGATGGTGCCCACGCAGGCTACATTCTCAGTACCGTACTTCTGGCATATATAGTCCCTTACCTCATCCCGGCGCCTGCGGTCAATATCTAAATCGACGTCGGGCAGTTCGTGCCTTAGCGGGTGCATGAACCGTTCAAAGAGCAGGTCATGTTCTATTGGGTCGACGATACTTATATCCAGTAGATAGACAACTAGGCTGTCGACGGCGCTACCCCTGGCAAGGCATCTGATGTCCCTCTCTCTGGCCCATCTGACTATATCCCAGACCACGAGGAAGTAACCGCAAAAACCGAGCCTGTTAATCGTGTCCAGTTCAAGCTCAAGGCGTTCCTTGACCTTGGGTGTAAGAAAGCCGTATTTCCTTAGAGCTCCCCCAAAAGCTAATTTTGATAGATAGCTATATTCAGTCTCTCCTTCGGGAAGAGTAAACTTCGGAAAGCGTGGCTTACCCAGTTCCAGTTCCAGATTACATCTTGACGCAATTTCCTCTGTGGAAGCGAGCGCTTCGGGAAAGTTATGAAACAGCTCCTCCATTTCACTTGGGGATTTGAGGTACTGCTCTACCGTGCGGTGGCACTTTAATTCGGATACAGGGATGTTCTGGTCAATAGCATTCAATAGCTCCTTTACCGCATACTCATCCATCTCGGCATAATGGACGTTGTTGGTAGCCACCACGGGGATTTCCTCCTCTCTGGCAAAGGTAGCCAGCCGGTAGCTATCAGACGTGCCTTTTCCGGATGGGTAATTGACAAGCTCGATAAAGAAGTCGTCACCGAAGATACCTTTGTAGTAGTTCGCTGCGCTTACCGCCTCTTTGAACTTACCCCGACTGATAAGCTGAGGTATCTCACCCTTACTGCAGCCGGACAGTGCAATAAGCCCTCTGCGGAACTTTTGCAATATCCCTTTGGTTACTTCTGGTGTGCCGTCGCGATTTGATAAATGAGCATCGGTGAGTAATCGGCACAGGTTTGAATAGCCACGCTTGTCCTTGGAAAGCAGTGTCAGATGATAACCCCCCTCCATATCAACCTCCGCCCCGATGATTGGTTTTATCCCGAGAGCGGTTGCCTTCTCATAGAATCTGATGGCTCCGGTTAGCCTGTTGTGGTCGGTTAGGGCCATGGCTGGCATGTCCAGGCCCTTTGCTTTTTCCAGCAGTCTGTCCAGCGATGAGGCACCGTCAAGAAAGCTGTACTGAGAATGGACATGAAGGTGAACAAAACCCATGAAAATATCCTAGTCGAGGACTCTATGAATAAACCAGCTCTCCCCCAGCTGATAGAGTTCGTAGGTTCCTGTGCTGGAGTTCTTGGCGTTGACACGCACGAAGAAACGCATGGCTTTCCCGTTCCACCACTCGGAAGGTTCTCGCCACCAGCTAAGGACTTCAACCACTCTATAGAGGCGCTTCCTCCATATGAAGGCTGTTAGCATTGAGTCCTTGCCGTTGTGGACCTTGATAGGCTCACCAATGAGCTTCGCCATCCTTAAAACTCCAAAAGGGGGTAACCATCATTATATCAGAACAAATGTTCTATTGTCAATAGGGTTTCTTCCTTTATTTTCTTGGCTAAAAAGCTAAATCGTATAAGTGGAATCCGTCACTTGCTAATAGTTTGGGCTTGGTGGTATTCTATTGAGCAGTTTAAAGTACAAAAAGGCTTGAAGCCTAATTTGTAGGAGGTAAATAAATGTCCGACCAATTCAGACTTCTCTTTAGTCCGCTCAAAGTGGGTCCCATGACCGTTCCCAATCGAATAGTGGTTCCGGGGCATTATCCCGCCATGCGTGACCCGGATACGCTGCCTGGAGACCGTTTGATAGCTTACTGGGAGTCCAAGGCAAAGGGTGGGGTAGGGCTGATTTGTACCGGCGTCTGGGGTGTTCATCCCACTACCTTGATGGTACCGAGTCGTATGCCCAATGCACTCGAGAAACTAAAGAGGGCCGCCGATACTATCAAAAAGTATGGCACCGGCTTTCTTGTACAGCTCTGGCACGGTGGTGCCCAGTCAGCATCTGGACTGGTGGGAAACCAGGCATGGTCAGCTTCAGCCGCTCCCAGGGGAGGGATTGGTTCTGTCCCTCATGCGATGACAAAGGACGAGATAAAAGAGATCGTCGAGGCTTTTGCCTGGACAGCCGCCGAAGTTAAAAAAGCGGGTGTTGATGGTGTTGAGCTTCACGGTGCCCATGGATACCTGTTCAATCAATTCATGTCACCACTTACCAACAGGCGTACCGACGAGTATGGTGGTGACCTGGAAAAGCGCATGAGATTTAATCTGGAAGTCATTGATGCCGTCAGGTCTGCCGTAGGAAATGATTTCGTCGTTGGCATCAGGTTTAATGGCGACGAGTTTACTCCAGGTGGTTACACCCTGGATGACATGAAGATAATGGCTAAAATGATGGCCGACACAGGTAAGTTGGACTACCTCAACGTCAGTACTGGCTACCTTCTAACCATTGCCCCCATGTACTTTCCCCCGGGCCATTCAGTCTATCTGGCCGCCTCTATTAAAGAAGTTGTTGATTTACCAGTCTGCTGTATTGGTCGCATTAACGACCCTGTTCAGGCCGAGAAGATACTCGCTGAGCGTCAGGCTGACCTCGTCGCTATGAACCGGGCAACAATATGTGACCCCGAGCTTCCTAACAAAGCCCGTGAGGGCAGAATCGAAGAAATTCGCAAGTGTATGGCGTGTTCTGAAGGATGCTGGCAGAATGTTCAGCAAAACAGGCATCCGTTGGGTATAACCTGTGCTTACAACCCGGTTGTTGGCAAGGAGACGGCTCCTGGCTGGCTGGAATTAGTCCCGGCTCAAGCAAAGAAGAAGGTAATGGTCATTGGGGGAGGACCTGCTGGCCTGGAAACGGCAAGGGTGGCTGCTGCCCGCGGTCATCAGGTATCACTCTGGGAGAAAAGTGATGAACTGGGTGGACTTACCCTGTTGGCAGCGAAAGCACCGGGAAGAGAAGATATTGGGGAGCTGGCGCGTTACTATCGGTACCAGATGAAATTGCTGGGTGTAGATGTACACCTGAACACTGAGGTTACCGCAGATATGGTTAAGGAGGCAAGTCCGGACATGGTAGTGGTAGCCACCGGTTCATCTCCACGTGTCCCGCACGATATCGAAGACATTAATCAGGACAATGTCGTGGATGTGAGAGACGTACTTGCCGGAAAAGCTGAGGTAGGCCGAAACGTGCTGATCGTTGATTATCAACGTCATATCCAGGGCCTGAGCACTGCTGACTTCCTCGCTCAGCAGGGGAAAAATGTGGAGGTTATCACCCCTGATGTTTCTCCGGGAGACGAAATAGAGCGTATAACGAGAATGGCTCTCTTACAGCGACTTTACTCTAATGGAGTCAAAATTACCCCGTGCACCAGGATAAAGAAGATATCTGGCAATACTGTTACCGTAGCCAACGTGTTTACTGATGAAGATAGGGACATTGAAGGGATAGACACGGTGGTACTTTCCTATGGTGGTGTCGAAAATAATGACCTTTTATACGCACTCAAAGGTCAGATAGAACAACTACACGCTGTTGGAGATTGTAAAGGGGTTAGAAAAATTCTCTGGGCTGTGAACGACGGTGCTACCATCGGTCGGGCAATCTAGTCAAACTTATGGCCTCAGAACATCAAGGATAGTGAATTAAAAGGGAGGTTCACTCTTGTGTGAACCTCCCTTTTTAATATCAACAGATATATACTTGTAGTACTTTTTCTAGTAATTCAAGTCCTTGGCTGGAGGTTCAGCTTTTCAGTTCTGCCGGTGGTTCCCTCGTATTGCGTGTTTCAATTTCGCCAAAAGGCGAGGTATAAACGGCTTTTTGCAGCGTGAATGATTTACATAATCATCAGTGCCCAGAAGTTTGGTATCCTTTAGGGTGGTTACTTTACAGGTTCCGGTGAGCATGATTACCGGGGTATGTGAGTGTTGCTGAACAAGGTCTTTAAGCTTGCTGCTATCAAATTTGGGTATTGCAACGTCTAGGATAACAAGATTTGGCGTGTGTTCCTCCAGCAGGGACAGGATGTTCCTGTGATTAGCAGTCTTGGTGTTATCGTAACCTTCTAGGTCAAGAATACGACTAAGCATGTTCAGTATTGACTGGTCATCGTCTACCATCATTAGGCACGAATGTTTCTTCGTTTGCAGTGTCACCGCCACCTCCTTCGGAATGATACTGTATCAGCTACTCAGTTCTGCGATATTTTGTGCTCTATTACTTGCAGCGCATCCACCAGAATCCACCAATCATCTATGTCACACTTTGTGCCGCCTGTGTCTATTTGTGTTATCATGCGCGGGAGTGGTAAGGGTTGTGTAATTTCCAGAATACTGAGCCTGTTGCACCTTGGTCCGTTAACCATGGTAACGTCACCATGAGACTGGCGAAATGCTTTCATATAATTATTATGATCCCGGAAAGAGTCCTCACCATTAAATTTCATAGAGTTGAACTGATACTCTCTATTATTTCGTTTGGATGTCATTTCTCTTTACCTCCAATTTGATGATTGAATGCTCCTGCGTTATTCCCTTCGGCGTTGCTTATTTTCTTTCTCGCTGGGTTGGTGTATATTGCATTCCTCAGGCTGGATCTGCCGTCAGATAGAACTGGGGTGAAACACCACCATTGCTGGTCTGTGCTGCGAAACAGTAATAGCTGCCGCTATCAATGGTTACTTTGTATCTGGCGAAACCCGGTAATTTAAAGCTCACCCGGCCATTGCGGTCTGTGATGAAAATATCGGGAACTGTCGTGCCGTCATTTGAGGATGCTGGCTCCCATTCGCCAGTATCGTTCTGCACATAGACTCCTACCTTGAGAATCAGGTAAGAATAGCAACTACTGAGCTCGTTGGTATTGGTTAGATGGAGAGTTACCATGATATCGGCAGGATTATCATTAGTATTGATATAGAAGAGGTCACCCGGATTATCGACCCCTCCGATAGCTCCACCAAACGCATGCCAGCTTGGCATGACTGATGGCTCGGCAACCTCTATTTGAATTGAGTCATTCTTGGATGCTGCGCTAGCGTAGTCTTGGGCGTATGCAATAGGCCATGGAGCGAGCAGGAATACTGCAATAAGAGGAATAAATCTCTTTAGCCTGTCTCTCACCCTAGACCACCTCCTTCTTTTGCTGCCTGGTTCCAGCCTATGGCTAAGATGAGAAACAAAGCATAAAAATCTGTGGCAAACTCATAAATATTTGGTAAACATTTCTCACTAGTAGAAAAGGGAAACCCGTTGCAGAGTGTCCCTTTCGTCTATCTTTGGGCTGGCGGTGGCTCTCTGATATGGACCGAAGTATAAAGCTCCGAACCCCGTCAATCGAGGCATAATGTGCCAGCGTCCTGGTTTACATATAGATATTTTTAAGACACACAGTATCGTCGAGCGCCGGCTCGTCTGTAAGCATGACCCATTAGAGTCATAACCATGACCCTCAAGTACTACCACTCTGTGTCCCGTTAAGCCAGATAACCTTGGCTATTTAGGTCTCTATTCTTATCCACTTATGCCTTACGCTGAGTGTAGGCATATGTGAAAATGTGAGTGTAAAAGCATCCTGAGATGAAGGATCTGCCTCAGTAATTAAGTAGAGAATTTGGGCATAGTTTCCTCACCTCAGGATGCTCACATTGAAATAATCTACGGATTCAAGAGAGGAACTGGAGCTGGGAATAGGCTACTTCTTAAATGTACTACTTGTGAGCTGGTGAGTGAATAGTATGAATGGAGTTATCCGTGTGCTTTTGGTTGATGGCGACGAAGATGTGAGGCAAGAACTAAATCAGATGTTGAGTAACGATGAGGGAATGATGGTAATAGGCGAGGTAAGAAGTGGTGAAACGGCATTGGCAGAAGCCAGGAGATTATCCCCCGATGTGGCTATCCTGCTTGCGGGTGATGACATACCCGATGAAAACATTATTCATAGTGCCCGATCCATTAGTGAGGCACAATTACCGGCTAGGGTGATTATCATGGCCGAAAATCCAATGCAGTATCTTGTATCAGCCATCAAGTCAGGTGTGACCGGCATCCTGCCGAATAATATTGATCGTAGTGAACTGCTATCCACTATACGCAAAATACACTTGTGGTTTCCCGGCTAGTTTCTGTCCCGGCATCATATCAGCCAGGCTGGGATACTGCATTATAAATAAGGTTAAACAAAGGAGGTGTACTCAATATATGTGATACAAAATTTGTCTAACAGAAACCTGTACAAGGAGTCTCTGGTAGAAAATCTAGAAAGGAGGAAAAATGTACCAGAAATTTGCTAAAGCCATTAGCAACCTACACCGGGGCCAGAAAGGTATGACCGGGCTGGAAACAGCCATCATCCTCATTGCATTCGTTACGGTAGCCTCAGTACTGGCCTACAGCGTACTCTCTGCAGGGATCTTTTCGTCAGAAAGAGGTAAGGAGACGGTCTACGGAGGTCTTGAGCAGGCTCAGAGTACTATGGACGTTTCCGGTGCGGTGCTTGGTCTGAGCCCGAATCTGACCGAGCTGGAGCAGGTTCAGTTTAACGTTGGACTGACCATACCGAATGCCAGCGTTGACACGGGGGCGGTTGTCGTCAACTACTACGATAATGCGGTGCATGCTGAGGGTGTCACCACATCTATGGCGCTTGCTACTGGTAGTACCGAGCGGGGTAGCGCCAGCATGATCGAGCATGATGAGCAGTTTACCGTCACGGTCACCATACCAGCAACGGCTACCTGTGATGCCTATGACAGCTTCACCATTCAGCTCCTCCCGCCTACTGGTGCCGCTCTAACCATCGAGCGAACATTGCCCGGTACCATGTTACCTGTTATGGACCTGAAGTAGTCCCGGAAAGTACAACTTCTAAATCTGGATACAACAATACTGGTTTTAGTACCCCTGGGGGAAACCCCCGGGGGTGCTAGGACTGGAGTAAGGGGAGGCAGGTAGATGGATATAAAAGATAAGGTAACTCAGCTAGAAGACGAAATTAAAGTCCTGAAAAACGAAGTGCAGGCAGTTCTACTTGATATCAGGGAAAACTATCTTAATCGTGAAAATCCCTTCAATCCTGATACATCTGTGCCAGTTATTCATCAGGTGACTGCTACAATCGCTGATCGGGAAGAAAAACCGTCTACCAATATGCAACCTGAGAATGGTTTGAAGCAGAGCGATGAGTCGGAGCCTGAGAGCGATGATTCGGAATCGAACAACTATGAGCAGGAACTGGAAGATAATAGTAAATTAACCGCCAGTGAAGAAATAGCCCATAAGGAGGTGAAAGGGGTGTGGCGGTCAGAAAAAGAACCGCTGGCTCAATCGAAAGCCAGGAAAAACAAGAATGCCTCCGGTGAAAAGATAGATCTGGCCACCATCGCCGCGCTTACTCAGTGGGTAGGTGATTCGGTGAAGAAATTGGGTCGCGAAAAGACCGAAGCCATTCTTGATATCTCTGAGATGGTAGGCCACGTGCCTCCGGAACTGAAGAAAATTCTTGTCAGGTTTATTAATCGTACCCCTGACGAAAGTGACGGCAATCCGACAACGCGAGACTACATAGCCACACTTATTCAGCTTGAGAGTCTATTGGGCATGAACAGCAAGTCTGATGAGTTGGCCCTGCTCTCCATTCTATCTCAGGAGGTAGAACTATAGACAAGGCAATTGCTACTGTCTTACTTATTATAGGTGGTGTTGTAGTCTCGCTAGCAATTTTTAATGGCCTTTATCCGGCAATCATGCAGAGTGGCTCTTCTATAACCAGCGCTACTAGTAAGGTTAGCAACCGTATTGAAAGCCGGATTGAAATTATTCAGGTGGGAGATAACGTCACTGCTGTTGATATCTGGATCAAGAATGTGGGCACAGTTCAGATAGACAACATTGAACAAAGTGACATTTTCTATGGCCCTGAAGATAATTTTGCCAGAGTAGACTACGGTGGCCCGACTACCCCCTACTGGGACTATCAGCTGGAGGGGGGTAATAATGAATGGAAGCAGGCAGTAACCTGCAAGATGACTGTTCACCTTGCTTCCCCGCCTTCGGCAGGCACCTACCTGGCAAAGGTGGTTATCCCCAACGGGATATATGACTCAACAACTTTTAGTGTGGATTAAGGATGGAAACAGCGCTTATTACTTTGATTTGCGTTGCTATTATCATAGTCGGTACGGTGACAACTATGATGACCTCTGTACAATCGGCGGCTTCACTCTCCGAATCCTTGAAAGAAATGGAGGGGCAGGCAGCCGATATAAGGCGCACTGAAATTGATGCTATCGACAATGTCGATGTCGGCGATCATGACATTGACATAACTGTAATAAATGACGGGCATACAGACCTGGCCCAGTTTCCCAAATGGGATGTTATTGCCCGGTACGAAAATAGTGGTTCTGATTACTCGACTTTTCTGGAATATACAACAGATGTTGACCCGGGCGATAACCAGTGGACTGTGGTAGGGATTTATATGCCCGATGATACTCCGGAGGTTATGGATCCGAATATCCTTAACCCGGGAGAGAAAGTGGTGCTGCGTATTGGATTGAATCCCTTAATGGATAGCACAACGTACGGTAGAATGACCATATCCACACCCAACGGTGTAACATCACAATCTCTTCTATATAGAAAATAACAGTCTGATGGGAGGAAAAGATGGTATCACCAGCATTAGACGACGAAGATGAAATTGAAGAAGAAGAAGAAGTTGATAGGGAAGAAGAAATCACTAAGTCTATAATATCCACTGGCCATCCGGAAATTGATAAGAAGCTGGGTGGAGGAATACCTATCGGTTCTCTCATCCTTATTGAGGGGGAATCAGATGCCGGGAAGTCGGTCCTCTGCCAGCAAATTTTATGGGGTTCCCTGTATGATAACTACAAGGTTCTCCTTTTTACCTCCGAGAATACCGTTAGGAGCCTTGTCGTCCAGATGAACAGCCTGGGCATGGACATTTTAGACCACCTGCTTATGGGCTGGTTAAAACTTTATGCCATGAAGCTGTCCAAAGTCAGGCTTACCGCCGCTTACGATACACTCCAGATTATCCTGGAAGCCATTGAATCGCATAAAGACTTCGACCTTGTCATTATAGATTCTCTGACACCAATAGTCTCACAGACCGGTGGTGAAGAAGCCCTCGCTTACTTCGAACGGTGTAAGTCTCTATGTGACAAGGGGAAGACTATTGTAAACGTTACCCACACCTACGCTTTTGACCACGACTTCCTGATTCGTGTCTGCTCGGCATGCGATGCCCACTTCAGACTGCTTATTGATAAAGTTGGAGACAAACTCGTTAAAACTCTTGAGGTAGCCAAAATAAGGGGTGCCAACTTAACTACAGGAAACGTATTAACCTTCGACGTTGAGCCCGGGATAGGAATGAAGATTATGCCTATCTCCAAGGCAAAAGCCTGATATATTTTGGCTCTTCAGGCTGCCGTTTGGGAGTATATTCTTATGGCAAAGATAACATTACCCTTCTCTATGGAAAATAAGGTGGACAACCATGAGATGGGGTTACTAAGTTGTGACCTCTATAAAGTGTTGCCTCCACCGCTTCAGAAGGCTGTCGAGAGTAATATTTCCCTTCTTGACTATCTACACATGGTACCACTTGCCCAGGTAGGCTTACCTCAATACTACTCTGAGTTATCGAGAAAGATGGGCGACAGCAAAAAGCCGAACTTTATTTACCCCGTAAGCGATAATGTTTACGTTCATATCCTGGTCGATGACAAAGATAGCCGGAATAACTATATTCCCGTGGAACCAACCCTGACACTCGACCTCGACCTCCTGATACCTGAGGTGGAAAGGAAATGTGTTGCCCTCAGTGAACAGCTCATCGAATTTGACCCTGATGGGGACAAGAAGGAGCAACTGCTTCACTATCTGGATCAGGTAGTGACGGCAAAAGATGAGCCCGGTGCCTATCTCTTTCCCGACCAATATGTAGGTCCTCTACATCGTGGCACCAAGCTGAGCAAGATTAAGGTAACCGAACGTGAGCTGGATGCTATAAGGTATGCCTTCATCCGCGATAAGATAGGGATGGGCAACCTTGAGCCACTGATTATGGACCCCTATATCGAAGATATAAGCTGCTCTGGTTTGGGACACGTCTTCATTGAACATAGAATCTTTAAGAGCCTGAAAAGCACTATAGTGTTCCCGTCTATGCAGGACCTTGATGAATTTGTGTTGAGACTATCGGAACGGATAAAGAAGCCGGTTACCTATAAGGAGCCAATTGCTGATTCCACTCTCCCTGATGGCTCCCGAATAAATATTGTTTTTGGTCGGGATCTATCCAAGCGTGGCTCTAACTTCACTATTCGTAAGTTTAGTGATACGCCGATATCCATCTTTGAATTGGTAGATTTTGGAACCCTTGACTACCAGATACTTGCCTATCTATCACTGGCTATTGGCAATGAGATGAATGTATTTGTTTGCGGAGAATCAGCATCGGGCAAGACGACATTGCTTAATGCAATTACCACTTTTATTCATCCTTTGGCCAAGGTTGTAAGCATAGAAGATACACCTGAACTGCAGGTGCCGCATCAAAACTGGATCAGGGAGGTAGTTCAATCGACGAAAACAGACGATGACACCGGGGCGGTGACCATGTTTGACCTGCTCAAGGCGGCTCTGCGGCAGAGACCGAACGAGATACTGGTAGGTGAGATTAGAGGTCCCGAGGGTAACATTGCCTTTCAGGCGATGCAGACCGGCCACTCGGTGATGGCTACCCTCCATGCTGCTACTGTGCAGAAGCTTGTCCAGAGGATCACTAGCAACCCTATCTCGGTACCGAAACCTTATATTGATAATCTCAATATAGTGGTTCTGATGAGCACGGTGAAGCTCCCCAATGGTAAGAAAGGTCGGAGAATAACGAATATCAGCGAGATTGTGGGTTATGACAGTACAATAGAATCGTTCAACATTGTTGAAAGCTTTCACTGGGATGAGGCGAGTGATACCTATGAGTTTACCGGTGATATGACCAGCTATATTTTGGAATATAAGATTGCCCCCAAACTGGGTATCCCCTCCAATAAAAAGCGGCGGATATACTCTGAACTGGCCAGACGGGCGAAGATACTGGAAAAGTTGCACAAAGAGCAGGGAGTCACCGGTTTCTATGAAGTACTGGATGTTCTGGGCAGAGCGCAGAGAGAAGGACTCTTTTAATAAAATGTACCGGAGAATGGTTTCATGCCAAAGATAGAATTACCCTTCTCTACAGATAACAAGATAGATGATCATGATATAGGGGCCCTGCGAAATGAGCTCTACAATATTCTACCTCCGCAGTTCCAGGAGATTGTCGAGAGTAGGCCCTATCTCCTCGATTATCTTCAACAGGTACCTCTTGCCCAGGTGGGTATACCTCAATACTACCCTGAATTATCCAGAAAGATGGGTGATAGCAGAAAGCCGAACCTCATTTACCCCACAAAGCGTAACGATATTTTCATTCATATCCTGGTTGATAACAAAGATAACAGGAACAACTACATACCCGTAGAGCCAACTTTAACCGAGAATCTTGACAGTCTGATGCTGGAAGTGGAAATTAGGCTCCTTGAACTCGGTGTTAAACTGGTTCGCCTTGACCCTGATAGTGACAAAAGAAAGCAATTTCTTGACTATATAGACCAGGTAACCACCCTGAGTGATGAGCCTGCCCCGAGCTTCATTGAACAGCACTTTGGCGTACTGCTTAAGGGTGGAGGTAGATTTGCCAAGCTTAGGGTGACCCAGCGTGAGCAGGATGCAATCAAGTATCTCTTTATTCGCGATAAGATGGGGCTGGGCAGTCTTGAGCCGCTAATAGTGGACCCTTATATCGAGGATATTAGCTGCTCTGGCATGGGGCATGTCTTTATAGAACACAAAATCTTTAAGAGTCTGAAAAGTACGATAGTATATCCGTCCTTTGAGGACCTCGATGAATTTGTCCTTTGGTTGGCGGAGCGGATAAAGAAGCCGGTTACCTATAAAGAGCCAATTGCTGATTCCACTCTCCCTGATGGCTCCCGAATAAACATAGTTTTTGGACGGGATGTGTCCAAACGTGGTTCTAACTTCACTATTCGCAAATTTAGTGATACGCCGATATCAATCTTTGAGTTGGTTGATTTTGGAACCCTTGACTACCAGATACTTGCCTATCTATCACTGGTTATTGGCAATGAGATGAGTGTCTTTGTTTCTGGGGAGACGGCGTCGGGCAAGACGACGTTGCTAAACGCCCTGACCACTTTTATTCATCCTTTGGCCAAGGTGGTAAGTATAGAAGATACACCTGAACTGCAGGTGCCGCACCAAAACTGGATCAGAGAGGTAGTTCAAACGAGTAAGATAACAGATGAAAGTGGGGCAGTTACTATGTTTGACCTCCTAAGGGCGGCTCTGCGTCAGAGGCCAGACGAGATACTGGTAGGTGAGATTAGAGGTCCCGAAGGTAACATTGCCTTTCAGGCTATGCAGACTGGCCACTCGGTTATGGCTACCTTCCATGCTGCTACTGTGGAGAAGCTAATTCAGCGAATTACCGGCGAGCCAATCTCGGTACCGAAGACCTATATTGATAATCTCAATGTGGTGGTGCTAACGAGTGCGGTTAAGCTCCCCGATGGTAAGAGAGGTCGCCGAATAACTGGCATCAGCGAGATCGTCGGTTATGACTCAATCCTCGACTCATTTACTTTTACTGAGAGCTTCCAGTGGAATCCAATAACCGATAATTTTGAGTTCACCGGCTATATGACCAGCTATATCTTGGAGGAGAAAATCGCCACCAGGATGGGTATACCCGTCAATAAAAAACGGCGGATATATGCTGAACTGGACAGGCGAGCCAGGATACTGGAAAAGTTGCATAAAGAACAGGGTGTCACCGGCTTCTATGAGATTCTGGAAGTTCTGGGCAGAGCACAGAGAGAAGGGCTCTTTTAACAATGAAGTGGTACAAGTTCTGGACAAAATATGGTAAAGACGGGTCTGGCAGGAAAGGCTCTACTAAGAGCATTAATGAAGAAGTCTTGGACATGGATTTCTTCTGCCAGCTAAGCTATATGGCTGCTATTGCCACTTCTGGCATATCACGAAGTGGGTTATTTCACCACGCCGCAAACTTGCCCTATTTATCAGCGCGTTACTTTAGGAAAGCCGAATTTGTAGCCAAAGCATTTAACCATGACTACTCAGAAGCGTGTCGAATAGTAGGAGAAACCACCAAAGAGCCTGAGGTCAAATCTGTTCTACTACGCCTGTCAGGTGCCCTGTCGTCGGGGGAGGATATTACTACCTTTATGGAACGTGAGTCACAGGTTTTTGCTGAATCGTACAGCAATAGCTACGAACGGCGGTTGGAAGTTCTGAGGAAGTGGACTGATGCTTATATTGCCTTAATACTGACTTCAGCCGTTGTTACTGTCATGGCAGTGGTGACCATGATAATCGGTAATGTAACCACGGGCTTTATTCTTTCTCTATCAGCACTAACTATTATAGTCACCGTGGCTGGAGCCTGGCTCATATATCATAATGCTCCTAAAGAAACTAAGGTTCATTCCTTGCCTTACCGTTCTAGGGAGCAAACCCTGGCAAGAAGCCTTGCCAAACTCTGCCTTCCTTTGGGTGTCCTTGTGATATTAGCTCTGCTTACAATGAACGCTGGTTTCGGCTGGGCAATGATAGCCGCCGGTGTGTTTCTCTTTCCTGTGGGTATGATAAGCAGAATTGATGACAAGAAAATAGATAAACGGGACACCGAGATTGCCGGCTTTCTTCGCTCACTTGGTGGAGTAAGCCAGGCAATAAGAGCAACAGTAGGTGAGGGTATTGGGCGGCTTGATTTCCGGTCTATGGGCTCCCTTAAACCGGATGTAGACATGCTCTACACTAGACTTTTAGCCGGGATAAATCCTCACCGCTGCTGGGAAAGGTTTGTTGGTGAGACTGGCTCGGAGCAGGTAAACCGTAGCGTGCGTATTTTCTGGGACGGGGTAACACTTGGTGGCGAACCTGAGAGAGTAGGCAACCACGCCAGCGATTTTGCCATGAAAATTGCTCACCTGCGTGCACAGAGGGGACTTATCGCCTCCGGTCTTCAGTGGCTGGCTATTGCCATGCACGCTGTTCTTGCCGTAGTAGTTGTATTCATCTATAACACCCTGGTCGCCTTCGGTGCTCTTGTTGCCGACATGATGCCTGAAGGAGGTATACCGCAGGGAGTACCTGGTCTTTCCTCATGGGGTCTGTATACCAGCGGTTCGCCAGAACTGAATATGCTCCACGTAATGGTGATGGTGATACTCTTCGTGCTTACTTTTGCCAACGCTTTTGCCATCTATTCAACCGGTGGAGGTCATATTTTTAAATTGGCATTCTACCTCGCCATCACAATGGCGTTGTCGGGGGCCGCCTTAGTTTTCGTTCCTCCATTGGTCAGTATAATGCTGACCGGAACATTATAAGGAGGTAAGTAGAATGTTAAATGCTATAGCAGACATAAATTCGTCATTAGGTGTGTATATTGGTATGGGTCTTGGTATTGCGGGAGTTTTAGTCACAGCCTTCATTATCCTGTATCTAAGAAGATATTTGGCCAGTAAGAAACTTGCTAATGGAGCTCAGATACCCCCCGTAAACAATCCCACCAACCTGGCTGACATAATAAATCAGGCTGGTTCTCTCCAGGGACAACAACCAGTTGTTATTGATGATAATACTGAAGAAAATAAACTTGGCGGTCTTGCTGAAAAGCTAGCCCAATTTTCTCAAGGTCAATCTGAAGGAGAAGGTGAATCAAATATGGACAAGCAATCCGAGGAGCAAAATATTTTTTCTCAGGTTCAGCCTGAGCAGGAACCTGAATCAACTGAAACTCAGCCTGAGGCACTGGCTCTTTTTACTCAAACTCAAGCCGAGGACGACCTGGAGACAGGTGAGGACCAGTCAGAGGAGTCGGATTCCAGTACAGAAACAGAACGGCAGCCCCGGGGCGGGGATTCGATGCTCAGCCTGTTTGAAACTGAGATTGAAGACGAGAACAACATCACCGAGTTCGCTCGGAGACTGGATGATGTTGATATTAACAGCCTGATTGCAGAAGCTCAGAAAATTCGCGATCGACTAAAAGGCAAAGCATAGTACCAGAAATAATTGGGTTTATATCAACATGATAGTCTACTTCTAAATAGAACTAGACACTGAAGAATATGCCCAGGTTCCATATCATTACGGCCCCATAGAACAGAACGATGCTTGAGGTCGTCATAAGGGCTACCCTGCGGAAACGCCTGTAGAGGAGCCATAAAATCCACACGCAGAGTATGGCACCGATAACCTTTAGCATCAGGAAATTACCTTCTCTTACTATCACCGCCATCAATGGATTACCTTCTTGGACAAACCCGCCATTGACAAGAAGGTGTGTGATGATGCCATCCGCTATTTCAAATCCAGCCAGCAACATGAGTAGGCGTTTCATATATTATCCTCTGGTTATTTACTGTGACCCGATTGTAAAACCCGCACTCTCCAGGAACGAATAATAGAACTCAGCTATTTCATCATCCTGAATATTCTTACCCGCTTCCTGCAGTGGCAAGGTAAGAGCAATCTGGTTGATTTTTGTTATATCGGGTAATATATCTGCCGGGCTGGGCTCTTCACCCTCAGGTAGCTCGGGAAATGGTTCATCCAGTTCGTATCCTTGTATCAGTTTCTGGTAGTACTGGCTTGTATCGGTGTCCTGAATTTCATTGCCTGCTTCTTGCAATATGGAATAAACGTCTCCCCGGAAGGTTGTGTTGTCGCTGCTCATCTCCGTTACTTCAGAGCCGCCAGACTCACCGGTCGCAGGCGCTATCGAGAATGATCCCAGCAAAGCCAGAACTAGTGCCGGTATCACTATTACTCCACAAAATAGTCCAATAATGAACTTGCGCATTATTGAACCTCCACGCTCAGCATTAATGATTCCTGCGGCTCATAGAGGTAACCTATTGTGGTCATAAAGCTGACCTTCATGTATGAATCGTAAACCTTTTAGCTCAGATAGTGCAACCCTCATCGGGTCATAGGAGGGTCATAAATGGGTCATAATTGGGTCATGGGGGTATTATTAAATGAGCCATAAAAACATTGCTGATAGAATAAATAGGATTGAAGCATTTGGGGAGAAGAGTGAAAATAGCCACGGGAGGGCAGGGGATGCGGTTTGCTGTTACTACAGCTTTACTGGTGTAAAAAGTAGGGTAACTTCTTGAGAGGATTATCTTTTATATAGTCGGACGTAGTATATTACAGACAAACAAAAAGGGGAGTACCCGTTTGTGGGTACCCCCTCCTTTAGCTTTGGGTGGTGATTGCTTCTCTATATTAACCAGTGGCTGACAGCTGATAACCTACCCCGGGCACAGTGGCAATATAGTCGTGACCATTACCATTTGCGCCGTTTCGGAGCTGTTTGCGTAGGCGTCCGATAAATACACGTAAATACTCTTTCTCATCCCGGTATTCAGGACCCCACACTTTATTCAGCAGATAGGTGTGAGTAAGAACCTTTCCCATGCCGAGTGCGAGCTCTACCAGTAGGTTGTATTCTGTCGGAGTCAGTTTTATTTCATTTCCGGCAACGGTAACCTCTCTTTTTATGAAGTTAATATTGAGGTCGCCACTGCTGAAGTTGGGCACTACGGGTACGGTTGCCCCCGTCTGTGTACGCCTTAAGACTGCTCTCACCCTGGCCCTCAATTCATTTATGCCAAAGGGTTTGGTGATGTAGTCGTCGGCACCATTATTCAGGCATTTTACCTTCTCTCCTACATCGTGCCGGGCGCTAAGCATTATTATTGGTGTCTGTGACCACTCACGGACTCGCCGGCATACCTCAATTCCGTCCATCTGGGGCATGGTAATGTCCAGGATTATCAGATCGGGGAGTTCCTTTTCAATGACCTGAATGGCTTCGGCACCATTCATAGCTAGTAGTGTGACATAATCAGACGCTTGCAGATTAGCTCGAACAAATTTCAGCACCCCGAGGTCATCATCAACGATTAGAATAGTTGGCTTTTTCATTGTCCACTTTACCTCCTAATCCCAATTTCACCTGGTGTATTAGTTCATCAACAGCAAAAGGTTTGGTTATGCAGGGGATTTTAGCTTTTTCCAGGAATGCTTTGTTCTTGGCGCTGATGACATCGCCTGTGATACAGACTACCTTCCGCCGTAGTGATGGAGCTATATCCTTCATATGATTGTAAAACTCGATTCCGTTCATGCCAGGCATCTTAATATCCAGTAGGATAAGGTCATATTTTGTACCATTTAGCTTCTCCAAAGCCATCTGGGCATTGGACATGGTCTCTACATCGTGACCTTCCCGGGTCAGTAATCGGTCCAGGACCCGGCATATGTTTGGTTCATCATCCACCACTAGAATCTTTGCCCCGGTTATATTTTCGGTTCCCTGTTGGCCAGCCTCATCTTCTGCCGTTTTTTCAACCTCGGTTATTATAGGCAAATCGATAATGAATGTAGTTCCCTTACCTAATTTGCTCTCAACACGGATTACACCTCCGTGCTCTTTAATAATGCCATAGGATATACTTAGTCCCAGTCCTGTCCCTTCGTCTGCATCTTTAGTGGTGAAAAAGGGGTCAAATAGTTTACCGATATTCTTCTGGGATATTCCTGGACCATTATCACTTATGCTTACTCTAATATTTTCATTTACCCTTTCGGTTTTAATGGAGAGTATCCCTTCCTTCTGCTTAGTCATTGCCTGTTCAGCGTTTATAATGACATTGAGGAATACTTGCTGAAGCTGACCGATATTAGCCATCGTCTTGGGTAAATCAAGGACAAGATCGGTAGTAACCTCTATATTATTGATGCGCATCTCGTATGCGCGTATATCTACGGCACTCATTACAACAGAGTTGATATCTACATACTCTTTTTCTGGTTTATTGCGGCGAGCGAAAGTCAGCAGCTTCTCCACAATCCCGGCCGTCCTCTTGGCTCCATCGTCAATCACCTCTACCGCCTCTCTAATATCTTCAGGTACATCCATCTGCGCAAGCATCTGGGCAAAACCGATAACACCGGTCAGTGGGTTATTTATCTCGTGGGCAATGCCTGCGGCTACTTCGCCAATAGAGGCCAGGCGACTTGTTATATTGAGCTCCTGCTGCAGCTGCCTCTCTTTCTCTTGAGCCTCAACTGCTTTGGTGATATCCCTCATCAGATAGACACATTTACTTACTCTCTTATGCTCATCGAACATCGGTGCACTTGTTATGGAAAAGTGCCTTCTAAATGACTCGTCGTATCGTTCGATTGATACCGCTTTCTTGCTCTTTATCGTTTCCTTGAATGGGCAGTATTCAGTTGGCTGACCATTACCGTGAACCACTTTATAGCACTTCTCGCCGATTACTTCCTGCTTGCTCCTGCCAATTAGTGCTAAACCGCTGTTGTTAATGTTTATAATATTGTAGCCTCGGTCGATTATGAGCATCGCCTCTTCTAGGGAGTTGAATGAGTCACGCCACTCCTGAGTGGCCTTTCGCAAGGATTTCTCTACCTTCTTGCGCTCGTCTACTTCTGTCACTAAGGAATCGCTTGTCTGTATGTACTCCTTGAGTACATAACCTAGAATTGCCAGATATACCACAAGTCGCAGTGCTTGCCAGAGCCACCAGATGATACTCCACAGACTGACAAAATAGGATACTTCAGCCGCTTGGAACAAAAAGATTAATATAGCCGTAAACAGGAATAACTCATGGGCACCGGTCTTGCGGTATTGCCGGAATAGGTTAATACCGGCAAAAAGATAAAAGACTACTGGTATTGTATTTACCACCCCGGCAAGAGTTGTGAAGTTTTCTCCTCGCATCATGGCTGGCAACTTATCTGCCAGGACTATCGAGAGAATCCCGAGAAGAAATGCAAACGCAGCGGTCCCCCCGAGTAACCAGCCTACCCCTTTGGCCGTAGCCTTAATTGGTGGAATGCCAATCTGCGTCATCTTGCTTAAAACATAGATAATGAAGAATAGCCCTCCACATATACCGGCAAAAGAGTGTAACCAGACAGATTCGTTTGATGGAATAAGCGTGATCGAATGGAATCCTTCAATGATTCCCATCGACATTAAGCCCGCACTGATATACAGGATCCCTGTTTCCTCTCGGTAACGGGCAATTAAAAATACTGATAGAAGTATGGCCGCAAATGAGCCGAGGAGCTCTATTGCAGTGTTGGGTATTTCAGCAACCCAGCGTAAGTCAGGCCACAGTAATAACACTAGGACCATGACCCCTGCTGGTATTGTTAGTAGGAGTAGCAGGAACAGAGAATTACGGTCAACTCGCTCGTATTTTTTCCCCATTTTTCGAAGTTCCATGATTCTGCTACTCAAGCTGGTTTCTCTCCAGTAATCTGCTCTTTTGTGCTATATATTATGACTTGCAGTACTTTACGATTATCAATTAGTAACCCTTGGCCTGTTAACATAAATATATGCCAAAGGATTGTTTCCGATAATGTATAACCATTAACGGTACTACTGGCTAATATTAGAAGCATTCCTTGAACCCATTGTCTCATACGCTCATGCTAGGTGTAAGGTCTAAATAGATACGATAAGGGAACCAAATAGATAAGGTTTTTAATCTCAGTGGATAGGCAGTATATTGTCTTGGGGTCAAAACCATGACCCGGGCGGGTCATATTTTGTAGCGGCTCTGCTATGACCTCATAATAATTGACTAGATAAGGTTCTGCTTTATAGCCTCGGAAACAGCTTGTGCCCGGTCATGCACTCCGAGTTTATCGAGTATATTTCGTATTTCCCTTTTTACTGTGGATGTGCTGATATAAAGCTGACTGCCAATCTCTTTGCCGCTCACTCCTTCTGCAATCAACTTCAGTATCTCCGTCTGTCGTTTGGTCAATATTGAGGCATGGCTGTTTCTGCTGAGCTTGGCGAATTCTGTTACCAGTTCTCGAGTAAGAGATGGTGCAATGGGACACAGGCCTTCAAATACCTGATGTATCGCCCTGGCTATCTGCTCACAGTCACTATCCTTAAGCAGGTAGCCTGAGGCACCAGCTTCAATGGCTTGTTGAACAAAATCCTCGGCATATAGAGTTAATACTAGTATATCGACTTCAGGGGCTCTTTGTTTTATCTCGCGTGTAGCCGTAATACCGTCCATACCTGGCATCTTGACATCCATCGTGACAACGTCGGGATTGAGCGAAACCGCCTTTGAAATTGCCTCTTCGCCGGATGCCGCCTCACCAACCACCTGTATCTCGTTCTCCATCTCCAGCATCCGCCGCAATCCCTCTCGTACTACCTGGTGGTCGTCAACTACGAGCACTCGGATAACTTTAGCTTCATTACTTTCTTGGGCATTTATAAAAGACTCAGAAAGTACACCAACTTTGGTCATAACTTCTGTACCTGCCATTCAGTTTAGTTTCTGTTGTGTCCCCATTGTCGCACATAGTAGAGACAAGTGTAAGGTCTAAATAGCCAGCAAAAGAGAACTAAATAGATAATTTTCTATAGCTAAGGGGTACAAATAGAATAGAACTTGGAAGGTCATAGATATGACCCGGTAAGGTCATAGTTATGGGGAAAAGTATGGTGGTTTCCGATATACCATTGCTGGGGTGGTGGTTAGATAATCCTTCGCTTCATAGCTTCCGAAACGGCCTGGGCACGGTCATTTACTCCGAGTTTATCAAAGATGTTCCGTATTTCTCGCTTGACCGTTGATGTACTGACAAAAAGAGTGTTGCCGATGTCCTTGCCGCTTACTCCCTCAGCAATAAGCTTTAGTATCTGTATTTGACGCTCCGTTAGGATTGAAGACTGGTCGTTCCGGCTGAGCTTGACAAATTTGGTAACCAGTTCTCTGGTGAGAGATGGTGCAATCGGACAGAGCCCGTCATATACTTGATGAATTGCTTTGGTTATCTGCTCGCAGTCACTGTCTTTTAGTAAATAGCCGGATACGCCAGCCTCGACAGCCTGTTTTATGAAGTCCTCGGCATACAGGGTTAATACGAGTACGTTTATATTGGGATTCTTTTGCTTTATCTCATGTGTGGCCATGATGCCGTCCATTCCCGGCATCCTGAGGTCCATAATAATAACATCAGGTACCAGCGAAATTGCCTTTACGACTGCCTCTTCGCCGCTTCTTGCCTCGCCTATCACCTCTACTTCACTGTCTGATTCTAATATGCGTCGTAATCCTTCCCTCACGACCTGATGGTCATCCGCTATAAGCACTTTGATGGTTGGTGGTTTGCTCATCTCCGTACCTTTCTATACTTTTCTATACTTTTGTTGCTACAGCTATTCCAGAGGAAACAGGGAAGCTGAAGCTAATTACGGCTCCCTGTCCCACCTTACTATCTATTCTAATATAACCGCCAAGTAATTTTGCTCTCTCCTGCATGCCGATTAGTCCTATGTGCTGTAGCGGCATTGTACTGTTCATTACTTCATCAGGATTGAAACCTTGGCCGTTATCGCTGACCTCAACCGATACAGCATCATCATGGAACTGTATCCGGAGGTTAACATCGCTGGCTTTGGAGTGGTTTCTTATATTCGTTAGGATTTCCTGGACTATCCAGTAGGTAGTCGTTTCTTCAGTAAAAGTGAGTTTGGGTAGTTCTCCCTCTATTTCGGTATGGCACTTGATGTCTTCCTCATTAAGCGCTTCCGCTGCCTGGCATATAGCGGTCACGAGACCCACTTCCTTCAATGCAGGCGGGCGGAGATTGGCGATGGCTCGGCGTAACTCTTTCACGCTCCTTTGTAGTGTCTTACCTACCTTGTCCAATTCCTCCTCCAGCTCACCCAATCTGGATTCGGCGATAAGTGTACTGCAAGCCTTGATATCATAGGAAGCGCCGACCATCCACTGGGCAACACCATCGTGAATCTCAATAGCCACCCTTCTTCGCTCATTCTGCTGGGCAAAAGATATTTCGTTGAGTAGGTCGGCAACGTGGCAGTGCTGTTGCTGTACTTTGCTTATTAACCAGGAATTCTCGATGACCATGCTGCTCCACCACGCCAATATCGAAGCTAAATTCATGTCACCGGAATTAAATCCTGCTTTCTCTCCTGTTTTAATGTGATTTATAGCCCCGATCACATTTCCTTTAATTACCAGTGGTACGCATAGCATCGCTGATATACCTGCCTCAGCCATCAAATTATGTAACCGGGAGTGATTCTGGCTGTTTTCGTCAATAAGAATTGTTTCACCTGTTTCCATAAGCTCGTGGCATATCTTCTTCCAGAGCCGGTTCTCGTTTCCTTTTTGTACCCTGATCTTGAACTTTCCGGTTGTTTCATTCTTTACCGCCAGCGAAACGTAATCTGCATCCGTTTCTGCGGCACTCATCTCTACCACAAGTCTCAGGATTTGGTCTATTTCATCTTCGGAGGTAAATAGGCGGTTAGCCCGCTCTAGAGTCGTTAGAATCTTGCTCCGTAAGCCTTCTTCCATCATGCGGGTCCTGTCTATTGTGTGGGCAACGGTGTCCTTGAATTTATTAGGGCTGAACGGTTGAACCAGGAAGGAGCGTATGCCGGCGCCAGCGCACTCTGCCGCTTTGGCAACGATTTCTTTTGTGGTTACAATCAGGACGCTTATTTCGGCAGGGAACTGGGCGAGAAGCATATTCAATAACTCCGGTTCTTCAACACGAACAATGAGCAAATCGTAAAACTGCTGATTGGCTTCTTTGGTCGCCTGCTCGATGCTGGATACACCGGTGACACGGTAACCCTGCCGCGCTAGAGCACGGGTTCTGGATAACCGAAGACGTGTATCTGGTTCTAAAACTAGAACTTGTCCGTCTCTCATATACCTCTCTCTGCCTGCAGCCCCTTAAAAACTGGCCTATTCGAACATGTTTCTCAGGCTGCTTCAACCACTTAATACGTGGCCTTAATCAAAATTTACCACACAACCATAAAGGCAATCATAAATATTATAAATTTTTCATAAAGGTTTCATTAAGGTTTGATAAAGCTTGCCTCATCTGTGACCAAATTTCCACATTTATGAACTTTAACCCTGTCCTGTGCCCTTATTCCTCCTTTGTTATCAATCTGTTTATTGACGGCGGTTATTAAGCATATTGTCAACCATGGAAATTATGCGTTTACTGGATGCTGGTTTGGCGATAAAGGCATCGGCGCCATCATGAAGCTCTTTTGCCTTTAAAGGACTTGTCAGTTCTGTCTTGGCAGTGAAATATATTATTCGCGTCGCCGGTGAGAACTCGCGGACTCTCCAGCAGACCTCTCGACCGTCTATCCCCGGCATCATGAGGTCCAGAAGAATTACTTCGGGTTCTCTCGCCTTGATGATCCGGAGAGCTGTCTCACCGTCGGATGCCGTTAACACCTGGTATCCTTCCTTCTCTAGGATGCGACGGAGTATATTACACATATTAGGCTCATCATCAACGACGAGTATCAGATGATTATTTGCTGCCATAGCTCCCTCCTGCTTTGCTTGTTACCGTCATATTATCGCCAACCCTTCTTTTTCTTTTCTTGGGTGAGTTTCCATTTTTCTGGGTACGTGCCAGTGGCAATTCGATGGTGAAAGTAGCTCCGCCCATCTCATTATTCTCCGCCCGTATCAAGCCATCATGCCCGGTAATGATCCCGTAACAGGTACTCAGACCAAGTCCGGTACCTTCGCCAATCTCCTTGGTGGTGAAGAAAGGATAAAACACCTGGTTCAGGTTCTTCGGTGGTATACCCGGACCATCGTCTGCAATTCGCACCCTTGCCCACTCATCGTGTGTCTCGGTAGTAATAATTATGTTTCCACCATTTGATGCTCTGAGGGCTTCCTCTGCATTCAGCATAAGGTTCATGAAGACCTGCATTAGTTGGGATGAATCACCATTTACATGAAGTGGGCCAGCCGCTAGGTTTGTGGATACAGTGATATTCTGCACCTTCTGTTCATAACGGCGCATTTCCAGTACCTTCTTGAGTGGGTTGTACAAATTCAGGCGGCGCGTTTGGGATTTCGTTCTACGGCCATATGTGAGGAGATCCGTCATTATCTTGGTAGCACGCTTGGCTTCTTCGTGAATTACCTTCAGGTCCTTCTTCATTTGCGATGGGACATCACTTGATGCCAGTAACTCGGAATAGAGTAGAATACAACCCAGAGGGTTGTTTACCTCGTGGGCGATTCCGGCGGTCATCTCTCCCAGAGAAGCCAGAAGACGAGAATGCTGCAATTGCTCTTGTGTCTTCCGCAGCTCGGTAACATCCTCACCTGAAATCAAAACCCCAATAACCCGGCCATCTGTGTCCTTAACTACCGAGTTGTTGAAAGCAATCAACCTTTCCTCACCGTCCCTGGTCAACAATGGGTTCTCATAATATATAACTGGTCCATTCTCTCCCGCTATCAATTTACGGAATACGCTCTTCATCTCTGCCCTTATTCTCTCGGGAACCAGGGTGGTGAACCAGTTGCTACTGGTGAGTTCCCCTGCTTCGTAACCCAGGATTTCACAGCCCTTCTTATTCATCAGGGTTATTTCTTCATCTACATTCACTGTTGCCAGCATTACACCGGCTACATTCAAATATCTTTCGGCTCGTTCTTTTTCTCTCCTCAGCGCATCTTCTATCTGTTTGCGGTCTGTGATATCAACCCAGCTTGACATGTAATACATGAATTTCCCATCGTAGGTTACTGGTGTGGATCTTATCTCAACCCAGAAATACTCCCCGTTCTTCTTTTGAAACAGCTCCGCAAACCATTTCGGCCCTCTCTGCATAGCTATCTTGAACTGTCGCCTTGTTTTTGGCAGTGATTCTGGCGTCAGCCAGGGATAGGGAGCCTTTATACCGGCGAGTTCCGCCCGGCTAAAGCCGGTTAGCTTCTCCAGTGCCGGATTTACGTATTTTATTGAAGTATCTGCATTAAGAACGAGCACTGGGTAGGGAGAATTTTTTAAAAGACTGGAATTGAATTCCTCACTCTCACGTAACGCTATCTCCATCTGCTTGTGGTCGGTAATATCCATGTAGTTTCCTAATGTGGCCTGCCTTCCTTTATACATAATGGGTACCACCGTCTCCAGGGCCCATCGTGTATCTCCATCTTTGGTAATAGCCCTGTATTCATATTGTGTGGAACTTCTGCCCTTTAGCATCTTGATTGCATGGTCCCTGACCATATCTCTATCTTCAGGCATGACAATTTGCAGGGGATCGGTACCCAATAATTCGTCTTCGCTATATCCGGTATCTTCCAGGAACTGGTAGTTAACATAACAAAACTTCCTGTCCTGAACAATGTATATACCCACTGGTGAGTTAATCGATACCGTCTTCAGCAGGTCCTCTATCGGCTTATTCTCGGTCATGTCACGCATCAGGACTGAGTATCTTGTTACCTCCCCATGGTTATCGGGAATAGGGAAGTACCTCATGTAAAAAAGCCGACCAGATAGCTCCTCATATCGCTCGACTGATTGTACTTTGTCGGTCGTTAATGCTTGCTTCAGAGGACAGCATTGTACAGGTTTATCTTCACCATGAATGGCTTGATAACATTTCTGTCCTATAATTTCATCTTTACTCTTGTTGAGAAGCTTTGAACCGCGTTCATCAATACTTTCGATGTTGTAATCTTTATCTATTATCAGCATGACATTTTCCAAAGTATTTAACGAATCATGCCATTTCTCAAATGCCCACCTTTGTTCTTCTGTTAGCCTCTCAACTACCCCTGCACCTTGGCGCAGGGCCTCCGGCTCCCTGGTAACATGTTTCTTGGTTTTACCATTGCTTTTCATTTCTCTCATGGAACCGTCTCAAATTCTTTGGCGGATTTGAAAATCTTCCAAACTAAATTAGTACTCGCCTGGCAAACGATGTTAATTGCAAGTGTTGATTACGAATGGTTTGCATTGAACAATAGCTGGCGGCTGGTTATATTGCACTTAGAGGTATTCTGGTTTTACTGTTTTACCTTGGTTAGCTTGATGAATAAGAGTGCAAGTGAAGCTGCTACCAGTATGTACGATGATAGCCAGATGGCAACCAGATACGGCACTCCTGCAGGGACACCACTAATTAGCAGCGTATTCGCTACAGCGAAGAATGCCCAACCCCCAGCGAGTACAATCCAGAAAGTCCATCTTTCTCTCATCCTTGCTAGCGTTAGGAAGTATCCGGCAATGGCTAGCACAACGATAAACCACCCAAATCCGCAATTCACCAGATATTCAACAGGTATCTGCATTCTTAAGCTCCTCCCTCTTTATTCTAACTGTATCTGCATGCTTATCTCTGCAGCACCGTGCTTTCACTCAAAACAGATAAAGTCTATCTATGTATTATCCGGGTCCTGTATTCTGGTAGACCCTGCTACATAGTTACACCAGCTGTCTGACCCCATGTTATTCTCTTAAACCCAATATTCCTCGGTGAACTTATTAGCTTCAATAAATTGTACTTACCGTTCTATTTTGGTATCACGAGGGTGCCTGCGTAAGATATAACAGGCTCAATGTTATGAGCCTAAAGAGCTACATTTAATGAGACTGAAGGGCCACATCTTAAAATCTTCAAGGTGGGCACCAATACGTCTGACAGTCTTATGTGGTCAGTCATCCTGTGTGTCTGGTGCGACTTTCCAAGATATACTGCTGCCACATTCTTGGCAATGAAATGATAGTTCTCGTAGCCTCTTCAGGCTATCTCGAACATGGTCCTTTCTGGCTATTTGATACTTGTCGTCTTTCACTGTTGTTAACATTGCGTGAAATTGCTTTTCAAAGTCCCGGCCGCAATGTAAAAGTCCTCAAAATAGGTGCTTCCGCATTGTCACACTTGCTGTTTCTACAGGTAATGTGAAAAGAACAGTATAAATAGCCCATAAGGGTCACTTTAATGAGCCTTAAGTACTATTATTTTGGTACTTAAGTACCACTGTTTTTCATAAACAGGCACCATTCCTTTAAAAATGTGCCTGAATACCGGCAGCTTTCAGGTATCGTTCCCGGGATATGCTTGACACCACCCGAGGCTTACGTTAGAATTCAGCCAGCTTCAAAATACGGCATTATGGGAACTGCTTTGCCCTCTATTGAAAACATCAAGATAAAGGTCTGCGGTATTACCACAGTTGACGACGCCCGCCTGGTTGCAGAATCAGGTGCCGATTATATTGGCGTCATTGTTGGGGTCGACTTTTCGCCGCGTAACTTGAGTCTGGATTCGGCGCGCCTGATATGTGAGCAATCAACGCTTCCGGTGGTGACGCTATTCTTTAACTGGGAAGCGGAGCCGATAAAGCGGGCGGTGGCGACCTTAAATCCGCATGCAATTCAACTCCTGGGACTTGAGACCCCATCGCTGGTCAGGGCGTTGAAAAAGACACTATCCTGTGAAATATGGAAATCAATCCACCTGCCGCCCCAGGGTTCCGGCGAGACTGATATTTCCGGGCACCAGGACAGGGTAAATTCCTTGGTAGGTGCTGGGATAGACGCCGTTATTATAGATACTGTCGTCGGCTCCTCGGGAAATAATATGCGTTATGGCGGAACTGGCCAGGTGAACAGTTGGACCGTAGCCCGAAGTCTGGTGGAAGCCTTCCCGGTTCGTACATTCCTGGCTGGTGGCATCACCCCGGAAAATATCCGGCAGGCTATAGAGACGGTTCATCCCTATGGCATAGATTTATGTAGCGGGGTCGAGATTGCTCTCGGACGGAAAGACCCTGATAAGTTACGCCGTTTGATGTCGGCTATCGGGCGAGTCATCCTTGAGAAAGGATAGTATATGAGAGCCGCCGTACTGCATGGTGAGAACGACCTCCGTCATGAAGAGGTGGCGACACCGCGTGCCGGACAGGGAGAGGTGGTGGTTCAGGTAAAAGCCTGTGGTGTGTGTACTACTGACGTTAAAACTCTGTCTGGTGAGGGTACACCCCGGGATTTACCTGTGATTCTGGGACATGAAGTTGCCGGTCTATTGCATGAAGTGGGAAAGGGTGTGGAGGGATTAGCCGTCGGTCAAAGGGTTGCTGTATATCCCAGAGCCTTCTGCGGCGAGTGTTTTTACTGTCGCCAGGGACGTCACAGTCTCTGTTTAGACCAGTTCGGTCTGGCGCACGGGGTAAATGGCGGGTTTGCTGAGCACGTCCTCATTCCTGAACGTCTGGTGAATTTGGGAGGCGTGATTCCCATTGAGGACTCATTAGACTATGACCTGGCGGCTATGACTGAGCCCCTTAGTTGCTGTTTTAGTGCCTTTCGTTCGGCAGGAATCGGTAGGGATGACTGGGTATCCATCGTTGGCGCCGGCCCTATGGGTTTACTGCATCTCCTTTTGGCTAAATCATTGGGCATCCACACTATTGTTACCGATATTATTCCCGAACGCCTCGAGAAGGCACACGAGTTAGGTGCAGAGCACGTAATTAATGGCAGGAAAGACGACCCCGTCCAGAAGGTGCAATCAATCACCAGTATAGGTGCCGACTTGGTTATTACCGCCCTGGGAGCAACTGAGGCTATAGAGCAAAATTTGCCCATGGTTCGTAATGGCGGTGTGTTTAACATCTTTGGAGGACCACCCAGAGGCTCCAGCATTGCAATAGACCCAAGATGGCTGCACTATGGTGAAATTATTCTCACCGGCACCCACGGGTCTTCGCTGTCTGATTTTCAGCAGGCTCTTAAACTCATCAGCACAGGAGAACTGGATGTGCAACCGGTTATTTCACATCGAGTTGGTCTGGATGATTTACTGGGTGTTGTACAGAAAATCCGGAAACATGAATTGCTTAAAGCAGTTGTGCTAATCTGATTAAAACACTTTCTGGCAAGGAGATAAAAATCATATGACAGTGGGTAGGCGAAATCGTATGAACCGTATCCTGAACCCGGCTACCGGCAAAGGTCTCATTATTGCTATTGATCACGGCATGGCACTGGGACCGATGACCGGCATTACGGATATCGCTGGGACTATCCGCAATCTGGCCGTCACCGGCAAGGTGGACGCTTGGTTGCTGACTAAAGGGATATTATCCACCTGTTTTGAACCTGATGGCAGGCAGGGCATAATACTGCGGGCTAGTGGTGCCGCCACGATCGCTGGCGAAGACCTCACCCACGAAGGATTGACCACCAGCGTGGACACGGCACTTCGCCTTGGAGCTGATGCCTTGGCTACCACCGCCTTCATCGGCTCTAGCTACGAGCACGAGACACTCAGGAATATGGCTCTGTTAGCTGACGAATGTCATAGATATGAGATGCCCTTGCTGGGTGTCCTGGGTGTTGGTAAGACTCTGGAGGATAAAAAGCTCGACCCCCAGTATCTTGCTCTGGGAGCGCGTGTGGCTGCCGAGCATGGAGCAGACATGGTCAAGACATACTATACGCCCCAGGATTTTGAAAGAGTCGTTGCTG